>ERZ779850.3757-NODE-3757-length-10355-cov-2.807767_pt1 | contig 10355 bp, 13 predicted proteins | sample MGYA00511249_ERZ779850 | MGnify/ENA primary metagenome ERZ779850 (study PRJEB29588, sample SAMEA2162475) | human gut metagenome | biome: human gut; feature: human-associated habitat; material: faeces | place: Denmark | collected 2008/2010 ...
TATTATCATCGGTAGTATTTTGGATGTCGGTGCTGGAAGACAGCGTACGGAAGCAGTTCATCAGCAGCTGCGCCGTTTCGCCTCTTGTGATGTACTGTGTGGGCTTCAACGTGCCGTTGCTATATCCGTGTACCCGACCGTCCCGGGCAAAAGCAGCCACCGTAGGAATCGCCCACTGAGAGACGCTGTTGCTATCCTTGAACTTGGCAAGGGCCGCAACGGTTCCGTCCTCAAGTGCCAAAGTTCGAGCCAGGATGGTAATGACCATTTCGCGGGTCAGATAACCATTGGGGGTAATGGTCGTATCGCTTGTGCCTGCGATGGTTCCCATCTGCACGCCCATGGCGATGTTGTCATAGAACCACTGGGTGCTTTCCATATCCGTGTACTTGGACAGGTCTGCCTTGTTATAGGTCATAAAGAGCCGGTCCAACAGGCTCACGAACTCAGCTCTGGTAATGGTTCTGTTCATTTCCAGAGTACCGGCGGATGTACCAGTCATGATGTTGTTGGTCACCACGAATTCGGCGGCTTCGGCGTACCATGCATTCGGGTCATAGTCTTTGAAGTCGCTGGGCTGGGCAGCGAATGCCATACTTACGATACAGCTGACCGCAAGCACTGTGGATATCACGCCTTTCACGATTCTTTTTCTGTCCATGCATCCATCTTCCTTTACGTTATTTTTCTGTAGTTCTCTGTGTGATTTCTCAGCAGGCCCAATCGATAGTAAAGATGACGCTGGCGGCTTGCTCTTGAGTAAGTCCATTAGGCTGTGCCGGGATAGTAGCATCATAAGTAACTTTCAGTTCATTGCCCGCAGCAATCGTTATATCGGTGTTGTCGTAAGAGCCAATATCTTCGGACTGACCAGCTGCCGATGTTGCTGCGGTCTTAGACCCCATAGTGATGGAGAGCCCAACCTTCTTTGTGCCAGGTGCTTCTTTCAGCATTGCTGATTTATCAAAGGAGGCAAGCGCCCAATTCTCGGATGCCGTGACTTTTACGTTCTTTACGCATACTGCACCGGAACCGTTATTTTCGATGGTGGCATTATCCGCAACGGTAACGGTTCCGTCAGCTGCAACAGTAACCGGAAGTGATGTTGGAACGGTGACACTGAATGTTGCAGCCTCTCTCGTTACAGTGATGGGGATATCCGCCGCGCCATTTTCATCAACCTTTTGCGTGTTATCATTCGCAGCTTTATATTCGTTGACTTTTTTCTCCAGACATGGCAGACATATTGTTTTCCCATTGTAGAGTGCTTGATATATATACCAACCGGAAACGCGGTCATGATATACTATTGATGTGTTGCTCGTTAATCCGTTTATCGTTTCTACTCCGTAATATGCTTCATATGTCTTTGCCGCACTTGCATTAGGGTTTCTAATAATAGGATAATCTGAATCGCAAATGACACATCCAGTCGATACCAGCTCCCCAGTATCTTTAATAGCGAAAGCCCCTTGACATAAAAGAGAAGCCATTATTATCAAGATTAGGGTAAAACTAAAAATTTTTTTCATTGACGTTGTTCCTTTCAAACTTAATATAGTCTTGTGTTATGGGAAGAAATACGGCCAATGGGTTTAAGCCAACTCTTTTCAGTACGTGAACAGCAACTATGTTGTTTCTGCGTTATTGTCTCTACCACCCGTTTTGATGATAGACACAAGAGCGCAGAAGCGCTCTTGTGTGGAAGGAGGTTCCATCAGAGTGAAGCCATTCTGATGGAATCCCTTCGCATAAATGTTTCAGCTTTATCAGCTGTTGATTATTCGGCGTCCCATGCAACGGTCAGGATGATAGATGCAACCTGCTCGTTTGTCACAGTCTTGGACACAGGGGAAGCCTTGGCACCGTATTGAACAGTCAGCTTGTTGGACTCATCCCCAGCACCCTTACCGTTGATAATCCACTGGTCAGCATTAGCGCCGGTGCCATCCAGCAGAACCTGAGTGTCAGCGTCGGCATCAGTGGTCTTCAGATAAGTTCCGCCGGAAGTTGCGTTTCTGCCGCCCTTAGGAGCGACCTGAACGCCAATCTTGTTGGAGTCGACCTTTTCCTTGGACATGTCGGTGTCATAGGCGGCCAGCTTCCACTCACCAGCCTTATCCACCTGAATCTTGCTGACCTTGATTGCGCCGGCAGAGTTATTGGTAATCTCTGCATCCTCGGCGGCCTTGGCCTCACCGGTAGACGGGTCAACGGTGATGGGGAACTGTGTGGGCAGAGTCACATCAAAGATGGTGGCTTCTGCGCTGATTCTGACAGGGATGGTGGTGCTGGAGTTTTCCTGCTTCACTTCAGCCGCGAAAGCGGGGACAGCAAGGCCCATGAGCATTGCCGTAGACAGGGCAAATGTAGCGATTCTCTTATTCATGATGAATCTTCCTCCTTGGATGCTTTTGCTCTTATCGCTTAGTTATCCCAAGCGAGAGTGAACACAACCTTCGCAGCTGCGTTGGCATCGTCAAATGTTTGAGCCTGAGAGACAGCCGTTGCGATAGCGCCGACGGTAATAGGCAGTTCGTTGGTGGTGCCGGTGCCCTTGCCTTCCATGACCCACTTGGCGGAATCAACTGCTGTCAGAGCGCTGGAACCGGTGGAGGTAACCGCGTTGCCGCCAGCGGTCAGGGACAGGCCCAGCTTCTTGGCATCAACCTTATCCTTGGCCAGATTTGCACGGTCGCCGTTGTTGTAATCAACCAGAGTCCACGTACCGTCTGTTGCGGTAATAGCAGAAACCTTCACCTTACCAGCGGATTCGTTCACGATTTTCAAACCAGTGGGAACCTCGACATTGCCGTCTGCCTTAACGGTCAGAGGAATGGCCGTGGGGACGGTCACGCTGAACGTGGTGGCCTCTGCTGTAATAGTAACGGGGGTTTCACCGTTGCCAGGAGCCGTGACGGCGGCCTGTGCAGGCACAGCCATCAGGGAAGCTGCCAGCGCCATGGACAGGAACAGGGGTGCTTTTTTTGTTTTCATGGGGATTTCCTCCTTTAGAATTTTGGGCTATGCCCGAATATTGTTGAACCAAGTAAAACTTGGCAGCAACCATAAATAGGACAAAATGATGATTTCCCGTTTTCTCACCTTGCTATTAACCGAGTCAGCCAAAGGCAATGGTCGGAAAAATGAATCACGTAAACACTATTCAGAGCGCCAATTATGAGACAGACGGTAAAACCTAAAAGTCCACGCACGATTCTTCGATGGGCAATGCCCTATCCATTTTAGGCAGAGGGAATCATTTTCCCCCTCCGGGGGAAAATGAATGGGTATACCCATTCGCTTTGTGTTCTCTTTCAGGTTTTGCGATGACGTCATAAAAGGCAAGGCCTATTCCTTTTTGGATTAGGCCTTGCCTTTTCAGTTACTTGTTGACCGTGATGGTGATTTCAGCACCAGCAGTACCGAGGATAGCCCCGGTATCCGGGTCTGCATTATTAAAATACGCAACACAGTCATAAGTGCCGGCCGGCAAGTCCACGTCCAGAGCAGCGTATTCAATTTTGCTACCGACGGGGATTCCGCCGGAACGGTAGATTTCCTGGTTGTTGTCCTTGCGTACGATATAGACGATTTGCGGATAGTTGTTGACTTCAGAATTGACGATAAGCAAATTGCCCTTTGACTTACCGGTCTCGAATACAGGCGTGGTATTCATGCTGATGTTAATCATGCCCTCTTCGACTTTCTGGTTCAGCTCGGCTTGGATTTCTTCGTCGCTCTTGTGCTCAAGACCGCCGACTTCTGCATTGGTATCCCAGACCATCCCTTGCTGAGTGTTTTGCCCACCACCCCAAGGTTTCATGATAAGAAGGACTGCCAACAGAGCAACCAGAATCGCTATGACGATGACGATAATTTTCTTCTTCTGGTCTTTCTTGCCGGGTTCAGCCTTTCCCTTCATTTCAGTTTGGCTCTCCTGCATTTTGTGATACACCCCGTTTCTGGCATAGTGAAGTTCTACAGATTTTGCCGCTCTTTCTCATGCTGCAATCTAATAGATTTGTGCCGTCTGTGACGTCTTTTGGCAAAACAAATATATACCACATTTGGAACAATTGCAATAGTTTATGAGTAATTTCCATCATATGTGTAAATTGAACTAAATACAGAATGTCGAGATATGCAAGCTGCCATCTTCAAATTTGGCCGCTTCCGAAGCCTCGAATGCAGCAAAGAAGCACACAAACTCTAAGTTCATCTCCCCCTGCAATTCTGCCGCAGTTTCATCGTTCATTCTGCCAGCGATTTGCCGGCAGCGCCAACAAAAAAGGGCCAGCCTTCCGGCTGACCCTTTCCCATGATTGATTCGTTGGAAGATACTTCTCTGCTCCTTATCCTCTGGCAGCTGGTGTTGTCAGACGTGCCACAAATACCGCCGCCTGTGCCCTTGTCACAGATGCGCTGGGCGTGTACTTCCCTTCTCCCGTTCCGTTGACAATACCGGCATTCGCGAGCCGTGTAATGGCGGTGTAGTAGCTGTCAGTTGCAGGCACATCCGAGAATGTCTTTTCATTGCCAATGGCTGCATAGCACTCCTCCGGCAGGGCGTTTGCGAAGACATACGCCATCTCCGCACGGTTGGCGTCCGCACTGTAGTTGTCGAACTTTCCTTCTGTAATAATGCCCTTCTTGATGGCATACTCCACATACGGCGAATACCACGTCTGTCCGCCTTGAACAGTGAATTGCTCCCCATCTCCATCGTAAACGCTCCGCAGACGTGCCGCCATCACAATGACCTGTGCGCGGGTCAGGTGTGCGTTCGGGGAATACGTCGTACTGCTGGTGCCATTGACGCTGCCGATATTGTAAGCCCGCACCAGAGACTCCTTGTACCATGCGGTATCCGGCACATCCTGGAAGCGCCCATCGTAGGACGCCACATTGGCAAACTTCGTCTCAATCGCCTTGGCTGTTTCCTCTACCTTGATTTCCGCCCCTGTCGCATCTCTCAGGACGCCGACTACGGTAAAGGTCTGAGCCTCATTCGTCACGTTAAGGTCGATGTGCGCCGTATTCCCCTTGATGGTATACATGGACTTGTCGCCCGCCACACGGCTGATACCGCCGGGGAATGTCAGGTCTACCGTCATGTGGAACATATTCTGGATATCCTCGATGTCGCTGGCAGAGGCATCGAAGGAAATCGTATCGTCGCCACTGGCTTCGGTTTCCGCGAAGTCCATTGTTACGGTGACGGTCTTCTTCCCGTTCTCGATGCCTTCCTTGAAGGTGACACTGGATGAAGCATCCGCATCTTCGCTCTTTTCCTCCAAGATGCTGTTCAGTTCTGACACGCTGCTGAACTTCTGGGTTTCAACGATGCCCGTGTAGGGCTTCCCGTCATAGGTCTTCTTGGTGATGGTGCCCTCCTGGTCCTCGAACATCTCCTCCGGCGTTGTTCCCATCGCCTCGATGAACTCATCCGCCATATAGACACCGATGGTAGCAGAGCCGCTTCCATCTTTCTGGAAGTCCATGCTGAGTTCCTCCGCCATGCAGCCTGCCAGAGACAGCGCCATTGCTGTGGATACCACGATTGCGAGCAGTTTCTTCTTCATACGTTTTCCGTGCCTCCTCTTGTTTTGGTTTCTGCCTATAGCATAGCATTTTCGCTGCTCGTTTCCAATGCCAAGATTGTTCCGGCTCCTTCCTGCAATGTTCCGATAAATCATCGCCACTGCAAAAAAAGCGCCCCTCGTTTGAGGGGCGCCTTGCGTTGATATGTTGGGGCGTGTCAGACAACAGTTCTGCAGCGCTCCCATGTACTCTTGAGCATGATGTAGTCGCCATTTCCAGCCATAACGGTATATCCGTCAGACTCCATGGCGGTTTTCATCTCCTCCGCCTTTTCTTTTTCAAAGAAGGCATTGAACCCGCTGGCCGGGACGTCGTAGGACACATCCGGCCTCATGACAATAGCCGTGCCGTGCCAGTTGACCTTTCCAGCCTCGGGATAGTCCTTCTCAAAGAACAGGGTCACCAGCTTTGCCTTCTCAACGGCGAGTTTGTTCGTTGCGTAGAGGCGTCCAATCTTATTGAACTTCCGCTCCTTCACAATAACGAACACTTCTTCGCCGAGGCTGACGATATGCCCGTCACCGGTCACGGCGACTGCCATATCGCTTATCCACGGGGCTTCCAGAATACGTCCGTAGTCCTCATCCCCATCGTGGTCAAAAGCGAAGCTGTCAGGGCCGATGGTCAGATGGCATCCATCTCCGTGCAGTTCGAAGCACAGTTCCCCTTCGGGAATCTTCCACTCGTCAGCGGGAGCATCCCATGCAATGTCCAGTTCTTCCGCTTTCTGCTTGAGCATGGCGACCATATGGTCAAAGGCCAGTTCCTTCGTGGGAAACAGTTTATCTGCGCCGACCTTGTCATTGTAAGTGTTGGCAGTGACGATAGTATACATGTAGATTCCCCTCCTTCTCAGACGTCGATGTGCTTCATTTCGATGAAATGCCACTGGTTGAAGCCGAACACGTCGTTGGCTGCCAGCGTGACGGTTTTCAAGCCGGACATCCAGTTACACTTTGCACGCTTGTTATCCGCCATTTCCAAGAAACTTGCCTTGATATCAGACATCCGCTGCTGGAACCGGTCGATGGCGTCATCGTCATTACACTTTGCCGCGATGAGGCACTCGAAAGAGAACGAATCCGTTCCGATATGCACGTGCAGGTCCTCCATCTCCTCTGCCGGCGGGCATTTAATGAGCACTCCGATGTTTTCACTGTGTTTCTCAAGGAAGCGCCGGTAGTCCGCAGCCAGTTTATCCGGCATATTGAACAAATTATCAGCGTTTTCCAACGCAGTGTACGCTTCGCCCGCATCTTTGGCAAAAATTGTGTCTGCGATGAAGTATGCCCGCAGAACAACGTCCTCCGGCACGAGATACGGGATGCAGATATACAGGGTCTCTTCATCCCCGCTGCCGCAGGAGTACACCACAATTTCAGAGTCGAGTTTTTCTGTCTTCTCTTTGACTACAACCGCCTTCTTTGCGAAGTCCTCATCGCCTTCCTGGTGGTAGGCAATCAGAATGATGCTGGGCGTATCGCAGAAGGTCCCGATGCGGCAAGTAACGTTCAGTTTGGTTGTGAAGTACCGCAGGTACAGGTCTGTGATGCCCTCCGGCAGCTCGCTGGGATACACCACATCCCAACCTACACGGGGCACATGCAAGTCCGGGAACCGGGCTTCCTCTTTCATCTCCACATGCAGGCTGCCAGATTCGTCCGCATAGAAACAGGTGCGCTCTCTCAGTTCTTTGTTCGTCATGATAATTACTCCTCCTTATTTTTAATGCCAGAGGGAGCCAATAATTGACTCCCTCTGGTTGTTTCTTACTCTGCGTCCAGCAGGGGCACCGCAAAGTCTTTCAGAATCTCCAGTGTCTTGGAATTGAGAGGATGCCGCGTCTTCACGGAGCCGGAAACGCTCTCGACGGACGTATTCTCAATCATTTCCACCAGCTTCTTCTGGAACGCAACGATATCGCCGCGCTCCGCCGCAGGCGTCAGAGCATTACGGACGAGACTCGCCTGAGACTTCGGCAGGTAATACTCCGCGCTCAGGACCGACTTGCCGGATGCCCGAATTGCGGACAGCTTGACGGTTCCATAATTGAGCGATGTGTCGTTGTTCGGTTCTACCCCATCCAGTACAGCATCTTTCTCAATACGCTTTGCCAGTCCTTCCACACTCTCCGGAAGCATCGTCCGCAGCTTTTCAGCCGCAGCGAGTGCGTCCTTGAGCATCGAGGCAACGTCCGCTGCTGCATCTTCATTCTCAGCAGCCAGCAGGTCCTCCTCGCTTATCACATATGGGGTGGTAATACTCCCCCACCTTGTATCACAGTCGCAGACGGATGTGTAGCCTCTTTCAAGGCTTTGCATCGGCTTGCCGCAGACTGTGTACCCGTTTTCGCACTTATCCGGCGCTTCACCGGAACCACAGGCACACAAATCGAGGCCGTAGTGGTTGATGCAGTGATTACAGCTGAACACATTCTGGAACTGCGTCAAGTTTGCAGGGTCTCCCCCGGGACAATACTCAGGCAGCTTGTCTTCCGGAAGGAAATGCTCCAAGTTCGTTTCCAGACAGGAAAACTCGCGTTTGTCATCCGTAACAAAAGTAATAGCACCGCACTTGCAGCGATAAAAGCCAGTGAATTTCATAATTACTCTCCTTCTTCTGTGGTCATAGCTTTATAGCAAAACATCGTTGCCAAGGCATCGTTTCTGCTATTGTGTGCTTCTCCGGGCCACTCGAACCCGAAGAATGCCGCGCAGTCAATGAGCTTATGGCGTCTCCGCTTGTCTCCGAGCCCGACCATATGGTCTGCAAACATCCACATGACGTCCTCCTGCTGTAAATGTCCAACTTGGACATTCAAGCAGCGCTCGACGAAGCCTGCATCAAATGGGGTGTTGTAGCCAACGAGGATTTCGGCGTTCTCAAAGATAGGCGCTACCGCCGCCGCGACCTGCTCGGTCGTGGGAGCATCCATCACCTGGTCAGGGCTGATGCCGTTTACAGCTTCCGCCTCCGGCCATTCCGTAAGGACGGTCGGTCTTACATAGGAATCGTAGAGGACTTCACCCGAAGCCCCTACGATACTCAGCTGCAGCAGCTCATCGCGGTCCGAAAATCCGGTGGTCTCTGTGTCAATAGAAATAATTTTCTCGTACATGATGCTCTCCTCTTTCACAATGTAGCCGGCTTCTTGAGCAGTTCTGCCGCGTCGGTCACGGGATACCCCTTCCCGATAGGACTGAGATATTCCCGCGTCCATGCCGCCTGATAGGCGTCGTGGTAGATGCTCGTAGAATAGTCATCCTCATACAGAACGTAGCCCAGCAGGCTCCAGCCATGGGGCTCCAGCGCCTTAACAAAGGCGTTGATGTACGGCATGAACTTGTCCATGCCTTCTTCCGTGAAGAAGAACATCACGCCCAAAGGCTCGTCCAGATAGGGACATGGCAGCTTCTCAAACGGGTCCATCAGAGATAGCAGTGCCTGGTTATCAAGCCCTACGTCCTCTGCTCCCTGAAGGAAACCTACGCCCTGCGGCTCTCCGTCGAAGGCGAGTTCGAAACGATAAAATCTCATTCGAACGGCACCTCCACGAACCCGATAGGCTCCACGAAGAATGCGTGGCTTTCGCCATCCTTCTTGAACACGACGATGTCGGAAACCGACATGGACGCCGCCATGAAGTCCTCAGGATGCGCACAGTTGAACCGGCGATAGAGGTCGCCGAGTTCACGGATACCGGGCTCCTGTGTGTTGGCTTCACGGTACACGCAGTTATAAAACCGCTTTGCAACATTCCCTTCGGAATTGGCCATCTTGTAGTGGAAGAACTTGTGCCCATGGGCCCAGTCTTCGTCCTTCATCTGCCAAATCTCCATGATACCGGCGGGGTCTTCGACCTCGACGATTTCCGCTCCGGCAAACTGAGCCGAGTCATACATACGGTGCTGCAGTCTATCGAGCGACTGCCCCGCTTCTTCCTTCGTTTCGTACAGGTGACCAAACATCTTTTTCTGACCTTTGATTGCAAAATACATGATTACTCCTCCTTGTTTTTATTCTTCTGTGTTGAGCGTGAACCACAGCAGCATGAATGCCTGCTCTTGGCTGAAATCCTCAGAACTGAGCACTTCCGCGACGGTCAGGCCACGGTCGTTGAGTATTTTGACATACTCTTTGTACTCAGTTCTGGAGATAGGGCGCCCGAGCAGCTCTGCTACCGCAGCACGCCCCGATTTCCTTCTGACCATGGCTGTTACCTTCAACTTTCTTTCTGGATATATGACAGAACTGCGTTCTTTGCATCCTCAAAGTTCTGGAACTCACCGGCTATCGCCGATTGTCCCATCGCCATAGACTCAAAGATACATTCTGCCGCGATGCCATCGGCATCTCTGCCGTAGGTTGCTTCCACAGAGAGAATCCCGTCAAATCCTCCGTATTCACGCAGGAAATAGTCGAGGTCTTCTTTCGTGTAAGCATTCAGATTGACCAGCAGCTTCGAGAACAGGTAAAGAATCTCGCCGCTCAAGTTGCGAACCTTCGTGACCTTTACAAATTCGTAGAAGCGCTGGTGTCCGGCGAGTCTCTTGCAGTGTCGGCAGACTTCTACGTCTGCCAATACCCAGTTCCCGTCAGATTTTGGAATCCAGCTTCCGGTCGGTTGATATGGGCTCATGTTTCATTCCTCCTTTTTTCGACAAATTTTTTGCTGTATATAAAAAAATACACCAATCCTCAGTAACGTCCGAGAAATGGTGTATAGAAAACAATATAGAAACGACCTCTCC
>ERZ779850.3761-NODE-3761-length-10351-cov-31.230672_pt1 | contig 10351 bp, 8 predicted proteins | sample MGYA00511249_ERZ779850 | MGnify/ENA primary metagenome ERZ779850 (study PRJEB29588, sample SAMEA2162475) | human gut metagenome | biome: human gut; feature: human-associated habitat; material: faeces | place: Denmark | collected 2008/2010 ...
AGAACGTACAACGAGTTTTTTTTTATTTATATTGGGAGTTTTGACACACCCTCCCTTTTTCGGTCCCTGGCTCTCAGGCCAAAGAATTTATCTGTCAGCCTGGAAGAGCGGATCCTCCGGCATCACCATGATCGGCTTCTGCTGCTCGGCCTTGATGATCTCCTCGGAGCAGTACTTCTTGTTGACCACCAGGCGGAACATGAAGTTCTCAAACCACTCGTTGGTCATGATCAGGCAGCCGTTCTGTCCGTAGCTGGCGCCCCAGCTGTTCTCCACCTTCCACTTCTTCGGCTGGCCGTTCTCGTCGAGATCGACGGCCACGAGCGTCATGGCGTGGGTAGAACCGCTGTCGAAGGTGCTGATACGGTCGGCCTTGTCCATGGGGAAGGTCGTTCCGTAGAGCGATCCGTAGTCGTAGTTGTCCATGGCGAGGTAGCCGCGCTTGCGGTCAAGCTGCTTGCCTACGTCGTAGCTGGAGTACATCTTCGTGCTGTCCTTGAGTGAGGCGATGGCAAGTTTGGCAATTTCCTCCACGGGCAGGTTGAGATACTTCCAGTTGTGGCCGTCGTAGGTGTGGCGGTCATACTCCACCTCGTAGGTCTTCCAGTAGGGACGGCGCGGGTCGTTCATTACCATCACGAAGGTGCCGTTGAGCGGATGGCCCACGGTCTCGTCGTAGAACTCCTTCGGGGTGTACTTGCGGGGCTTGCCCACGGTCTTGCCGTTCTTGTCCTTGAAGGCGTAGGTAAACTCCTTCACCGGGTTGCCCAGCGAGACGGTCAGCATGTGATAGACCGTGCCGAGCATCTCAGTCTTGCGGGCCTGAATGTCGCGCTTCGACTTCTTGGCAGCCACCATCTTGCGCAGTTCCAAACCAAACTCGCGCAACTTCGAGGAGATCAGCTCCGCCATACGTGAGGTGTTCTCTGCGGAGTAGGGCTCCGGCATGGCCTCCATCGGCACGACACCATACTTCTCAGCCAGGTCGGCAGCACCACAGAACGTACCGCCGTCGTTGAGCGGATTTTTGAAGAAGAACTGCACGCGCTGGTCGTCAATGGGTTTATCGGCGCAGTCGATCACGCCCTGCAGCATCAGGTTGGCCTTCTCCAGCTGGTCGTAGAAGGAGAGATAGACCTGACTGTACTCCACGCGGATACTGTCCTTGTGCAGACGGGCGAAGTTGGCACGCAGCACGTTGAGGCCCGAGAACAGCCAGCAGCGTCCCGAACTCTTCTGGTTGTGGATGCTCTGTGCGGGGGTCTCCACGCTGAAGTAGGTGTCCAGACGGCCCTGCTCCTTGAAGTTCAAGGCCAAGTCGTCGATCTTGTTGGTTGCCAGCGCATTGCTGATCACGCGGTCACTACTCTGAACGCCATTGCGCTCGATCTGTGTGAGCATCTCGCTGGAGATGCCGCCACCCTTGGTCGGCGTCTGCGCATGGTCCTGCATCGTGAGGCAGAGAAGAGCCGCCGCTAAAATTTGGTTCTTTCTCATACTTTGGTTGGTTGTTTCCCCGCCCCACATCAGCACTTGCCGATGGGGACGGGGAGATAGATATTAGGATTTGCTATTTTATTGTATTTCTCAAAATCGTGTTGTTTCTCTCTCAAAGCCGTTAGGTCCCTTGAGCCTCTGGCCCCGAAATCCTACTTCTCGAGGTCGTAGGCGTGCTTCGGGTAGTCGATGGTGTAGTGGAGTCCGCGACTTTCCTTTCGCTCGATGGCCTGTCGTGTGATGAGGTAGCCGACGTTGATCATGTTGCGTAGCTCGCAGATGTCCTTCGTCGCCTTCACGCGTTTGAAGAGGGCTTCCGTCTCCTCATAGAGCAAGTCGAGGCGGTCCCATGCGCGCTTCAGTCGCAGGTCGGAGCGGACAATGCCGACATAGTTGGACATCACCTGTCCCACCTCCTTGATGCTCTGTGTGATGAGCACTTTTTCCTCGTTGGTCATCGTGCCCTCGTCGTTCCACTCCGGCACACGGTCGTTCCAATCGTAGCCGTCCACCACCTGCAGGCTGTGCTTGGCTGCCGCATCCGCATAGACCACGGCCTCTATCAGCGAGTTGCTGGCCAGTCGGTTGCCACCGTGCAGTCCCGTGCAGGAACACTCGCCCAGGGCATAGAGACGATGGATGGAGCTCTCGCCGTTGAGATCTACTTTGATGCCGCCACACATATAGTGGGCCGCCGGGCGCACGGGGATCATCTCCTTCGTGATGTCAATGCCGATGCTGAGACACTTCTGGTAGATGTTGGGGAAGTGCTGGCGCGTCTCCTCCGGGTCCTTGTGGGTCACGTCGAGGCAGACGTGGTCCAGGCCGTGCGTCTTCATCTCCTTGTCGATGGCCCGCGCTACGATGTCGCGGGGGGCCAGGGAGAGACGCTCGTCATATTTCTCCATGAAGGTCTCACCCGTGGGCAATTTCAGAATACCGCCGTAGCCACGCATAGCCTCGGTGATGAGGTAGGCCGGATGGGTCTCACCCGGATGGTAGAGCGACGTGGGGTGAAACTGTACGAACTCCATGTCCTTCACCGTGCCCTTGGCGCGATAGACCATGGCCTCGCCGTCGCCCGTAGCGATGATGGGATTGGTCGTCGTCTGATACACCGCTCCGCAACCGCCTGTACACATCAGCGTCACGCGGCTCAGATAGGTGTCCACCTTCTGGGTCTCCGGATTGAGCACGTAGGCTCCGTAGCACTCGATGTCGGGCGTGCGCCGCGTCACCTCAACGCCGAGGTGGTGCTGCGTGATGATCTCCACAGCGAAGTGGTTCTCCTTGATCTCGATGCGCGGATGGTTACGGCAGGCCTCCATCAGGGCGCGCTGGATCTCGGCGCCTGTGTCGTCGGCATGGTGCAGGATGCGAAACTCGCTGTGGCCGCCCTCGCGGTGGAGGTCAAAACTGCCGTCCTCCTTGCGGTCAAACTGGGTGCCCCATTCGACCAGCTCCTGGATCTGTGCCGGCGCGTTGCGCACCACCTGTTCCACGGCTTTGCGGTCGGAGATGTAGTCACCTGCTATCATGGTGTCCTTGATGTGCTTGTCAAAGTCATCAACGGCGAGGTTCGTCACCGAAGCCACACCGCCTTGCGCGAACGAGGTGTTGGCCTCGTCGAGCGTCGTCTTGCAAATCATGCAAACCCTTCCCTTGTGCGCCTTGGCTATCTTCAAGGCATAGCTCATTCCGGCGATACCAGCGCCGATGATCAGGAAATCGTATTTATGAATCATTTCTAAGCAAACAGTTGTGCTCCCTATGGGGAGCGGAATAACGTTTCGCCCGCAAAATTACTCATTTATTGGCAGATGGGCGAATGTTTCTCCCGATTTTTGTGCTTAGTTCCTTTGTGACGGCAGGAAGTTGCATGTTTTTTGAGAATTTATCGCCCAAGGCGAGGTGTAGATCTATTTTTCTTGGATCGAAATGGGAGTGGCTCCCCATTTTTTTCGTACCTTTGCAGTCGACTATGACAAGAGTATTTCATCATCGACTCACGCCGGGCGAACTGTGCGGCATCCTGCTCCTCGCCCTTGCCTCGCTCTATTGCTTTTGGTTCGGCACGTGGCCCATGGCTGTGCTTGGTGCGCTGCTTGTGGCCGTGGCCGTGCGGGGCATCGACCGTGGCATCCATACCGACTATGTCCTCGACGACGACCAACTGACCACGCAAAGTGGCAGGATAGGGCGCCAACGGGGACAGGCCATCCCATTGCAGACTATCACGGCACTTCGCCGTATGCCCCGCCACCTGCTCACGGGCAGCTATGTGATGGTGGAGCATGGCGACCACAACATCAGTATCTTCACCCCGGAGAACGAAGCTTCGTTTGTCGAGGCAGTCGGCAAGCGTGTCTCTCTTGCCAAGAACACTTGCCAAGAAAAAGAAACAGAATCTTAATCTTAAAAACCTACAAAAGAACAATGACAAGTATTCGTAGAAAACTTTTCTTCCTCCTGACCGCCCTGCTGGCTCTGCCCATGCAGGCGCAGGTCAATCTCGTCTATGTTGATAGTGCCCGCGTGGCTCGTCTCCTGGCCGAGGACGCCGGGCTGGTGGCAGCACCCGTTGCCGAAGTGGCCGACACCGATACGGTTCCTTTGGCGGACCGTCCCGTCGTAGCCGATGGTGCCGATTTCGACCGCCTTTGGACCGATAGTTTTGCCAGCCGCATGGCCGCCATCATCGAGGATCCACTGCTTCAAAGCACCCAAATGGCAGTGATGGTCTGGGACCTCAGTGCTGATCAGTGTGTCTATCGCTTCAACGAGGCCCAGCGGATGCGCCCGGCCTCTGTCCAGAAGTGTGTCACCGCCATCACGGCCCTCGACCGCCTGGGCGTGGACTATCAGTTTTCCACGCGCCTCTACTGCCGTGGTGACATCGACTCCACGGGTGTGCTCCACGGTTCGCTCTATTGTGTCGGTGGCATGGACCCCCTCTTTGGTGATGCCAATATGCGCGCCTTCGTCCGTGCGCTGCGCGAAAAAGGCATCCGTCGTATCACGGGCGACCTGCTGGCCGACAAGTCGATGAAGGACGACAAACCGATGGGAGAGGGCTGGTGCTGGGACGACGACGATAGCAATCCGCCGCTCTCGCCCCTGCTCTACAACCGTCGTGACCGCTTCCTGGCCGAACTCTCTTCGCGCCTGCGAGCGGCCGGCATTGTCCTGGAGGGAACGCTGGGCGACGCCACGCTCCCCGCAGGATCCACGCTGCTGGCCGAGGAGACCCACGACCTCACGCGGGTGTTGCAGCGGATGATGAAGAAGAGCGACAACCTCCATGCCGAGTCGGTCTTCTACCAGTTGGCCAAGAGCACGGGTGTGCGGCGTGCAGGTGCGCGCCAGGGCCGACAGGTGATCAACCAGGTGGTGCGTGCGGCAGGCCTTGATCCTGCGCAGTACTACGCGGCTGATGGTTGCGGACTCTCGCTCTACAATTATGTCACGGCCGACCTCCTCGTCCACCTCTTGCGCCTCAACTACCATAACACGGAGGCCTATGAGGCCCTGCTTCCCACGCTGCCCATCGCCGGACGCGACGGCACGCTCCGCAAGCGGCTTCGTGGCACGGCGGCCGATAGCAATGTGCGGGCCAAGACGGGCACGGTGACGAGTGTCAAGACGCTTGCTGGATTCTGCACGGCCAGCAATGGCCACCGCCTGGCCTTCTGCATCCTCAACCAGGGGACCATCCGCGCCAGCCAGGCCAATGGACTGCAGGACCGCATCTGCCGGGCGATGTGTGAGTAGGACCGATAATAACTTTCAGAAACCATCAACCAAATACCCTATATATAATGACTAAGATCGTAGAAAGAATAGCCGCGCTCCGCCAGGTGATGGAGCGCGAGGGACTGGGGGCTTTCATCTTCCCCAGCACAGATGCACACAATAGTGAGTATGTCGCCGACCACTGGAAGGGCCGCGAGTGGATCTCAGGCTTCAATGGTTCGGCCGGAACGGTCGTCGTCACGATGGATGCTGCCGCGCTCTGGACCGACTCCCGCTACTTCCTTGCTGCCGAGGAACAACTCCGCGGCACGGGTATCATGCTGATGAAACTCAAGGTGGAGGGCACGCCGACGATCACCGCCTGGCTGGCCGAGCAACTCCGTGGGGCCTCCCATCCTGTGGTGGGTCTCGACGGATGGGTCAATGGCACGGACGAGGTGCAGAGAATGCAGGCCTTCTTCCAGGGCTACGATATCCAGGTGCGTACCGATTTCGACCCGCTCAACGAGATTTGGACGGACCGCCCATCCATCCCGACAGCGAAGGTGGAGCTCCATCCCCTGGAGTTTGCTGGCGAGACGACGGAGAGCAAATTCGCCCGCATCCGTGAGTCGCTGCGCAGTTGTGATGCCGAGGCCATGCTCGTCTCAGCCCTCGACGATATTGCCTGGACTTTGAACCTGCGTGGCTCCGACGTCTATTGCAATCCTGTCTTCGTCTCCTACTTGATGATAGAGCAGGAAAGTGCCACGCTCTTTGTCAACGAGGAGAAACTCGACGACGCGGTGCGTCGCTACCTCTCCGACCTTGGCGTGGCGGTGCAGCCCTATGCTGCCGTGGCCGACTACCTGCGGTCTCATGCCTTCGAGGGCGGTCTGCTGCTGGACAGTGTGAAGACTTGCTACTATCTCGCCTCCTGTGCCCTCGAGAAATCGGTGGTGAGGTTTGCCCCGTCGCCCATCCCCGCCATGAAGGCGGTCAAGAACGAAGCCGAGATAGCGGGCTACCGCCGTGCCATGACGCGCGACGGCGTGGCGATGGTGAAGTTCCTGCGCTGGCTTCAGCCTGCTGTGGAGGCAGGAGGACAGACGGAGATCTCCCTCGACAAGAAACTTACGGCCCTGCGTGCGGTGCAAGATCTCTTCCGTGGCATTTCTTTCGATACCATTGTGGGCTATGAGGCCCATGGTGCTATCGTCCACTACGAGGCCACTCCCGAGACGGATATCCCCGTGGAGCCCCGTGGTTTGGTCTTGATCGATAGTGGCGCGCAGTATCAGGACGGCACGACCGATATCACGCGCACGATAGCTTTGGGTCCCGTCACCGAAGAGCAGCGCCGCGTCTATACGCTGGTGCTCAAGGGCCATATCCAGTTGGAGTTGGCGAAGTTTCCCGATGGTTGCAGTGGCACGCAGATCGACGCCTTGGCACGCGAACCGCTATGGCGTGCGGGGCTCAACTACCTCCACGGCACGGGCCACGGCGTCGGCTCCTATCTCAATGTCCATGAGGGTCCCCACCAGGTGCGCATGGAGTATATGCCGGCTGCCCTGCGTGCGGGAATGACCGTCACCAACGAGCCGGGCATCTATTTGTCCGACCGCTTTGGTGTGCGCATTGAAAACACGTGCTTGATCAAGGATTATATGGAGACCGAACAGGGCCGCTTCTTGCAGATGGAGTCGCTGACGCTCTGTCCGATAGACCTTGCGCCCGTCGATTGCTCCCTCCTCACCGCCGAGGAGAAGCAGTGGCTCAACGACTACCACCAGATGGTCTGCGAGAAGCTCGCTCCCCATCTCGATGGCGAAGACTTGGCCTGGCTCCAGGATCATTGCAAGCCCATCGAGGCGTAACCTTAGGTCTTGTCTCAGAAACCATGGCAATGTTGTCTCGATTGCGACGTGGCGTGTTGTGGATGAGCCGGGCAAAGTATTGCCGTGGCTTCGGTATACAGTCGCCCTGGGCCTACCGCTTCGTGCGCTATGTCGTCAATGAGCACTATCCCTACTATGCCTACGACGACCTCCGCCCCCTGTTCCCGCATCTCTCAAAGCGGGAACGGAGGGTCTGCGAACTCTACCTCCGTATCGCCAACCACCAGCAGGCCGACGAGGCCGTGCTGGTGGGCGATGTCTCGGAGGCCAAGCGGGCCTACCTTCATGCGGGTTGCCTCCGGATGGCGTTTTCTTCGATGGGGGAGGGGGCTTGCTCACTTACTGAGGATTCCTTCTCGCTGGCTGTCGTGGCCCATGGACAGGATATGGAGCAGCAGGTCTTGTCGTTCATCAGCTGGGCCACAGATGCTTCCCTGCTCATCGTGGAGGGCATCCACCGCAATGGAGAGACCCGCCGCAGCTGGGCACGCATCTTGCAGGACAAGCGCGTACGCGTCAGTTTCGACCTCTACTATTGTGGCCTTCTCTTCTTCGATAAGAAGAAGTATAAGCAGCACTATAAGATCAACTTTTAGTGCAAAAGGCTCCCGTGTGCCCCCAAGATTCGTGGCTATTTCTATTGATATAGGTAGTTATTCCTACTTATATAGGTAGTTATTTCAACTTTGTTTGCAGTGTGTGCGAAAAAATACGCCATAGCGCTTGCAGTTCAAATAAAATATAGTATATTTGCACGCAAATTTTTATAAACTTAAAGACAGAAGACTATGTATTGGACTCTTGAATTGGCTTCAAAGCTGGAAGACGCGCCATGGCCCGCAACAAAGGATGAGCTGATAGACTATGCCACACGATCGGGCGTACCTCTGGAGGTGCTCGAGAACCTGCAGGAGATCGAGGACGAAGGAGAGGTTTATGAGGGCATAGAGGATATTTGGCCCGACTACCCCACCAAGGAGGATTTCCTCTTCAACGAGGACGAGTACTAATCGTTCATCGATTACGATTATCAGTATAAGATAATGGAAATGAGCCATATAGGTGATTTCTTCGGAAATTCCTATATGACTTTTTGCCGTCTTTTACCGCCAATTTTACCGTTCTAATGGCCTTATTTTACATAATTAAATGATCAATAATCGGTATATCCTGAAATTCTTTCTTTTCTGATCGGTTAATTTCATCTTTTCTTCTCTTATTATTCTCCTTACTTCATACTAAAATCATCTGAAGTTTATAAAAAAGGAGTGATATGATAAACTTTTCTACTATCTTCGCGTACATAGTGCCATAATTAATAAAAAGGTATTTTAATATGGGAAGAATTTCAAGACTTTATCCGAAAGGACGATTGAGACTGCGTATACCAAAGATGGTGCAGTCTGGTAAAAAGTATCCATTGTATATAGAATACAATTGGCATGCTGATTCTATTCGTAAATCAACTGGTATAAGTGTGTCAGTAAAGGAATGGAATGAGAAAGGCTATTGCGGTATTGGTGAAATACGTGCCACGACTGATATTGACTATAAGTATTATAATCATGCTCTTCATAAGCGTATCGAAGACATAGATGTGAAGATACATAAGTATTATGAAATGCATCAACATATTACTTGTGATGTGATTCGATCTTTTCTCGAAGACAATGACAATGCTTTGCGACCTGATGAAGGAAAAGACTTCATAGAGTTTGCTAAAGAGTTGATGGAAAAACGTTATGAGAAAGGTAAGATAGGTTTCAGTACTTGCAAGAATGGTATTTCATATCTCAATCAGTTTGAGGAATACCTGTTGCTTGAACACAAAGGTACACATGGTGAGCATAAGGAATTCATTTATGTCTCAGATATTAGTGAAGACTTATTGCTTGACTTCCGTAAGTATCGACTCTTGGCAAAAAAGAAAGCAACAACAGTCAACAAGACTCTATGTCCGATTCTTCAGGCGTGTGAATATGCTTGTCAGTTAGGTTATATCTCTCATCAGCTTAATGCATCTCTCCAGGACTTGTATATGAAAGAAGAGGACCGGCTTGATGAAGAAGAGAGGAATATCAAGTATCTCACTGAAGAGAGACTTGCTGAGTTGGTGTCCGTTTATAATAACATCGAACAACCTCGACGAAAAGAGTTTTTGGAGATGTGGCTGTTTGCCTTCCATGCTTGCGGTATGCGAATGGTTGATGTGATGACGCTCCGATGGAAAGACTTTGATTTCAACAAGAATTTCATCAGTAAAGTACAAGTCAAGACGAGAAACCGAAACACCATACCTTTGAGTGAACCACTCATTCGTATTCTTGAAAAATGGAAAGGTAGAAACAAAGTCTTTGTTTTTGATCTATTGCCAGAGAACTTCGATATAAATGATCATGAGGCGATATACCGTCGTAGAAATTCCTGGAATAATACCATCAATACTTCGCTTCGCTGTATATCTCACGATTTAAAATGGAATCAAGACTTGACTTTCCATGTATCAAGACACACCTGGGCAGTTTTAGCGCTTGCACACGGAGCTGAAATCAGTGAGATAAGCAGATTGTTAGGTCACGCTTCAACAGGCGTCACAGAGCGAGTTTATGCAGAAAAGAAGGTGGTATCACGCTAAACAGAGTGATACCACCTTCTACCAAATATAACGTCTTTATAGTCGAAACTATCAGAATATCTTGTAGTCCTTGTCTGTAAAATTAGAAATTCCTCTGCCGATGACTCTGCACTGCTTGCAATATCTCTTTCGTCGTCGTTATAATATGGAATTTTCTCTAATTTTTTCGCTCGCTCCGCGGGAAGGCCTACTGGCCTGAAGGGTGAAGCGGTGGACATTTAGCCCACCTTATTTTTCTGCGACTGGACGGCCAGAAACCTCATAGTAACGGTAGACGACGTGCCCTGGGTAGACGTAGCTTCTGATGAACTGGAGTACATGGAATCTTTCGGCGTCGCCCGAATAGAGCGAACGCAACCAACAGCCACCGAACGAACCATGACCGTTGAGGTCATCATCGAGGAAGTAAAAAACGAAGCAGGGAAGAAGATAGTGTTGCCGTTAGGATCTGTAACGAGGTAGCCGCTTGGACCATTTAAACATAACTTGACACAGTTCAAATTGCCCCCCAAAAAAACTTGACCAGTTCCACTTGCTGAAAACGGAGGATATCCACCCACCCAAAACGGGGATATCCGTTCACTTT
>ERZ779850.3763-NODE-3763-length-10350-cov-3.334726_pt1 | contig 10350 bp, 9 predicted proteins | sample MGYA00511249_ERZ779850 | MGnify/ENA primary metagenome ERZ779850 (study PRJEB29588, sample SAMEA2162475) | human gut metagenome | biome: human gut; feature: human-associated habitat; material: faeces | place: Denmark | collected 2008/2010 ...
GGATAAAAATAAAAAGACATGAACCTAAGATTATATCTTAAGTTCATGCCATTGGGAGTTATTTAACTCCCTTTTTTTCTAAGAATTTTCTAATTTTTTGTGTTGCCGCTTTAAGTTCTTCTAAACTATAGGCATAAGAAACACGAATATAACCTTCTCCAGCTTCACCAAAAGCACTTCCTGGAACGCAAGCTACTAACTGATCATTTAATAGTTCTTCACAGAATTGTTCCGATGTTAAACCTGTTGATTTGATGCATGGGAAAACATAGAAAGCCCCTTGTGGTGTAAATGTTTTAAGTCCCATTTCATTAAATGTTTTGACTAAGAAATTTCTTCTTGCAAGATAAGCTTGTCGCATTTTTTCAATTTCTTCGTCACAATGTCTCATTGCTTCAATGGCACCATATTGAGCACATGTTGGTGCTGACATAATGACATATTGATGAATCTTTTTCATCATTTTAACAAGATATTCATTAGCAAGAACATAACCTAAACGCCATCCTGTCATCGCATAAGCTTTTGAAAAACCACTCACTAAAATAACTTGATCTTTGATTTCATCAAAAGATGCAATTGAACAGAATTTATGTTCATAAGAAAGTTCTGCATAGATTTCATCAGTTATGATCATAATTCCTGATTCTTTAAAGATAGGCACTAATTTTTCATAGTCTTCTTTTGTCATAAATCCACCTGTTGGATTACTTGGATAATTTAAAAGAATGGCCTTTGTTTTTTCATTGATAGCTTCTTTTAAAAGTTCAGGTGTTAATTTAAATTCATTTTCTTCAGTTAAAATAATGTTTCTTACTACTCCACCAGCAAGTGCAACACCTGGTGTATAAGCAACATAACTTGGTTGTAATAAAATGACTTCATCACCTGGATTAATAATTGTTCTAAAGGCTAAATCGATTCCTTCAGATCCCCCAACAGTGACAATACATTGTTCTGGTTTATAATCTAAATCAAATCTTCTTTTTTGATATTTACAAATTTCTTTTCTTAATTCTAATAATCCTTGATTTGCAGTATAGAATGTTTTTCCTTTTTCAATTGAATAGATTGCAGCTTCTCTAATTGTCCAAGGGGTTGCAAAATCAGGTTCCCCTACCCCTAAAGAAATAACACCTTCCATTTGATTGGCAAGATCAAAGAATTTACGAATTCCACTTGGTGGAATATCCTTTACAATAGGATTTACAATTTTTTCAAAATCCATTATGGAGTTACCAATAATCTTTCTGCTGCATCTTTATTATCATCCTCAACAAGTTTACCCATGTTTTTATATTGTTTTAAAACATACATTGTGGCAGTTCTTTCAATACCTTCAATGACCGCTAAACGACTATTTACAAATTTAGCAACCTCAACCATTGTTTTTCCTTTAACAATTAATAAAAACTCATAATTTCCCGCTAATAAATACATTGTATCTACTTCTGGAAAATTATAGATTTTTTTTGCAATACGATCATATCCATAATCTCTTTCAGGTTTCGCATTAACTTGAATCACAGCTGTACACACATCGTGATTTGTTTTATCCCAATTGATCAAAGTATGATAACCATAGATTGTTTTATTTTTTTCTAAATCTTTAATTGTCTTATCAACATTTTCTTCTGTTTCGTTTAAGGCGGCCGCAAGATCAACGACTTCCATTTTCGCGTTGTTTTCAATTAATGATAAAAGTAAATTTTCATCCATATCCTCTTCCTCCTTATTATGACTCTAATTATATACTAATTTAGAGGTAAGGTAAATTGAATTTTTATTAGAAATAAGAGGAATTGTTGCTTGTCTAGATAAGCAAAGTATTCTATAATAAAGATGAGGTGAAATTATGATTATACAAAGTAAAAAAGTCTGGATTGCGGATCAATTCACGCCAGCACAATTAGAATTAGAAGATGGAATTATTAAAGAAATATATCCTTACAATGAAAAAGAAGTTACGAAAGATTATGGAGATTTAAGAATTCTTCCTGGCTTTATTGATATTCATTGCCATGGAGCTTATGGTTTTGATACAAATGATGCTAATCCTGAAGGATTAAGAAAATGGGCAAAAGGAATCGTTGATGAAGGAGTTACTTCTTTCCTTGCGACAACTCTTACTCAAAGTGAAGAAGTTCTTACAAACGCGGTAAGTAATGTCGCAAAAGTCGTAGAAGAAGGTTATGAAGGTGCAGAAATCTTAGGTATTCATTTTGAAGGTCCTTATTTAAATAAAGCACATAAAGGAGCTCAACCTGAAGAATATTGTGTAAAACCTAATATTGAACAATTTAAAAGATATCAAAAAGCTGCTCATGGTTTAATCAAATATATTACTATGGCTGTTGAAAATGATGAAGATTTTACTCTTACAAAATATTGTAGTCAGAATAATGTAGTTGTAAGTATTGGACATTCTAATGCTACTTATGAACAAGCTGTTCAAGCATACGCTCATGGAGCAAGAAGTATGACTCATGTTTATAATGCAATGACACCATTTACGCATCGTGCAAATGGTCTTGTTGGTGGTGCTTTACGTATTAGAAATATGTATGGAGAAATTATTTGTGATGGAAATCATTCTACTCTTGCCGCTTTAAATAATTTCTTTACTTCAAAAGGTCCTGATTACAGTGTTATGATTACAGATTCCTTAATGTGCAAAGGATTCCCTGTAGGTACTAAATTTGATTTTGGTGGACAAGAAGTTGTTATTTATCCAGATGGAAGTGCTCATTTAGTAGAAGCAGGTAACTTAGCTGGTTCTACTTTAAATGTAAACAAAGGATTAAAAATCTTAATTGAAGATGCTTTAGTTCCTGTTAATTACGCAATCAATGCATGTACATCAAACCCAGCAAGATGTTTACATGTTGATGATCGTAAAGGAACAATTGGCGTTGGTTATGATGCTGATCTTGTTGTTTTAGATAGAGATTATGAAGTTGTTCAAACTTATTGTAAAGGCATTGGGCAAAAATAATATTTTGAGATGCTTCATGCATCTCTTTTTTTCTTATATAGAAAGCTTTTTATAGTTATTTTATGGTACAATTATTTCAAAAGGAGGCGATTTTGTGTATCGTTTTTACGTATCAAGTTACGCTAAAGGAAAAGAAAAAGGTCTTTATGTATGTACTCTAGATGAAACTAAAAATGAACTTCATTTAAATAAACATATTCCTACCGAAGATTTTCCTTCATATGTTATTAAAAAAGATGATTATCTTTATGTATCTTTAAAAGATGCACGTGTTGGTGAAGGAGGAGGTGTCGCAAGTTATCATATTGAAGAAGATGATTTAAAACAACTTTCTTTTTATAATTCCCATGGTCGTTCTTATACTCATTTATGTTTAAGTCCTGATCAAAAATATTTATTTACTGCAAATTATCACGTTGGAGCAACAGCTGCTTTCCCTTTAAAGGATCATAAAATTGGAGATAAACTTTCAGTTGTTCACCATCATGGTTCAGGAATTGATTTACTTAAAAGACAAACAAGTCCTCATGCGCATTATGTAGGAATTACCCCAGATCAAAAATATCTTTATAGTATTGATTTAGGTGCGGATAAAATTGTCATGTATGATTTCAAAGATGGAAAGTTAGAAGAAACCTCTTTAAGTCAAGCTGTAAATCCAGGTAGTGGACCTCGTCATATGATTTTTTCTCATGATGGAAAATACTGTTATCTCGTCAATGAAATTAGTAACAGTATTATGGTTTACCAATATCATGATGGACACTTTACTTTGGTTCAAGTTATTCATTGTGTACCTCGTCATTTCCATGGCTTTTCAAGTGCTGCCGCTATTCATATGACCTCAAGCGGTAAACATATCATTGTTTCTAATCGAGGTCATGATAGTATTGTCCTTTATCGTGTTAATCAAGAAACTGGAAAAATAACTTTACTTTATATGGTACATACTGGAAAAGGACCTCGTGATTTTAATATTATTGATGATCGTTATATTGTCGTTGCTAGTCAAGAAAACGATTGTTTAGAGCTTTATACATTTAATGAAGAAAAAGAAGAAATTAAGCCTACAGGAAATACCTTAGATATTATTCAACCTGTTTGTGTGGCTTTATAAAAGGAGAAAAATTATGAAATACGAAATTGTTGGAGATACTCTCCCTGTTGTTATTTGTCATTTAAATAAAGGTGAAAAAATGATTAGTGATAGTGGTGCTATGTCTTGGATGGATCCATGTATGAAAATGGAAACAAATGGTGGTGGTGCTGGTAAAATCATCGGTAGAATATTTTCTGGTGAAACTTTATTTAGAAATAGTTATACGGCAAATAAAGATGGTTTGATTGCCTTTGCCTCAAGTTTCCCTGGAAAAATTGTCGCTATTGATGTAGAACCTGGAAAAGAAGTCATCATTCAAAAATCTGCTTTTCTAGCTAGTGAAGAAAATGTAGAAACATCGGTTTTCTTTAATAAAAAATTTTCTTCTGGTATATTTGGTGGTGAAGGTTTTATTTTAACAAAGATTTCAGGACACGGAACATGTTTTATTGAAATTGATGGAAGTACCGTAGAATATAATTTACTACCAGGTCAACAAATGGTTATTGATACCGGTTATCTTGCAATAATGGATGCCACTTGTAAAATGGATATCCAATCAGTTCCTGGTTTAAAAAATAAATTTTTAGGAGGAGAGGGATTATTTAATACAGTGGTTACTGGTCCTGGAAGAATTGTGGTTCAAACAATGCCTATTTCAGCAGTCGCAAATTCACTTGCAAGATTTTTCCCTCAGGGTAAATAATGAAGAAATTGTTTTGTTTTGATATTGATGGTACTTTAAGAACAACCACAGATCATCAAGTACCAGAAAGTACCATCAAAGCTTTAAATTTATTAAGAGAAAAAGGTCATCTTTTATTAGTATCTACAGGAAGAAGTGTTGATTCTTTAAAGAATACTCACATTTATGATACTTTTGCCTTTGATGGGTATGTATGTAATAGTGGACAAGCTTTATTAGATAAAGATTTAAAACTTATTCACAAAGAAAGTTTATCTAAGGATGTTGTTTTAAAAGCTTTAGAGGCTTCTAAAAAACACAACATTCCTTTAGCTCTTAAATGTACCCCAAGAATTATTAATATGGAACCCAATGAAGATGTCATTCGTTCATGTAATTATTTCAATAATCCAATTCCCCCTGTTGGTAGCTATACCAATCAAGAAGTAGGTGCCATGATTGCTTATGGTCCTTTAGATTATGATTATCAAGAGTTTAAAGATATTGAAGAACTTGATGTGATGGTAGGAGAAAGTAGTTATGCGGATATTACTATTAAAGGAATTTCTAAAGCAACTGGCATTGCTTATTTTATGAAGTTATGGAATATGGAAAGTTATGTGGCTTTTGGGGATTCTTTAAATGATGTTGAAATGTTTAAACATGCTTCTTTTTCGATTTGTATGGGACAAGGGAATAATGATTTAAAAAAATTAAGTGATTTTGTGACAACTTCTATTGATGAAGATGGTATTTATTATGCATGTAAAGAATTAGGCTATATCTAAAATAGCCTTTTTTATTTCTTCTAAGTTCTTACCTAATAAAAGCAAATCAAAGAGTTCTTCATATTGTTTGGTTGATAGATTTTCTAAAAAAATTGGATCTTCGTCAGGAAAACGAACAAAGAAAAGTTTGAGAGCATTTCTTCTTGCAATTAGTTTTTTTTGTTTTTCAAAAGAAGTATTTTCTTGATTCATAAAAAACCTCCTTCTTTCATTATAGAAAAATACATTTTTTTATAAATGGACAGATAGTCCAAAATACTTCTTTAAAATTATGCCCAAAATAAAAATGGTCTTTCGACCATTTTTAAATTATCTTAATTTTGTAATATCAATTAATGATGGCACACCATGTTTACGTTTTTCAAGTGAATCAATAAGTGCTTTTGCTGTATCAAGTGACGTATAAATTGGAATACCTGCTTCTACAGCAAAACGTCTAATTAAGAAGCCATCTTTTAAGTTATCATTTCTTGTTGGAATATCGATTACTAAATCAACTGTATCCGTAAACATTAAGTCAAAGATTGTATTTGTTTTTTCACAGATACGATTGACAAAATGTACAGGTACATCATGTTCTTTTAAGAATTTATATGTTCCTTCTGTTGCATATAAGTCATAACCAAACATATAATATTGTTTAGCGATTGGTAAGAATTCTTCTTTAGAAGAATCTTTAATTGTACAAATGATATTCTTTCTCTTAGGTAATTGAATACCTGTTCCCATGAATGCTTTATAAATAGCTTCATCTAAGTTTTTAGAAATACCTAAAACTTCACCTGTTGATTTCATTTCAGGTCCTAAAGAAATTTCTGCACCTTTGATTTTTTCAAATGAGAAAACTGGCATTTTAACTGCAATTGTTTCTTTTTCTGGAACAATTCCATAAGAATATCCTTGTTCTTCAATCGTTTGTCCCATAATAGCTTTTGTTGCAATGGCAACAATTGGGATATCTGTAACTTTTGAAATATAAGGAATTGTTCTTGAAGATCTTGGGTTAACTTCAATAACATAAACTTGATCTTCATAAACAATGAATTGAATATTGATTAATCCCACAACGTGTAATGCTTTAGCAAGACGTTTTGTATAATCAACGATAACATCTTTAATTTCTTGTTTGATTTTTTGTGGTGGGTAAACAGAAATACTATCTCCCGAGTGAACTCCCGCACGTTCAACGTGTTCCATAATACCTGGAATTAAGATACCATGTCCATCACAAACTGCGTCAACTTCAACTTCTTTACCAGATAAGTATTTATCAATTAAGATTGGATGTTCTTGGTATTGTCTATTAATGATTTTCATGAACTTTTTAATATCACCATCATTTAAGGCAATTTCCATACCAGCACCACCTAATACATAAGATGGTCTTACTAAAACTGGATATCCTAATTTATTAGCAACTTCAATTGCTTCTTCTGCAGTAAAGACTGTTGAACCTCTTGGACGATCAATATGACATTTTTCAAGAATTTCATCAAATCTTTCCCTATCTTCAGCAGCATCTACATCATCGGCATCAGTTCCTAAGATTTTAACCCCCATATCTGTAAGTGCTTTGGTAAGTTTAATGGCTGTTTGTCCCCCAAATTGCACGATGGCTCCATCTGGTTTTTCAATATCAACAATGCTTTCTACATCTTCAGCAGTTAATGGTTCAAAGTATAAACGATCTGCAATATCAAAGTCAGTTGATACTGTTTCAGGGTTGTTATTAACAATAATTGTATCGTATCCTGCTGCTTTTAAGGCCCATACACAATGTACCGAACAGTAATCGAATTCAATACCTTGTCCTATACGAATTGGTCCTGATCCTAAAACCATGATTTTTTTCTTTTCTTTTTGTGGTTCTACTTCGTTCACTCCACCTTGAATTGAATAGTAATAAGGTGTTTGTGCATCAAATTCTGCCGCACATGTATCAACAACTTTATAAGCTGCAACAATATTATTATCTTTACGCATTTGATGAATTTCTTGTTCTGTTTTTCCAGTTAATTCAGCAATGACTCTATCTGGGAATTGTAATCTTTTTGCTTGTTTTAATAAATCAACTGTTAATTCTTCTGTTTTAATTCTTTCTTCCATTTCTACTAAATGTTTGATTTTATCAATGAACCAAACATCAATTTTAGTAATTTCATGGATTTCTTGTTCAGTAATTCCTTTTCTTAAGGATTCAGCTACTGCAAAGATACGTTGATCATCAACATCTTTTAATTTTTGTTTTAATTCATCATGTGTTAATTTTGTAAAGGCATCTAAATGTAAGTAGAAAACATTTTGTTCAAGAGAACGTAAAGCTTTCATTAAAGCTCCTTCAAAGTTATTACAGATTGACATAACTTCTCCAGTTGCTTTCATTTGTGTTCCTAATTTTCTTGAAGCATCAACGAATTTATCAAATGGCCATTTAGGAATTTTACATACAACATAGTCTAATGTTGGTTCATAAGAAGCGTATGTTTTACCTGTAACGGCATTTTTGATTTCATCTAAGGTATATCCTAAAGCAATTTTAGCCGCTAATTTAGCAATTGGATAACCTGTTGCTTTAGAAGCTAAAGCTGATGAACGAGAAACACGAGGGTTTACTTCGATAACACAGTATTCAAAACTATTTGGATTTAAAGCATATTGTACGTTACATCCACCTTCAATATTTAAAGCTGTAATAATATTTAAAGCTGATGAACGTAACATTTGATATTCTTTATCTGATAAAGTTTGGCTTGGTGCCACAACAATACTATCTCCTGTATGAACACCAACAGGATCTAAGTTTTCCATGTTACATACAGTAATGCAGTTTCCTGCACTATCTCTCATTACTTCATACTCGATTTCTTTCCATCCAGCAATACATCTTTCAATTAAACATTGACTTACTCTTGATAGACGTAAACCATTTGAACAAATATCATGAAGTTCTTTTTCATTATTTGCGATACCTCCACCAGTACCACCTAAAGTATAAGCAGGTCTTACAACAACTGGATAACCAATTTTTCCTGCAAATTCTAAAGCATCATTAACATGGTTAACAACGATTGATGCAGCACATGGTTCGTTAATTCTTTCCATTAAGTTTTTAAATTCTAAACGATCTTCTGCAAGTTTGATGGTATCTGTATTTGTCCCAATTGTACGAACATTGTGTTCTTCTAAGAATCCTTCATCCGCTAAAGCCATAGCGATGTTTAGTGCATTTTGTCCACCTAATGTTGGTAAAATACTATCTGGTTTTTCTTCCATGATTAATTTTTTAACAACAGGTACAGTTAATGGTTCGATATAAACTTTATCTGCGATATCAGCATCTGTCATGATAGTTGCTGGGTTTGAGTTAATTAAAACAACTTCTACCCCTTCTTCTTTTAAGGCACGACATGCTTGTGTTCCAGCATAATCGAATTCTGCTGCTTGACCAATGATGATAGGTCCTGAACCGATAACTAATACTTTTTTTATACTTAAATCTCTTGCCATCTTATTTACCCCCCATCATTTTTTCAAATTCATCAAATAAAGCATCTGTATCTAATGGACCAGCACATGCTTCTGGATGAAATTGTACTGTTTTAATATTTTTACCAGTATATTCAACACCTTCGATTGTTTGGTCATTTACATTAATAAACCAAGGCTTTGCGATATTTCGATCAATAGAATCATCACAAATTACATAGTTATGGTTTTGTGTAGAAATATAAACACGCCCTGTATTTAAATCTTTAACAGGATGATTTGCACCATGGTGTCCATATTTTAATTTTTCAGTTTTAAATCCATGAGCTAAAGCCATCAATTGATGTCCTAAACAGATTGCAAAGATTGGTAAACCACTTTCAGATAGTTTTTTAATTTCTTTAATGATTTCAACATTTTCGCTTGGATCTCCAGGACCATTTGATAACATCACTCCATCATAGTTTCCTTCAATGATTGTACTTGCAGAAGTAGATGCTGGATAAACTGTGACTTCTATATTTCTATTTGCAAGTGATTTAGCAATATTTTTCTTAGCGCCAAAGTCTAATAAAGCAACTTTTCGATCTCCTGTTCCTACTTTATATGGTTTGTCACATGTTGTTTTTTCAACAACACCTGTTACCTTAAAGTTATGTATTTTTTCCATGACTTCACTTAAATCATCATATTTTGTTGTTGTAATCATTCCATTCATACAACCTTTATTTCTAATAATTTTAGTTAAATGTCTTGTATCAATTCCTTGAATACAAGGAATATCATGTTCAATTAAATAATCTTTTAAATCAACATTTTTTCTAAAGTTACTTCCAAGTCTTGCAAGTTCATTTACAACAAATCCTTCAACATAAGGTTTTGTAGATTCTTGATCTTCTAAACATACTCCATAGTTTCCAATCAATGGATATGTCATAACAACTGATTGTCCTGCATAGGAAGGATCTGTCAGTACTTCTACATATCCTGTCATCGAAGTATTAAAAACTATTTCGCTAATGACTTCGCGAGTGGAACCAATACTTGTTCCCTTAAATACTGTTCCATCTTCAAGTATTAAAAAAGCTTTCATCATTCCGTTTCCTTTCTCTTTTCTTATGTAGGCTTTTTGCAGCCCGTTTGTGTCTTTTTCCGCATAAAAGGGGAGAAATTCCCCTTGAAATCACTCCCCCTTGCGTAATCTTAGAGATTTTACCACAAAGTCTTTTTCATTTCAATACTTTATTTAAGAAAAGTGTCGCTTTCTGCGAGAGAAATATTTTTTTATCTTTTTTTC
>ERZ779850.3786-NODE-3786-length-10291-cov-4.789566_pt1 | contig 10291 bp, 7 predicted proteins | sample MGYA00511249_ERZ779850 | MGnify/ENA primary metagenome ERZ779850 (study PRJEB29588, sample SAMEA2162475) | human gut metagenome | biome: human gut; feature: human-associated habitat; material: faeces | place: Denmark | collected 2008/2010 ...
CGCGCGATGCAGAGCCGCTGCTGCTGGCCGCCGGAAAGGCCGAGCGCGCTTTTTTTCAGGCGATCCTTGAGCTCATCCCAAATCGCCGCGTCGCGCAGGCTCTTTTCCACAATTTCGTCCAGCTCCGCCTTCTTCTTGACGCCGTGCGTCCGCGGGCCGTAGGCGATGTTGTCGTATACGCTCATCGGGAACGGGTTCGGCTTTTGAAAGACCATGCCCACCCGGCGGCGCAGCACGCTGACGTCCATGTTCTTGTCGTAGATGTCCTCGCCCATCAGGCGGATGTCGCCCGTGATCCGGCACCCTTCCACCAGATCGTTCATCCGGTTCAGGCTCTTGAGGAACGTGGATTTGCCGCAGCCGGAGGGGCCGATAAACGCGGTGATCTCCCCCGACGCGATATTCAGGTTGACGTTTTTGAGCGCATGGAAGCTGCCGTAATACAGCTCCATGTCTTTGACGGTAAATGCATCGGCCATAGGGCTTTATTCCCTGCCTTTCATCATCATTTTCGCAATCCGCGAGGAACCGAGGTTGATGAGCAGCACCAGCGCCAGCAAAACGACGCTCGTGGCATACGCCTGCTCAGTGTAAAGCCCCTCGGAGGCCTGTATGTACATGTGCAGCGCCAGCGTGCTTCCCGATTTCGTCAGTCCGGCGATTCGCTCCACCGTGCCGGAGGTATACATCAGCGCGGCCGTTTCGCCCACGATGCGCCCGATGGCCAGAATCACGCCTGAGAGAATACCGGGGATGGCCGTGGGCAGCACGATGTGCGCCACCGTGCGCAGCCGCCCCGCGCCCAGCCCAAAGCTCCCCTCGCGGTACATATCCGGCACGGAGAGCAGCGCCTCCTCCGTCGTGCGCATAATCAGCGGCAGAATCATAATCGACAGCGTCAGCGCGCCGGAGAGCATCGAGTACCCAAAATGCAGCTTGCCCGAGAAAAACAGCATGCCGAACAGGCCGTATACGATGGACGGAATGCCGGAAAGCGTCTCGGTCGTGATGCGGATGACGTTTACCAGCTTGTTTCCGCGCTTGGCATACTCATTCAGGTACACGGCAGTGAACAGGCCGAGCGGCACGGCCAGCAGCAGTGCCAGCGCGGTCGTTTCAACCGTAGTGAGGATAGCAGGCATCATCGAGACGTTCTCAGAGGTATAATTCCACTGGAACAGCGACGGCTTGAGATGCGGGATGCCCGTCACCAGAATATAGCCGATCAGGAACAGCAGTACCGCAAAGGTCAGCACAGCCGCGCCGTACACCAGACCCTTGAGCACAGCCGCAGACGCGGCGCCGTGCACCTTTTCGGTCTTTGCCTGTGCGCGCACTGCCGGTTTCGCAGCAGAGACAGCTTCTCTTGTCATGCTTCCTTCCTCCTTTTGAGAACCGAGAATGCCAGATTGATGAGCAGAATGAATACGAACAGCACAACGCCGGTGGCGATCAGCGCCTCGCGGTGGAGGTCGGCGGCATAGCCCATCTCGATGACGATGTTCGAGGTCATCGTGCGCAGGCCCTGGAACAGACCCTTGGGCATCCAGGTCTGGTTGCCCGCGACCATGACGACGGCCATCGTCTCACCGATGGCGCGGCCAATGCCGAGGATGACTGCCGACAGCACGCCGGATTTTGCGGCGGGCAGCACGGCGTAGAACACGCTGCGCTCATGCGTCGCGCCAAGGGCAAGGCTGCCCTCGTAGTAGCTGCCGGGCACGGCGTCGAGGCTCGTCTTGCTGACCGTGATGATGGTGGGCAGGATCATGATGCCCAGCAGCACGGCGGCGGTAAACAGGCTCATGCCCTTGCCGCTCTTGACGTGGAGCACGGTTTTGAAGAACGGCGACTTGACCATGGCCTGCACGGCGGGCACAAGCACGATCATGCCAAAGAAACCGTAAACGACGGACGGGATGCCGGCCAGCAGCTGCACCGCCGGGAGCATGACCTTATTGATGCGGGGCGACGCGAACTTGGACATGTAGATGGCCGTCAGCAGGCTGATGGGCACGCCGACGAGGATAGCCCCCGCCGTGACGTAGATGCTGCCCAGGATCATCGGCAGGATGCCGAAGATGTCGTTGCCGGGCTTCCATGTCGTGCCCAGCAGGAACTTGAGCGGGCCGATCTTGAACAGGGTGGGCACGCCGTTGGCAAACAGGAAGATGCAGATCAGCGCCACCGCCAGGATGGACACACAGGCGCAGAGAGTGAACACACCCTGCATAACGCCTTCTTTTAGCTTGGAGGTCATTTTCCTATACTCCTTTGGTTATATGCCATGTAGGGGCCGGACATGTCCGGCCCGCAGCCTTCCCATAACCGCGCGGTCACGGGTACGCTGCGGGCGGGGCATGCCCCGCCCCTACGGTGCCGCTATACTTTACTGCACATCCGCCCAGGTGGTCAGCTCGCCGGTGTAGATGCCCTTGATCTGGTCAACGGTCAGGTCGTCGGTGGTGTTGCCGGGGTTGACGACGACGGCGATGCCATCCAGCGCCAGGACGGCAGCCTTGGCGCCGCCCTCGACCTCGGAGTCCTTCAGCTCACGGCTGGCCATGCCGATGGTGTAGGTGCCCTCCAGCGCACCGGAGACGCCGGTGGTGGAATCGGTAGTCTGGAGCTCAAGCTCGGCGTTGGGGTTGACGGTCTTGTAAGCCTCGATCAGCTTCTCCATCAGCGGAGAGACGGAAGAAGAACCGCCGACGACGATCTTGCCCTCGGGCTGGGCGGAGGTAAAGTCCGCGCCGTCCTCACCGATGTAGCCGTTGTCGGTAGCGATGGCCTGGCCGTCCTTGCTCAGGCAGTAGGCGATGAAATCGACGGCCACGGGGTCCGTCGCGTCGCCGTTAGTGACGATGTTGAACGGACGGGACAGAACGTAGCTGCCGTCCTTGACGGTCTCAGCGGAGGCCTCGACGCCGCCGACGGTGACAGCCTTGACGTCATTGCTCAGAGAGCCGAGGCTGATGTAACCGATAGCGGTCTCATCGTTGGCGACGGCGGTCATGACGCCGTTGGTGCTGGACTGGATGGCGGCGGCCTCGGTGGTGTTATCGACCTTCTTGCCGTCAGCGTTCTTCTCCTCGACACCGGTCAGTTCGATGAAGGCGCCGCGGGTGCCGGAGCCGTCCTCACGGGAAATGACCGTGATGTCCTGGTCGGCGTCGAAGTCACCGGCAGGGGCAGCCTCAGAAGCAGGGGCCTCGGAGGAGGCAGCCTCGGTGGAAGCGGCGGTGCTCTCTGCAGGAGCAGAGGAAGCAGCGGCGGAATCGGCAGAGCCGCAGGCAGCCAGGCTCAGAGCCAGCGCAGCAGCGGTAACGGCAGCAATTGCAGAAGTACGTTTCATGTGTGTATTCTCCCTTTTTCCCAAATTTATGTGGTATAGTTTGGATGTTTTGCCAGTGCTTCACCGGAAGCAAGCTAATTGTACCGCGGTTTTGCGCCGGTTTCGACCATAGTACGGTACAATCGCGGTAAAGGTTTTGCAAAGAGGGGACAGGTTTTGTGTAGAGCGTGTAAAGTTTGTAAAGTTTTGGGAAAGGGAGAGGGTGGGGGTGGAGTTAGGAGAGAGGAGTTAGGAGTGGATTGGGCGGCAAAGGGGTGACGGGGCGGCGGCGGAAGGCTGCGGAGGGGTCAAGACCCCTCCCTACGATGCAAAAGATAAAGGGGCGGCAATGGCAAGGCTGCGGGCCGGGCATGCCCGGCCCCTACGGACTGCTGTTTCCGGCATCGGGGGTTCGGGGGAACACCCGAATTTCAAATCGGAGCAGAGGGCGCGGGCGTTAAGCGCGAACAGTAATACTGCGTTCGCGTAGCCCGCGCACTCTGCGACCTCCGCTTTGGGGTTCCAAGGGGCGTGCAGCCCCTTGGTCGCGGGTCCGCTGCGTCGAAACAGCGGCAGTTTTCTTTGGTTCTTTCTTTTGCTGCCAAAAGAAAGAACAACTTCCCGGGAGGCTGCCGCTCATCCTTCAGCCGCTCACTTCCCCCTCGCTGACTGAATATACTGCCGCGGCGTCTGGTTGTATTCCGCCCGGAATGCGCGGTAAAAGTTTGCGTAATCGCCAAAACCGCAGTATTGGCAGACTTCATTCGGCGGGACGCCGCCGGCTAAAAGCTGCTTCGCGTTTAATAGCCGCTTCTGCAAAATATAGCGATGCACCGTTGTGCCGACCTGCGCATCGAACTTCCGCAGAAGATGATACTTGCTGATGAAGAACTTCTCCGACAGCTGGTCCAGCGTCAGGGCCTCGCTGTAGTGCTCGTTGATGTAGTGCAGCACCGCGTCCACGACCTGGTCACTCGTGCCGGTGGGGCGGGCGTCGCCGCGCTCGGCTGCGGCACGGTTCAGGCCGACCAAAAGCTCCACCAGCGCACTCTGGGCCAAAAGGTCACTGCCGTACGCCTTGTCCGCCTTTAACGCGCACAGCTTATCCACCGTTGTGCGCAGCGGCGCGCCGGTGGCCCCGGGCAGCCGCAGCAGGTTCGTGTGGCCGGGGACTGTCGTGTCAAAGCAGCGGGTCAGACTTGTGCGCGGGGTGGACAAGCCCTCCAGATAGGGCCGCGCGATCCAGAGCACGATGCGCTCATAGGCGTCGGCGTCGGTGGCAATGCGCGCCTGGTGCAGCTCCAGCGGGCTGCACAGCATCCAGTCGCCGGGGCGCACGCGGTAGAGCTGGTTCTCGACGATGTACTCCACCCGCCCGCGCAGCAGCAGGTAGATCTCATAGAAGTCGTGGTGGTGCAGCTCGACCTCGTTCATGTAGGTCGAGCGATAGCGGTAGACCTCATAATCCGGCGCGATCATCGTCTGGCGCTTGGTGTAGGGATTGTAGTTGGACATAGGCGGGTGCTCCTTTGGGGAAGTTTCCGGCTTGCAAATAAAAAATAAGAAATAAGAAATAATAAAGATTGTGGGGCTTCCTCCTGCGTCGGAAACCAAATTCCTCTGCACCCGTAGGGGCGCATTCTATATGCGCCCGTGCAGTCTCCGGCAGCATCCCGGGCGGATATGAAATCCGCCCCTACGATGTTTGTTTTTGCCCTTTTGGGCAAAAACTCCACCATATTTATTATTTATTATTTATTCTTTATTATTCATTTTGATTTTACCGCAATTTTCGCAATTTTTCAAGCAATCAGCGTTATTTTCTTGCAAAAAATCACGCGGTATACTATAGACATCGCGGGCGGTCGTGTGCCGCCCACCCCCACAGCAACAAAAGGAGCAAATCATTATGCAGATGAATGCGTCTTCCATCGTCAACCAGAAAGCCGAGTGGGAAAAGCTGGGCGTCAAGCTGCCCGCCTTTGACCACGCTGCCATGACTGCCGCCACCAAGGAGCACCCCATCTGGGTCCACTTCGGTGCGGGCAACATCTTCCGCGGCTTCATCGCCGCGCTGCAGCAGCGCCTGCTGAACGAGGGTGCCGCTGACCGCGGCATCATCGCAGCCGACACCTTCGACTACGACATCATCGACAAGATCTACACCCCGTATGACAACCTGACGATGAACGTCACCCTGAACCCGGACGGCACCACCAGCCGCGAGATCATCGGCTCTGTGGCCGAGGGCCTGCGCGCCAACTCTGCCGACGCGGAGATGATGGCCCGCTTCAAGCAGATCTTCACCGATCCCAGCCTGCAGATGATCTCCTTCACCATCACCGAGAAGGGCTACGCTCTGTACCGTCCCGACGGCAGCCTGATGCCCGTCGTGCAGGCTGACATCGACGAGGGTCCCGCCCACGCCCGCCACGCCATGAGCATGGTCGCCGCCCTGCTGCTGGAGCGTTTCCAGAACGGTGCCTATCCTCTGGCCGTCGTCAGCATGGACAACTGCTCCCACAACGGCGAGAAGCTGCAGACCAGCGTTATGACCGTTGCCAAGGCATGGCTGGAGAAGGGCTTCGTCGGTCAGGACTTCATCGACTACCTGTCCGATGAGACCAAGATCACCTTCCCCTGGTCCATGATCGACAAGATCACTCCGCGCCCCCACAAGATCGTCGAGGAGTCTCTGGAGAAGGACGGCATCGAGGGCATGACCCCCATCGTCACCTCCAAGAACACCTTCATTGCCGCGTTCGTCAACGCCGAGCGCCCGCAGTATCTGGTCGTCGAGGACAAGTTCCCCAACGGCCGCCCCGCGCTGGAGAAGGCCGGTGTCTACATGACCGACCGCGAGACCGTCAACAAGACCGAGCGCATGAAGGTCACCACCTGCCTGAACCCGCTGCACACCGCCATGAGCGTGTACGGCTGCATGCTGGGCTATGACCTGATCTGCGCCGAGATGAAGGACGAGGACATCGTCGCCCTCATCAAGCGCCTGGGCTACGTCGAGGGCCTGCCCGTCGTCGTTGACCCGAAGATCCTTAACCCGAAGGCCTTCATCGACGAGGTCATCGAGCAGCGCCTGCCCAATCCCTTCATGCCCGACACGCCGCAGCGCATCGCTACCGACACGTCTCAGAAGGTCGGCATCCGCTTTGGCGAGACCATCAAGAGCTACGTTGCCGAGGGCCGCGACCTGAACAGCCTGGTCTCCATTCCTCTGGCCATCGCCGGTTGGCTGCGTTATCTGCTGGCCATCGACGACAACGGCAACGCCTTTGAGCTCAGTGCTGACCCGCTGAAGGACGAGCTGCAGGCCAAGCTCTCCGGCATCGAGTTCGGCAAGCCCGAGACCGTCACCGACCAGCTGGACGGCATCCTGTCCAACGCGTCCATCTTCGGCAGCGACCTGACCAAGACCGTCCTGGCCGACAAGATCAAGGCGTACTTCAAGGCCGAGATCGCCGGTGCCGGTGCCGTCCGCAAGACCCTGCACGAGGCCGTGAACGGCTAAGAGCAATTTTCCTAAGCCTTCCCCCTTGGGGGAAGGTGGCCCCGCAGGGCCGGATGAGGGGGAAGTTTGCGTAGTTGCCCCGTCAACGAGCAGCAATGACCAGGTTCCCCCTCATCAGTCATCTTCGATGACAGCTTCCCCCAAGGGGGAAGCCTTTGCAGCTACGCTGTAGGGGCCGGACATGTCCGGCCCGCCACGTAAAATGTATAACCCTCTCACGGGTTCGCAACCGGAAACTTGCGGGCGAGGCATGCCTCGCCCCTACGCAAACGACTATACAAACAAAAGGAGCACCACATGTCTATGAAAATGGGTTGGCGCTGGTATGGTGAGGGCAATGACCCCATCACCCTGAGCGACATTAAGCAGATCCCCGGTGTTGAGGAGATCGTCTGGGCCCTGCACAGCAAAATGCCCGGCGAGATCTGGGAGGAGGCCGAGATCAAGGAGGTCGTAGACCAGATCCATGCTGCCGGCTTCGACGCCACCGTCGTCGAGTCCGTCAACGTCCACGACGACATCAAGATCGGCCTGCCGACGCGCGACAAGTACATCGAGAACTACAAGCAGTGCATCCGCAACCTGTCCAAGTTCGGCGTCAAGACCATCTGCTACAACTTCATGCCCATCTTTGACTGGACCCGCACCGACCTGTTCCACCCCGTCGGCGACGGCTCCACCGCCCTGTTCTATCAGAAGGACCTGATCCAGGACGACTACAAGGGCATGGCAAATTACATCCTCGAATTCACCGAGAAGTACAACATGACCTTCCCCGGCTGGGAGCCGGAGCGCATGGCCAAGCTGGACGAGCTGTTCAAGGCCTACGCCCCCGTCACCAAGGAGAAGCTGTGGGATAACCTCAAATACTTCCTCGAGGCCATCATGCCCACCTGCCGCGAGTGCGACATCAAGATGGCGATCCATCAGGACGATCCCCCATGGGACATCTTCGGCCTGCCCCGTCTGCTGGTTGACGCCGAGAGCATTGACCGCTTCCTGACGATGGTCGATGACCCGTACAACTGCCTGACGCTCTGCTCCGGCAGCATGAACGCCAACCCCAACAACAACGTGGCCGCCATCGTGCGCAAGCACTGTGACCGCATCCCGTTTGCCCACGTGCGCAATATCCACCACTTCGAGAACGGTGACTTCTCCGAGGCTGCCCACCGCGACTGCTGCGGCGAGACCGGCATCATTGAGATCCTGCGCGCCTACCATGACTGCGGCTTTGACGGCTGCATCCGCCCCGACCATGGCCGCCAGCTGTGGGAGGAAGGCCCCGGCAACTGCCGCCCCGGCTACGGCAAGTATGACCGCGCCCTCGGCGTGCAGTACATGCTGGGTGTCTGGGACCTGCTGGACCGCCTGGACGAAGAAAAGTCTAAGTAATTTTCGCCATCCTCAAATTGCTGTATAACAAAAAGGACGCTGTAGCGATACAGCGTCCTTTTTTGTTAGAGTTTTATTGTATGATGAGCCGCTTTGTCCCCTTGCTCCCTCTGCCGCCATTGCCCCTACCCGACACCTTACCCTTTTCACCACTCTGTAGGGGCCGGGCATGCCCGGCCCGCCACCTCACGGCTGCCGCCATTGAATCCTCCCTTCGTAGGGAGGGGTCTTGACCCCTCCGCCGCACCTTACCCCTGCCCGACAGCTTACCCTTTGCACCTCCCGGCTACCGCCATTTAATCTTCCATTCGTAGGGAGGGGTCTTGACCCCTCCGCCGCACCTTGCCCCTACCGCTGCTTTACCTTTCACTCTGTAGGGGCGGCATATATGCCGCCCGCGCCTCCCTTGTCAAAGGGAGGTGGCCGAGCTTGCGAGGCCGGAGGGATTCCTGCAGCTTTGCCGTTCTGCCTTCCTTACCCCTTCACCTCGTTCACCAGCTTCTCCCCTCTCGCAAACGCCCGCGCGTTCTCCATCGTCGTGATGGCAATGCTCTGCAATGCCGTCCGCGTGAAAAATGCCTGATGGCTCGTCACCACCACATTCGGGAAACTCATCAAAATCGGCACGACCTCGTTCTGCAAAACGTCGTCCGAGAAGTCCTCGAACACCTGCCCGTCCTCGTCCTCGTAGACATCCAGCCCCACGCCCGCAAATTTGCGGGCCCGCAGCGCGTCGATCAGCGCGTTGGTGTCGATCAGCCCACCGCGGCTCGTGTTGACAAGAATTGCGTTGTCACGCATCATTTTGATGGTGTCAGCGTTGATTATATGGTGCGTCTCGGCTGTCAGCGGGCAGTGCAGACTGATAAGGTCTGCCGTGCGCAGCAGCTCGTCCAGCTCCACATAGCGCACAATGCCGTCCAGCGCGGGATTCCTGTACTGGTCGTAGGCCAGCACCGTCATGCCAAACCCGTGACAGATGCGCGCCATGGCCGCGCCGATGCGCCCCGTGCCCACAATACCCGCCGACGAGCCGTACAGGTTGTACCCCAGCAGACCGTCCAGCGCAAAGTTGTTGTTGCGCACCTTGATATACGCCTTGCAGATGCGTCGGTTTGCGGCCTGCGCCAGGGCCATAGCGTGCTCGGCCACGGCCTCCGGGCTGTAGCCCGGCACGCGCAGCACCGTGATGCCGCATTTCTGCGCCGCGGCCAGGTCCACATTATTGTACCCTGCGCACCGCAGCAGCAAGCAGCGGATGCCCACCTGCGCAAGCTTTTCCAGCACCGGAGCCGAGCAATCCGCATTGACGAACGCGCACACAGCGTCCCCGCCCTGCGCCAGCGGCGCGGTGTCCGCATCGAGATTCGCCGTCAGAAACCTGATCTCGCAGCCATATTCCGGGTCCGCCGCCAGCACATCAAAATAGTAGTGGTCGTATTCCCGCGTACCATAAAAAATAATTTTCATAAAAACGCCCCCAGTCTCCTTCAGTATCTGCTTTTTACGCAATTAGTATACCGAATCGGACGGGGGATTTCTGTTGTCGGGACAACAGGCGATTATTTTTATTGCTTTTGCATTGCATATTTACCGGGTTTACATCGCAGGGAGGGGGCTTGACCCCTCCGCCCCCCTGCCTCCCTTGTCAAAGGGAGGTGGCGCCGCAGCGCCGGAGGGATTCCTGCCTGTTTCGACTGCTTTCCTTTAACTACCCAGTAGGGGCCGGGCATGCCCGGCCCGCACGCTTCGGTAAGCCTCTCCGCCAATCTTAAACAACAACATCCTACGCCAACCACCCCGGCTACATCAGCTTCCGCCCGTGCGGAATCTCCCGCGCCCTAAAAACAGCCCGCGGGGCTGTTTTTGCCCCGCGGTACGCTGGACGCGGGGCCCGGGCTTTTCGATTCCCGCACTCCTCTACTCCTTACCATGTATAATAAAAAGAAAAAAGCTCAACCTCTTGCGAAGTTGAGCTTTTTGGTGACCCGTGCGGGAATCGAACCCACGTTAACGGCGTGAGAGGCCGCTGTCTT
>ERZ779850.3799-NODE-3799-length-10266-cov-2.504064_pt1 | contig 10266 bp, 10 predicted proteins | sample MGYA00511249_ERZ779850 | MGnify/ENA primary metagenome ERZ779850 (study PRJEB29588, sample SAMEA2162475) | human gut metagenome | biome: human gut; feature: human-associated habitat; material: faeces | place: Denmark | collected 2008/2010 ...
TGTGATATTATTTTTTGTATGGAAGAAGAAATTAATGCACAGATGAAGTATAAGAAATTGTTAATTGAGGTATCACTTAAATTTGACAATACAAAACAGCGAAAAAACCGTTACTTCTTATCATATATATGGGATAATAAGAAACCTGCATTAGGAGTAATTATGTTCAACCCTAGTTATGCAAATGAGATAAAACCAGATAGGACACATGCTAGGCTGATTAATAAATTTCAGGATAAATATGGTGGATTAAAAGTTTTAAACTTAATAAGTACAATTGATAAAAACCCGAAAAATTTGGAGAAGGATGTTAAAATTGATATTATCGACCATATAGATAAGCTTGATACGGAAGAGGTTGTAATAGCTTGGGGAAGTTTACCAAAACTATTAAGTAGAGAAAACCGTAGTAACCTTAATGACATAATTAAAAAGATAGAAGAAAAAATCAAAAAAATAAAGAAATGGCAATTAAATAAAGACAAGCAAGTTCATCCATTAATAAGGCAAAAGATAGATTTAAACGAATGTACAAAAATTGATGCTATTTAATTGGGAAATAATAATCGACCAGATAAGAAGCAGCATCAAAGGGGTGTTCAAGAAATTTCAAATCATGGTCATTTTTGATTTGTTTAAGAGAAGGTACATCTACAATTGATGTACCTTCTTTAAACGATAAGTTATAAACATTATGTAAAAGCCATTTGCACCTTTTATCAATAAAAAGTGAAACCGTTCCTTTTGAGTTTCGGACTTTAGCATTAAAAGCTTGGATTCTTCTTAAAATTGGTGGGTTAAAATCTCTTAGCTGAAATTTAGGCTTATAGCCATAAGCTTCAAGCGCCCGTTTGATTATCATATAATTTGTAAATTCTGATTGTGAAGAACGGTTATCCCCTGAAGCATCACCATTGATAATAATATCTCCTCTGTGTTCAGAGTATCTGCGTAAGAACTCATCTATTGCTTGTTGCGTTGTAGTATTTTCTATAACAAGTTCATCAAAGAAATAAATATTCTTATCATCTTTATGGGCTAGACACCAACACATTGGATCTACATTAAAATCACAAGTTAAATGCAAAGGTAAATCCCTGTTATATTGCAGTTTTTTAATATTTTCATCTGTAAAGTTTTTAACAACAAGTCCAGAAGAGTAGTTGCCAAATTCACCGAGAACATTAATTCTATAATATTCCTCGTCAAAATCTTCCTTCATAGATTCGATATAATGTTGTGGTAAATATATATTATTTGAGGTTGGGGCAATAATAAGCCTGTAGTTTTCTTTTTTATTTTCTACAAAACGTTTGTAAATCCAACCTTTATTAGCCTGTGGATTTGTATGTCCGAATAGACGATATCTGAAATTTCCCCAAGAAGGTTTTACATTGGTATTTCTTAAACGTCCGATAAGTTGTTTAAATGCACTATCGGAAATTTGAGAAGCTTCCTCTATTTCAGCCCAATGTAAGTTTAAAGATTTTATTTTCTCTGGATTATCAACCCCCTTGAATAGAATTTCAGAACCATTAGATAATACCATCTTCTTTTCAATTTTGTTAAAAGTGTAATGTTTGCCTGCAACATAGCCCATAGCTTCAAGATGTGAAAAATAGGATTCTAATGTTGTATCACGAACCAAGACGTATTCTTTTGCGCAGACTAAACCACGCGAGCCAGGATATTTTCTCGCAAGCATAAGACCTAATAAAGAACCGCACCAAGTTTTACCAGAACCATATCCACCTTGATATATAACTACATCAAGCTGTTGGTTGTGGGGTACATTAAAAAATTCTTTTTGCTTTTCTAGTAATGAATATTTTGGCATTATTTCTTTTTATCTAAAATATCTAATCTTTTATGAGCTGATTTTGTACTTTCTTCAACCTTTACCATGCGTTCGACAAGGTTATTGTGTTTGTCTTGCTTTTCTTCAAGACGTTTTATTTGTTGTTCAATAAATTTAATACTCATAGCAAGACCGCCGAGAAAAATTCCGGCGGTCATTACATTAACAACAATTACAATCATCAATTCCATGCTTATTGACATTTCCAAGCTCCTTTATGGCACATCTGGTAAATATCAACAAACCAAGCCATTACATTAGCTTTAAAGACATTAACACCAGAGGTCTTTAAAATTTCTCTGAATACTAAACTTGTAAGCCTTCGGTATTCTTTTATTGAAATACATTTATTTAGAACTATGTCATGAATATACTTTTTGTTTTCAAGCATATAATCATGTACCATTGATGCAGTGAGAAAAGCATTATCGGTTTTACTTCCTATTATCCGCATCAAATAACTGGGAATATCAGCTCCATTCCATATATATTTTTTAGGAATAGTAAACCCGAAAATCCGTTTATTAGTAATAACTGTAACTGGAACATCATTGTGCAACTTAAACGGATATTTTTTCTTTTCTCTTTTAACTTCTTTTGTGTCTTCTGCTTGAATTACACGAACGCAAACAATTGGTGTCACATCAAATGTGACAAATTTAATAATTTCTTTCATATAAAAATCCTTTCTTTGGGGGTAATAGTAAGAGATAAATATTGATTTCATTTATCCTAAAATATCATCTAATTCTTCATCTAAAGACTTTTGATACTTACAACCTCTTGCAGGAATAAACTTTTGAGAATAAACAACAGTAAGTGCACCAGACCAGTAAATTGAATCACCTTTTGCAAGAAATACTGATACAGAGCTATTGTTAGCAGGTATGCTGTAAGGAGTTTGTTTGCCATTAATATACAAATATCTTTTTGTAGTGGTATCAGCAAGTAAAACATACCATCCTGCACATTTAGTGGTATACGGAGAAGTTGATGTAGGCGTACTTGTTACACTAACGATAACACTTGTATCGGGAGCAATTGCATCTAAAAGTTGAATAATTTGATTATCACTAAGTTCTTCGTTTGTAATAGGTGCAGTATTATTAAGCATTCCGTATATTTCACCCATTGGTAAAGTGAAATTCTGATTTGTTTCGTCAATAGTAAAATAATTTGCTGTACCATTTTTTTCATATAACTCTTGAACGAATCCTCTGTATTCAGCATCTACGATTTTAGAGCCGGAGTGCGATTGAACATAAGGAATTTGCATTAATGGTCTTATTTTTGAGTTTTCTACTTCAAAATATGAATGTAATAAATCTACTTCAAACTTACAATCATAGGAATAAGAACATCTACCGTAGAAAAACTCTGTTACATCTTCTCTAATCCAGATATCACCAATATTTTTGCTGTCTTCTACAGTTTGATTATTACATGAAGCTTTGACATAAAACCCTTCTTCCTCGTTATATCCAACATCAAAAATATATCTAGCTTCAGGTATAATGGGTAAGTTATCTGTACTTAACATTTGTGTATTGCCATCATTACCATACAAATATACAGAAACACTGCCGCTATATTGGAGCTGTAGTCCTATCGCACTTTGTTTAGAATAACAGATAAAAGAATTGCCTTGTTCTTGAAGAATTGCTTCAACATGGATATTAAAAGGTTTTTGCGTTGTTGAAGAAACTTCAACGGGAACAGATACATAACAACCTTCATAAGTTAGTCCATTGGTAATACCATTCTCTACAGTAATTTCTCCTTCCATAATGTTATATTCAGAACTAACATATTCTGGTATTGTATAATTCTGTTCAATAATATCAATACCACTTTTTGTTGCAGTCTGTTTAGAACTAAGAATTTGATTATAAACCTCTGTATCGCTGGATATGTTTCCTGTATACAAAGCCTTTGATTGATTTATTTTATCAAGAGCTTCAGCATCAAGATTACTGAAATCTTTTTGAGCAGACGTGCTGAGAACCTGTGTAACTTCTTCAGCTTTTGCATAGTTATATTTGCCTGTTCTTTAGCTTCATTAACCAACTCGGTTGTATCAAAAATATTATTATTGAAATTAGTAATAGTTTCATTAAGTTCAATATATGTATTTTGCGCGGTATTAGAATAGTTTTGAGCAGCTTGTTTCGCTTCATTACAGGCATCTAATACTCTATTAGCTTCACTTCTTGATATCCCAGAGGTTTCTACATAAATATCTATGACAGTATCATTAATGTTCATAGATACTGTAAGGGAACTATTTACAAAGGTAATTGTTTCATCAACACCTTTTTTGACAATAAAAGGTATGATAGAGCTTACAGTTCTGATACGGTCATTATTGTCAATAAGTTTTAATTCCCCGTATTGTTTACCAATTTTAAGATTAGATGTTATTTCACTTGAGAGAATAATCTCAAAGGTTTTACCGCTTAGATTCCCATAAGTAAGAGTAACATCACCCAATGTAAAAGTTGCAGTAAAACCGCTTAAATCAATATCTGTATTAAAATTTACTACAACAAACTGGTCGCCAAGAAAATTTGTATCATCACCTTGAATTATAGTTATATAGTCCATTATTCTGTTTCCTACTGATTTTCTAATGCTGATACTCTGCTTGCTAAATCAGCAATATCACTGGTATTAGTTTGAAGATTAGATGCATTTGCAGATATCCTAAGGGATAAAGCTGTAATTTGATTCTGTAAATCTTCAAAATTATTATTTAATAAGGTAGAACTCGCTAAACTCCCATATTCAATTTGTTCAATAGTCATAATTTCCCTCTCTTATTTCCCATTCAATTTTTTTCATCATTTTCTTATAATCAATATTATTTGCTTTTAGCTTTGGCTTAAACTTTTCAATAGCTTCTAAATCCCCATTTAACAAACATTCTTTAATATAAGAGTGGGCTTGATAGTAATTTAGCCCCTTTGAGGTTGAGTAAAACATATTAATTGGACTAAATCGATTTTTGCTTCCAGATATTGTAAATGGGGTGAAAGTATCTTTGTATCTATCTTGAATGCTGGATTTATTCCAATTATCTGTCAATTCATCTGAAGCTTTTGTTACAATAGGATTTATAAGAGGAGCAGACTTAGAAGCAAGTTTTCGGATTGCACTTTGGGGCATATCTTCAACTATTTCAGGAACTTCCAGAGTTTGTTTCCCTATTCTGGCATAAATCTCTCGTCCATATTTATCATTTTCTATATAAGGTCTGGGAAATATTGTTTCAACAACTCTTTTGCCGATATTATCTCGTTCAGTAAAACGATTATTACTATATGAAGAATAATTAATCCCTTCGGTATATTTATCAGGATTTTTTATTGAGTCAATCTTACGATTGCAGGCATTTATCAAATTTGAATAAATAGCAGTCTGGACGAGAAAGGTCATAAAATACTTTCTTGCCAAATCCCCACGAACCCCTGCACCTTCAACATCATTAACAAAAGATGATAAACCAACCTTTCTGGAAATTTCCCGAACCGCAGAACCAAACTTGCCGGATTCTGCAAATTTGTTTAAAAACTTTTGCCCTGCCCTTGATGAAAATACTGCAAAGGATTGTCTTAATGTTGCAGACATATTCCAATCAGGAGAAAGCATTAGCCTTCTTGCCGTTTGTACTGTTTGAGGTTTAATTCCGAGAGTTTCCCAATTTTGACCGCCAAATGTATCATTAACAAGCTGTGCAATATCTTTACGGACATTATCAGATAATGAAATTTTGCCGTTTTTAGAAGCTCGCTTGATTAAACTATCGTAGGCATGGAGTTTGTAAGTATTATGCAGATAATTCCATAAAAACTTATTATTCACATCAACATAAGCTTTCATGGGTTTTGTAATAATCTTACTTGCCCCCAGAGAAACTTTATCTAATAAGTTAGAGAAGCCATCAATAAAAGTATTTAAGTCTTTTATGCTGATATCCGAAATCGCACCAAATTGCACACCATCTTGAATAGCCTGTTTCGCAAGAGGAGTATTTTTAAAAAGTTCATAGTTATTATTTTTTATACCATCAATAATTTTAGGAAGATTCCCTAAAGTTTTGAGAGTTTTAAAAGGCAATACTCCTTCATGTGCGGCAGCACTTTCAGTTAGTGCAACTGCATGCATACCGTTAAATAAGAATTTACAACCTTTTGCAAAATTATTAACCAAATCATAGGTATTACCAGCTTTTTTAAGCAATTTATTTGCAAATGTTTCTGCGTTTTTTTCTTGCTTTACAGGGTTAAGAACTATATCAGAAAGGTCATAAATTTTTTGTGAGTATTTCGGATTAGCATTGGCTAATTTTTTGATTTCGTTCAGAAACTTTGTATTTTCAGTTGAATCAATTAACTGGTCGGCATGGATTTTTTGAATCTCTGCATAGTCTAGAGTTTTAGGGTTTAAATCTATATGAGAATATAATCCATTTTCAGCCGGAATGTATAATCCTTTTTCAATGCCCTCTTTATATGTTGGTATTATTCTTCGTCTTTCAAACCCAGATTTTGTTCTTAAATAATTTTCTAACGCGAGTTTTTCTTTATCTCCCAAATTCCAAATATGAGTAATATATGTATATGGATTGACTGAACTTTTTATTCCTTTAACATTAGATAAATTTTGCCAGAAGGTTTCCATTTCATTAAAATGATTTTGTGCCAGTTCTTTGAGTTTTATCCTCTGGTTAAAATCTAGATTCTCAAAAAGTTTTTCTAAATCCGGCCGATTAAGATTTTTAGTCGGTAAACCTTCATTCTCTCGCAGAAAGGTTAAAACTTCGCGTAAGTTTTTAGGATTCACATTTAGTTCTTTTGATATATCATCAATTTGCGAAATAAATTTGTTAATTTTCTGGACAGCATCAAATTTTGCAGAATCGATATTTGAACATCTGGTATTTATAAGATTTCTAACTTCATCTTCAATTATTGAACCTGAAATTGGCTGTCTTTTACGCGTTTTTTGAATGACATCTTTTGTCCTTCCAATTTTAGTTGCCAATTTACCTGCAACTCCGCCAATTAAACCGCCACCTAAAGTCCCTTCACTTGCACCTTTTAGAGTTTCCTCTGCAATACCTGACATATTTTTATCCTGCATTAAACCTTCACCAGTGCCGAACATTGCTCCACTTGCAAGCCCAGAAGCGATACCGCTCCCTATGTTTTTAGCAATAACGCGCTTAGAAACTTCTGAAAAGGCTGGCTTAGCAAGTTTAAGTGCAACTTGTCCGCCCAATTTAGCTGCTCCGCCAAAAGGTATGGCAGCACTGCCTATTTCTAAAGCAGCACCGCCATATAATTTAGCCATTTTTATTTTATGTTCTTTCTCTATTCTTTTTTGTTCACGTTCCCCAAATTCTTGAATCTTTTGAGCTTTCTCTTCCTGTGATAGAGATTTATCATTATGGATAGAATCAAAGGGATAAATGTATTCGACTTTTCCTGTCAGCATTGGAGTTGTTTCTTCTGACGGCTTCACATCATCAGCCTGAAAATCAAACTTATTGTTTAAATTTTGTTCATCAGGTTGAAAGTCAAACTTATTATCAGGTTGGAAATCATATTTATTTAAGGTATTTTCCATAGTCTTTATCCCCGTTATTTACCCCTGATTAATTTATAACCTTCTTTTAGTGCATCCAAAAGATAATTTTTTGGTATTGAACCTGTATTTCCGTTTTTATCCATAACCAGAACCCTTTCAGTATTTGAAGTAGAAGTTTTGGAACCTGGAACGGGTTTGTTTGGTTTAGATTGTACGGTTGTTTGAGGTTTGTGAGATTGGGGTTTGTTCTCATATTTTATATAAGTTGTACTCTTGTTCTCAGGTTTTTCTCCATAAGTAACATGAGTGTAATTGTGAGTATCAGGTCTTTGCCCGTATTCAACCCTGATAACATTTTGACCTTTATTTTGACTTCTCCAGTAGTTTTTACTTCTTGACTCTTTATTATCCTGCATATACTTTCCTGCTTTGGAAACCGCATTAAGACCTGCAATATTGAGGATTTCATCAGGGTTATAGTCAGGACTGTTGATAATTTTTTCATATTCTTCTGGAGTAATTAAACCGTTATCAACTCGTAACTTATTATATTCATCCATAGACATGAAGTTATTAAGTTTGTCAGTTTTATTTTGATGATAATATCTATTAGCTCTCGCCATATTCCCAAGACCTGCAATATTGAGGATTTCATCAGGATTATAGTCAGGGTTGTTAATAAGTGAATTGTATTCATCAATACTAAGTTCACCATTATCAAGTCTAAATCTGTCGTATTCTCCTCTAGACATAAAATCTTTTTGATATCTTCGAGAAACTAAAATTTTAGCAAGGTCACTTGCATCTATAATGCCGTTGTTGTTATCGACATCTAAACCTTGCTGTGCTAGAATATCTTTAAACAAATTGGCTTTATATTTACTATTTGCATATTTATAAGCGGAACTTAGTCCATAAAGTGCATCTCCAGAAAATAAACCCGAAAGTCCGCCAGCGATAATTCCTTGAACGACAGGGTTTTGCGAAACTCTTGCAACTGTGCCGGCTCCTTCTCCCAGTCTTTGCATTATACTTTTACTATCATCAGCTTTTAGATTATCTAAATGAAAACCCTGTGTCTTATTTTCTTTATATCCTGCCAGAAAATCATCAAGGCCGTTGGCAATATTTCCAAAAGCGGATTTACGCATTTCTTCAGGATTTTGAGAAACTTGTAATTCTGGCATAGGAGTTGGCAATGTATTATTATCAACTCTGCCATTTTGTTCTAGTGTAGAGATTTGATTATTATTCTGTGGAGTAGTTTGTATTGGGTTTAAGACTGGAGTATTAAGATTTCTGGTTTCAATAGCATTTTCTGCTAATTGTTTTGACTGTTCCCCAGCTTGTTTAGCACGTTTACGATTTGTTCCTTCTATAGCCGTTGCCCCAAGAGCAACTAAAGCCCCAATTGGCCCAGCCATAGCAGCCCCACTAGCAGTAGAACCAGCAGCAGTTCCGGCAGCACTACTACCTGCTGTACTTGCAATAGAAGGTGCTATACTACTAGCACCTTCTTGCAAAATCTTTCCAACCGCTTGACTTCCTGCGCCAAGCTTAGTTAAGGGTGTATTATTACTTAAAAAATCTCCTGCTGTAGAGAAAATGCTACTTGCAGAATCAAGTTTGTTACCAATATTATTAATTCTATCCAAAGGGTTTGATATATTATTTTCCTGCTGTTGAGCTGCTAATGATTCCCTGATTTTTCTATCAATAGCAGCTCTGATTAATTCGTTTTCGTTATACATAATTACATTCCATAAGAATAAGATTTTGTACTTCCTGTTCCAGTTGTCGTAGCGTTGCCGGAGCTTGTTGTTAATGACAGAGCTTGATTTCCGTTCACCGCATTTTGCCCCTGTAAATACGCGTTTGTTAAAAGTGCAATCATATCTCCTGTATTTTTCTGACTGTTTGCTAATAATTCTGCGGTATAGTTGGAGATATTATCAGTAATATTTTTTGACAAATCAGAATACAAATTAGTTGCACTGCTGGAGCGCAGCATATTTCTTGATGCCAGAGGGCTTATAATGCTATTTTCTAAAGCTTTTCTACTTTCATCATTAAGGGTTCGTGTATAATTTTTGAGTAATGCCTGATTAGTTTCACTTTCAATAGTAGGGTTTCGGTATTCTTCTAATAAAGAATCCATATTTTTATTCATATAATCATAGACACTTTTGTATGCAGTACCATCATTTAATGTTGTAGTAGTTCCGTTATTATCTGTAACAGAAGTAACATACGGATTGGTTGTTGTTGTCTTTTTGTATGTAGTCGTTGAACTTGAATTAGATTTTGAACTTGAACCGCCACCCATGTTTTACACTCCTATCTTTTATAGATATATAAGTTTTCACCAATTTTTCTAAATCCGCATTTCAAAATTGTATAAATAGCTGTTTTGTGATGTGTTCTTGCGTAAATATCACAATTCCACCAGGTTAAAGATTTTTTAAAACACTCAATATTAATTAAATGTGTTTTTCTGTATGCAACGGCATTAACATATAGCTTGCCGTCAATCTCATAATAGTAAATACACCCAATATGAACTCCGTTTACAAAGAATGAGTAAAAGAATGTTTGTTTGATGATATCATCAAAATCCCCAAAATCCTCTAAAAGGTTCTGATTATCATAAAATAATTTCTTGCATTCTTCATAGTTAAAGTTGAAAGATGTAGGAATTACAATTTCCATCATATTTGTTTTACTTTGATTTTACTGAACTCAATATTTTTGATGCAGAATCCTTCACCACTTGCATAAGTATATAACTGAATTTCAAGAGTTTTGAAAGTTGCTGACGG
>ERZ779850.3806-NODE-3806-length-10259-cov-3.963250_pt1 | contig 10259 bp, 6 predicted proteins | sample MGYA00511249_ERZ779850 | MGnify/ENA primary metagenome ERZ779850 (study PRJEB29588, sample SAMEA2162475) | human gut metagenome | biome: human gut; feature: human-associated habitat; material: faeces | place: Denmark | collected 2008/2010 ...
TCTTAAAAAGATTAGATGAAAATGATTATTTTTATGATGAAATGACAAACCAAATTAAAACAAAATAATTGTTTTATCGAAGATAAATGATATAATGGGAATACTAATACGGAGGGAATTTAAAATGTTAAAATTAGAAGATTTTCAAGCGGCTAAAAAAAGAGTTGATGAAGTCATCTTACCAACTCATTTAATACATAGTGAAGCATTTTCTGAAGAAAGCGGTAATGATGTATATATCAAACCTGAAAACTTACAAAAAACAGGAGCATTCAAAATTAGAGGTGCCTACAATAAAATTATGAAATTAGATGATGAAGCAAAGAAAAAAGGGTTGATTGCTTCTTCGGCTGGAAATCATGCACAAGGTGTAGCTTATGCAGCAAAAAAATTAGGGGTCAAAGCAACAATTTGTATGCCAGCACATACACCTTTAATTAAAGTGGATGCAACAAAAGCACATGGAGCTGATGTTGTTTTATATGGTGAAGCTTATGATGAAGCTTATGAAAAAGCAGTAGAATTACAAAAATCTGAAGGTTATACTTTTGTTCATCCTTTTGATGATGAAGATGTTATGGAAGGACAAGGAACAATTGCTTTAGAAATTATGGAAGAACTTCCAGATGTTGATTATATTCTTGTACCTATTGGTGGTGGAGGATTGATTTCTGGTATTGCTTGTGCAGCAAAACAAATTAATCCATCTGTTAAAATTGTAGGGGTTGAACCAGAAGGAGCTGCAAGTGCGTTAGCGGCAGTTGAAGATGATCAACTTGTTAAGTTAAGTGAAGTAAGTACAATTGCTGATGGGACAGCGGTTAAACAAATTGGAGAAACACCATTTGAGTATATTAAAAAATATGTTGATGAAATTGTTACGGTAAGTGATTATGAACTAATGGAAGCGTTCTTGATACTTGTTGAAAAACATAAATTAATTGCTGAAGGATCTGGTATTTTATCACTTGCAGCATTAAAGAAATTACATTGTAAACGTAAAAAAGTTGTATCACTTATTTCTGGTGGAAATATGGATGTAATGACAATTTCTTCAATGATCAATAAAGGACTTATTTCAAGGGGTAGAATCTTAACATTCTCTGTACAATTACCTGATATTCCAGGACAATTAGAAATTGTATCTCGATTATTAAATGAATGTAATGCAAATGTTATTGGTGTTGAACATAACCAATTTAAAAACTTTGCACGTTTTTCAGAAGTAGAATTAAGGGTTACTTGTGAAACAAATGGTGAAGCGCATATTCAAATGATTGTTGATAAATTCAAAGAAAATGGATATACAATTGTAAAAATTAACTAAGCAGTCGAAAGATTGCTTTTTTTGTATACTCTAAAACCCCTAGATAGTCTAGGGGTTCCGTGAAGCTTTAGCGATGAATAAAGAAATTCCTTGTATTATAATAAGATTGCGGCCTGACAAACTGCAAAAAAATTTAATACAAGGAGAAAAGGAAATGAATCAAATAAATGATAACAATTCCATACATACTTTATCACATACGACATGGAATTGTAAGTACCACATTGTTTTCGCACCAAAGTATAGAAGACAAGTGTTTTATGGAGAAAAAAGGCAAGAGATAGGAAAAATACTAAGACAGTTGTGTGAATGGAAAGGAGTAAAGCTTTTGAATGCAGAAGCGTGTCCAGATCATGTGCACATGTTAGTAGAGATACCACCGAACAAGCTTCATGGGATTTCTAAAAGGAAAGAGTAGCGTCATAATATATCAAAAATGGGGTAATATGAAATATCAGTATAGAAGCAGATCATTTTGGTGTAGAGGATACTATGTAGATACAGTAGGAAAAAATACAAAAAAGATCAATGAGTATATAACGAATCAAATACAAGAAGATAGGATGTCTGAACAAATGCGAATGGAATTTAATGACCCTTTTAAGGGTAGATAAGCAACAGTAAGCAAGTGTCAGGCCAGCAGAGGCCTAGGGGGCTTAAGCGAGATGCTGAGCCCTATGGGCGATGAAAGCAAAACCACCAGATTTTCTGGTGGATTACTTTATATCTATTCATTATTTAAAATGAAGAGGATTACATTTTGAAAAGAAAAATAGAAGAATTTTTCAAGCGGTTTATAGTTTTAAAAACAAGAAAAAAATTAAGAATTATTATAGTGGTTGGTTTGGTTGTAGGAGCTGTAAAGCTAATATTTTGTGATTTTCAACAAAGTAAATTAATACTTAAATTTGATACAATCAATGTTGAATTGGGGTAAACTGTATCGGCTAATATAGATAGCTATTTAGATAAAAATAAGCTAAGTAATAAAGTTGTTAAAAAAATCATTAAAGAAACTGAGGAAAAGGATAATTTAAAGTATGTGAAGGTTATCAATAAAGATGAAAATGGAAATAAGAAAATTGTTATCACTAAAAAATCTAACAATCAAGTTTCTAAAACTGATGCAATAGCGTCTACATCACCTGTATCTAATACAGGAACTGTTAAGAGTGATACGGCTAACACAAAACCAACAACAAACACTGGAAGTAGTACACTTGCTCCTAGCAACAATTCATCTGGATCAAGCAATTAAATTCTATCAATAGTGGAAACAGTTCAAGCAATACGAACACCTCTAATACAAATAGCGATTCAAACAATACAGCTAAAGCATCAACACCAGCCCATGATGAAACGGTTACTACAGGCTATAAATGTTCTTGTGGTGCAATGAAATAAATTTTTTAAACAATCAAAACAATTTATATTGGCATTATTTAAACTATTTGAATTCTGACAATATTAGGATTATCCCCAGATATTTCATCAGAATTGTCTTTTACGGTTTGATTTTTAACAAAAGATAACAAATATTTAATTATGAAAATCCTAATCAAAAAAGATGGAATATGGCTGCACTTTCATCTTTTTCTTATGAAAATAGTTCTAATAGAATTACACAAAAAAGTCAATAGATTTTAAAAATAGACGTGTTAAAATGATAGTATAGAATTGTAGTTGAGAGGTGGAACTTGTTCCATCATTACAGCTAAGGAATATAATTCAGGTGTTAATTGGTGTCATTAAAAAATACTCCCTTCCGATAGAAAGATGATAGAATTGTATCTGATTATGTAAGTCCTGATTAAAAAACATAGGCACTAATCAATATGGAATGTTATTGTCGATATTAAGTTTATTATCCTTCAGGACAAATATTTAAAACAGTAGCATTTATAATTTTCCTACATATAGATTATGTAAGTCCTATTCATTTAGAAAAGAGCGATGGAACTAGTTCCATCTTAGAAATAGATTAAAAATTCAAAGGAGTGGAAATATGGAAACAAAAAAACAAAATTTAATTGAAAAATATTTAGATACAAACCAGAAAAAAATAGTAGCTGGTTGTTTAGCAGGTGTTTTAGTTATTGGAGCTGCTGGTGCAGTCATTCTAAATAACAACGGTTCTAAAAATCTAGTCTTAACATCAAATGAAGTGGATGCTGAACTTGGTCAAAAAGTTTCAACTAATGTTGCTGATTATTTGGATGCAAATAAAATTGATAATCTAGATAAGATCATTAAAGATACAAAAGAAAAAGACAATCTTAAGTACGTTACTGTAACAAATAAGGATGAACAAGGAAATGTCGTATCCAAAGAAGAAAAAGACTATCCAAAAGTTGGTAACTATGAAATTAACTTTACCTATGGCAAAGAAAAAGCTACTGTAAAAGTAACTGTAAAAGATACAAAAGCACCTGAAATAACAGCACCTGACAGTATTGATGTCATTCAATATACTGATCTTTCTGCTTTTAATTTCAGTGAGCTTTTAAAAGCTACCGATTACAGTGATGTCAAAGACTGGAAGATTGATACATCTAAAGTTGATGTCAACACGATTGGAACTTATGATCTAAAAGTATCAATTCTAGACAAATATAAAAATAAAGCTTCAAAGAAATTAAAAGTCAATGTTGTTGAAGCCCCTGCTGTTTCCGATGGCGAAGTTGCTGTTACTGAAGTAGTAACTGATGAAAATGGGAATAAGAAGACTGTTGTTACAAAAAAAGCAAGTGATCAAGTTTCCAAAACTGATGCAGTAGCATCTACATCACCTGTTTCAAATAAAGGAACGGTCAAGAATGATGCGACAAATACAAAACCAGCATCAAACAGTGGAACAAGCACACCTGCTTCATCAAGCAGTTCTAGTGGTTCATCTAATTCTAATACCAATACATCAAACAACGGTGGAAACAGTTCAAACAATACATCTAAACCATCAGCTCATACGCATAACTACATTATTCCTATCACAAAGACAGTTCGTCATGACGCTGAAACAAAGACGGTACATCATGATGCTGTTGTAGAAAATAAACCTGTTTACGAAGAACATATTGTATGTAAAGTATGCGGGAAAGACTTTGGAAAATATGGTGGAGAAAGTGCAGATATTCATAGTTCAGAGTTTGGACATTCTTATGAATCTAAAGATGTCTTCGTTGGGACTAAACAAGTTACTGTTAGGGAAGCCTACGATGAAACTGTTGTAGTCAGACAAGCTTATGATGAAACGGTCACTACGGGATATAAATGCTCATGCGGTGCAGTCAAATAAAAAATGAATAAAGACAAGGATAATCGGATGATTGCCCTTTTTACATAGATGGAACATGTTCCATCTTTTATTTTTGAAGGGAGAAAGTTCAATGATAAAAGTTCATATTTATAAATGGGTATTCTACCCATAAGACAATCGAAAGATTGTCTTTTTTAATGTTCAAAGGTCGATTGCTTTATCAATCATAAAAACCTGCTTAGAGAAGTAACACTGATATTGAAACTTGTATCAGTAAAATATCGATATTTTTATCGTATCTAGCCATACACTCCTTCAGTGTGGCAGATACGATAAGATGTAAATTTATTTATGAAGGAGGAAACTATTCTGATGAATAGAAGAAGAGTATTTAATAAACTTGGAAAAATATTCATGGTTATGACAATGATCCTTTCTATGTGTTTTTCTGCAGGAAACACAAAGGTCAATGCTTGGGATGGAAATGTCCCCCATGAATTTACAAGAGTAAAAAATATTAAGTATCCTAAATGGTGGGGGCGTAAAATAGCATCATTAAAACAGTGGTCTACTTATTCATGCAAGTATAACGGTCAGTGGTCGTACTGTCTTGAATCTTCTAAAAAAACACCATCGGCAGGAAACTATACGGCTTCAGTTATTGAAAATAATTCAATGGTTAGAAAGCTGTTATATTATGGATTTGGAGGACCAGCCGCATGGGATGTTTTTGGGCCAGATCATGATTTGAAAACTGCTGTATGTCCAGATGACAGCTATCTTTCAAATGATGATGTCAAATATCTGTTGACACATATCTTTTTAAGCGGTGCCTACAGTGGTGACTGGAACGGCTTCAGCGAAGAATTATTCAATCAAACATTTGGTGGAAGCTATGGTACAAATCTCATGAATATATATCGAGGCATTGAACAGTTGCCTGATCCATCAAACGGTGCCAATTTCTCTACAGGAAATACGGCAAAATTTACAGCAACTTATGACAAGGCAAACAGCCTACAAAAGACAAATACTGTAAAATTCAATGCAAGTTCCAGTGAATCTGTACAGCTTCCATTACAAAACAATGTAACGATTCATATTGCGGGAACATCCAATACAAAGACAGGTGGAACGGCTACCGTATATGGAGGTCAATCATTCTATTTGACAACTCCTGCAACGAATCCGTTAAGCAACTATCAAAGTGGCAATCTTACTTCATCTGCCAAAGGAAAATTCTGTGCCCTAGCAATCAGTGATGGAAACGGTGCGAGTCAGACACATGGTTCATGGTATCAGGAAACAGCTGATACATTAAAATATTCTGTTGAATGGATGGGATTTGGCTATATTGATTTAAAGAAAACGTCTGCCAATCCTGATATGACAAACAACAGCAGACTTTATTCTTTGGAAGGTGCCAAGTATGGAATCTATGAAGGTGACAGTCTTGTTCAAGAATTGACTACAGATGTCAATGGCTATGCAAAATCATCACTTCTTTTAGAAGGTAAATATACTGTAAAAGAAATCTCTGCCAGTAAGGGGTATGATGTGGATCAGACTTCTCATGGTGTAACTGTCACAAGAGGTCAGACTGTAACGACAAACGTAACAGAAAAGCCAAAGAATGACCCTGTTGCACTAACAATTGTAAAAAATGATGCAGAAACGCTTGATCCTCAGGGAGGTGCCAACCTTGCAGGTGCAGAATTTACTGTAAAGTATTATGATGGATTCTATACAAAGGACAATCTTCCATCAAAGGCAACGCGTACTTGGGTATTGCAGACAAAACAAGTGACTTATTCAAATGGTAAAAAAGTTTATGTGGCAGGATTTAATATTACAGGAAGTTATATTAAAGATAGAAGCGATGCATTATATACAAATACAAATGGTGTGGCTACTTTACCTCTAGGAACTATTTCCATTGAAGAAACAAAAGCACCTGAAGGATATTTCTTAAAGGGTGCCAAATTAAATGTTACAGATACAGCTTCAGGTACGACTTCATCTGTAATTGATGGAAAATATGTTGCACAGATCAATGAACAGTATCAGGGAGCTAAATTACAGTTTGGAAATGATGCCAATCAGATGATCGTTCAAGAAAAGATCAAAAAACAACGTATTCAATTGTTTAAAAGTGGTGAAAGAGAAGGAATCTCTGGAGTCGTTAAAGGATTACAGGGTGCAGAGTTTACTTGGAAGCTTAAAACAGAAGTAGACAATGTTGGCTGGGATAACGCTAAAACCTATGCTGTCATTACGACAAATGAAAACGGTCGAGCTGTTACAGATTATCTTCCTTATGGAAAATATCTCGTAAGAGAAACAAAGACACCTAAGGATTATATGACAGCACCTGATTTTACTGTTTCAGTTACTAAGGATTCTTCAGAGTACAATGAACTCGAACAAGTCAAACTTGTAAGTGTCAACAATAAACCTTTTGCATCCTATGTCAAGCTTGTAAAGGTAGATGAAGATACTGGAAAGAAAGTAACTCTTAATAGTGCTTCTTTTAAAATCAAAGATGCTCAAGGAAACTATGTCGTTCAGAAAGTATCGGGTACGAAGGTAGATACCTTTACCACAAATTCAGATAATGAAATCATTCCTGTTGTTGAAAAAGGAACAGTAACTCTTCCATTGATGCTCAATGCAGGAACATATACGATTGAAGAAATCAAGACACCAAAAGGTTTTCTTGATCTTGAAAAACCAGTTGAATTCGTTATATCAAGTACCTATGACTATGATGTGGATGAAGACGCTGATCCAATCGTTGAAGTAAAGATCAGAAACAGACAGCCTAAAGGAGAAATCAAACTTAATAAAACGGTCATGGATTTAGATACAGATACAGATTTGGTAGATCGTTCGGATCTGTCTAAAATCCAATTTGTATTGAAGGCAAAAGAAGATATTTATAGTTCGATTGACGGCTCTTTGATGTTTGAAAAGGATTCTGTCATTACAACTGAAAACTCAGGAGCTATTGTCAATACAGGAAGTGAAGTTGGAAATGGTATCTATGCCCTTTCTTTAGATGGACATTTAGATATTTCTAATCTGCCAATGAGTACGAAGGGAGCTTCATATTATCTTCAGGAAGTTAAAACTTTAGATGGTTGCGTATTAGATACAGCTCAATATGATGCCGTATTCAAACAATCTGATTTCACTACAAAAAATTACATTAAGTCATTTGATGTAGAAAACAAAACAACTGACTTTGAATTCAACAAAACTGATGTTACTGGAGACAAAGAAGTTGAAGGTGCTCAATTGACTATTACTGATGAAGATGGAAATGTAGTAGATCAATGGACTTCTGATGGTAAAGTACATTCAATCGAAGGTCTTGTTGTTGGTAAGACTTATACATTATCTGAAACTGTTACAGCTAAAGATTATGTAAAAGCAACAGATATTAAATTCACTGTTAAAAATTCTAGTGAACTTGAAACAGTTACTATGAAAGACAAACAGGTATTTGTTTCAAAAACAACTGTTGGCGGTGAAGAAGTCACTGGTGCTCATATGCAAATTATTGATGAAGACGGAAACATCATTGATGAATGGTACAGTGAAGGAAAATCTCATATTGCTAACGGATTAGAAGAAGGTAAAACTTATACATTGCACGAAGATTTATCTCCTTTAGGATTCAATCTTGCAAATGATTTCACTTTTGAAGTTACAAAAGAAAAAGAAAATCAAACAGTAGAAATGATTGATACTGTTACAGAAGTAAATAAAACAGATGTTGATAGTAAAGCTGTAAAAGAAGCAACTTTATCTATCGTATCAGAAAAAACTAAAGATATCGTTGATCAATGGGTAACTGGAAAACATATCCTAGACATTGATAAAGATATCAAATCTCAATTAGAAAAAAATGGTAAAGCTGAAGGAACATACATGGATGAAGAAGATTCTATGGTTATGTTCAGTATTGCTAAAAATAAAGATCGTGATGACTATACTTTTATGCAAGTTAAAGATGGTATTACTACTTATTCTAATATTGATCTTGATGGTAATGAAACAACTCACAGAGTTCAAGGACTTGTTGCTGGTGAAAAATATATCTTAAGAGAAACAAAAACTCCTGAAGAATATGTTCAAGCAAAAGAGATTGAATTTACTGCTGTTGAAGATGAGAATCAAACATTAGTAATGCAAGATAAACAGGTAATAATTTCAAAACTTACTGCTGGTGGTAATGAGGTTACGGGTGCTTTAATGCAAATCAAAGACGAAGACGGAAACATCATTGATGAATGGACTTCTGAAGGTAAAGTACATTATGCTACTGGATTAGTTGAAGGTAAGAAATATATTCTACATGAAGATCTTGCTCCTACAGGATTAAATCTTGCTAATGATATTGAATTTGAAGTTTCATATGCTAAAGAAAATCAAAAAGTAGAAATGATTGATACAATCAATGAAGTTTCAAAAGTTGATGAAAAAGGTAACTTATTAAAAGGTGCTGAAATGACAGTCACTTCTAATAAGACTAAAAACATTATTGACAAATGGATTTCAGGACAACATATCTTTGATGTTACTGATGAAATGAAATCTCAATTAAAAGAAACTGGTAAAGCTGAAGGAATGTATGTTGATGATGAAGATTCAACAGTTCAATATAGCATTGTTAAAAACAAAGGTAAAGATGATTATACTGTCATGTTTGTAGAAGATGGTATTACTACTTACACAAACATTGATCTTGATGGTAATGAAACAAGACACATGATTCAAGGTCTTGAAGCTGGTGAAGAATATGTATTGAAGGAAACAAAAACACCTGATGGCTATGCAACTTTCAAAACACAAACATTCACAGCAGAAGAAGGCAAAGATACATCCTTATCAATGGTGGATGAAGATACAAAAGTAGAAGTATCTAAACAAGATATTACTACTAAAAAAGAACTTGAAGGTGCTAAACTTAAAGTTACCGACAAAGATGGTAAAGTCATTGATGAATGGACTTCAGGAAAACAACCTCATATGATCAAAAACTTAACTGCTGGAGAAACTTACACATTAACTGAAGTTATTGCGCCCAAAAATTACAAAATAGCTGAATCATTAAGGTTCACAGTTAAAGATACAGGAAAAATTCAAAGAGTTATTATGTATGATCGACCTGTTAATAATTATGTAGAAACAGGCGATGAAAATAATTATTATTTTATATTAATGCTTATATGCATGATATTTATTGGGCGCTTGCTAAAAAGCTACTTAAATAATTTCATCGATTAAACCATATTCTATGGCGTCTTTTGGATCCAAATAATAGTCGCGTTCGCAATCTTGAATTATTTTTTCAATGGATTGATGTGAGTTTTGAGAGAGTATTTCTGCTAATTTCTTTTTTTGCTTTTCGATTCTCTTAGCATTGATTGAAATATCGGTTGCTTGACCTTCTAGAGAGGCAAGGGGTTGATGAATCATGATTTCACAATTTTTTAAAGCACAGCGTTTTCCTTTTTTTCCTGCACTTAGCAAAATAGCAGCCATGCTGGCGGCAATACCACAACAAATAGTACTAATATCACATGAAACAAAATTCATAGTGTCAAAAATTGCTAAACCGGCAGATACACTTCCTCCAGGTGAATTAATATAAAGATAAATATCACTGTG
>ERZ779850.3809-NODE-3809-length-10253-cov-4.462149_pt1 | contig 10253 bp, 8 predicted proteins | sample MGYA00511249_ERZ779850 | MGnify/ENA primary metagenome ERZ779850 (study PRJEB29588, sample SAMEA2162475) | human gut metagenome | biome: human gut; feature: human-associated habitat; material: faeces | place: Denmark | collected 2008/2010 ...
AGGGCGACTTTGCGCCCTTTGGCGATGTGTACCTGTCGACGCTTGAGTTTGTGGCGCGTGTGCGCAACCGCACGTCTGCCGTGGTGCCCCAAGAGCTCGTGACGCTCAACGCAGTGGAAGATTGTATGGAGCGCGTGCTGGCGCAGGCGCTCTCGACGCTCGACGGTCCGGTCGATATGCTCGACCGTGCGGCACAGCTGCTCGGCGGGCTTGAGCCGGGTGAGGTCGATGGCGCGCTCGAGGCGCACGTGGACCGCAATCGATCTTTCGACGACATCCCGATGGCCGCTGGCAAGCCTGAGGCCTGCTCGCTGCTGCTGATGCTCGTTCGACAGGGTGAGGCTGCCCGCCGCATGTTGCCGATGACGCCGATCGTCTCGGCCCGTTCGTTTGCCGAGCGTGCCTGGCCGTATATGCTCGCGTGGTCCGACCTGGGGCTTAACGGCAAGGAGCGTATGACGGTCGATTCGCTGGCGCGCGCCGAGGTGCGCCGTTTTGCTGACGAGGATACGAGCGAGCGCGTGCGAAACGAGATGATGGGCGTGCTGGGCGAGCTACTGGGTATTTCGCCCGAGCAAATGGAGGAGCTGCGCTCTGAGGACGGTCAGCGTCGTTTACACGAGGGAATGAAAAAGTTCGAGGGCGAGGTTCAGGACGCCATCGATAAGATGATGGGCGGCCAGGGTGGCCCGCAGGGTGGGCCCCAGGGTGGCCCGATGCCGCATCCGCCGGTTGATCCCCGACAATTTCCGTTCTTCTCTCAGAACTAGGTCGCTGCGCGCCCGCCAGAGCGGCAATCTGCCTTTCAATCGTCGGACATGACCGCCAGGTCAATGCCCTCCTCTTTCAAGGCACCTTGCTCGCTCTGGCGGGCGCTCGCTTGCGTATACTCAACCTACAATTCGATCTCGGCTGACTTATAGGGCTAGCGTTGTGTTATTCTAGAACAGACGTTCGTGAATGATGCGCGGGGCCTTGTCTTGCGCTGTGCTTGTGGCGAGGGGAGGTTGGCTTGGTTATCTTGGGCATCGACCCCGGTTTGGCCCATACGGGTTGGGGGATTATCGAGGAGCGGCGCGGCGAGGTTCGCTGCCGTGCCTATGGCTGCATCGAGACCAGTGCCGGAAGTCCGCTCGCGGTGCGCCTGTCGCATATCGCCCGTGACCTTAAGGATGTCGTCGAGCGTTATCGACCCGACACGGCTGCTGTCGAGAGTATCTACTTTGGCGCCAACGTTCGTTCGGCCATCCCCACGGCGCATGCCCGCGGTGCTGCACTCGTAGCGCTTTCGGAATGCGCGCTCGAGATTGGCGAGTACACGCCCATGCAGATCAAACAGGCTGTGGTGGGCACCGGCGCCGCGGACAAGCGGCAGGTCGCCTACATGGTACGCACTCTAACACAGCTCGACCACGACCCGCATCCCGACCATGCCGCCGATGCCCTGGCCTGCGCCATCTGCCACGTAAACCTCAGCCGCACCCGCGCCCTCACCGGTGGCGAGTTCTATCAACAGAGAGGAACCGGATACTGATGATCTCCCAGCTCCACGGAACGCTTGTCGAGGCCACGATGAGCTCGGCTGTCGTCGATGTGTCGGGCGTTGGCTTTGAGCTCGGCATCTCGGGCAGCACTGCGGCCACGTTGCCGACGCCCGGCGGCGAGGTCCGCCTCTACACGCGTATGCAGGTGCGCGAGGACGCCATGACACTTTTCGGTTTTTCCTCAAAGGATGAGCGCACGATGTTCGACCGGCTCGTGTCCGTTTCGGGCGTTGGCCCGCGCCTGGCGCTCGCCGTGCTTTCCACCTATACCGTGGGGCAGCTGTATTCGCTGGTGATGGCCGAGGACGACAAGGGCATGGCCAAGGTACCCGGTGTGGGCAAAAAGACAGCTCAGCGCCTGATCCTGGAACTCAAGAGCACCTTTGCCAAGGATAAGGGCTTTGTGCCGGTCGACGTGATTTCCGGACAGGTTGCGATGCCCGTGCCCGCTGCCGCTCCCTCGGTGATCGATGATGCCCGTGCGGCGCTCCTTTCCATGGGCTTTAGCCCGCAGGAGACCGATGTTGCCCTGAGCGGGTATGATGGGCAGAATATGCGTGTCGAGGATCTGCTCGGCGCGGCGCTTAAGCGACTCGGAATGGATGCGTGATGTGGGAAGCCGATGACTCTCAGGACTTGTGGGCGACGCCCGGTAACTCGCCGGCGGCATCCATGGCGCACGGCGAGCGCATGGTGGGCTCGGAGCTGACGGCCGAGGATCTCGATGTCGACCGCACTTTGCGCCCTCAGCGCCTGGACGATTACTGCGGCCAGGAGCACATCAAGCAGAGCCTGCGCGTGTTGATCGAAGCGGCGCAGAGCCGTGGCGAGACGCTCGACCACGTGATCTTCTCGGGTCCTCCGGGCCTGGGCAAGACCACGCTGGCCACCGTTATCGCCAACGAGCTGGGCGCTCAGATCAAGACCACGAGTGGCCCTGCCATCGCGCGCACGGGCGACCTGGCGGCCATCCTTACTAACTTGCAGCCGGGCGATGTGCTGTTTATCGACGAGATCCACCGCCTCAACCGTTCGGTCGAGGAGGTCCTGTACCCCGCGATGGAGGACTTTGCCCTCGATATCGTGATTGGCAAGGGTCCGGCGGCGCGCTCGATTCGCCTGGATATCCCCAAGTTTACGCTGGTGGCGGCAACGACCCGCTCAGGCATGTTGACCGGCCCGTTGCGCGACCGCTTTGGCATTTCATATCGCCTGGATTACTACACGGTCGAGGAGCTCGCGCAGATTGTGACGCGCTCGGCGACTATCCTGGGCGTGACGATCGACCATCCCAGTGCACTCGAGATCGGCTCGCGTTCGCGCGGCACGCCACGTCTTGCCAACCGTCTGCTCAAGCGCGTGCGCGATTACGCACAGGTGCGCGGCAACGGCCCCATCGAGCTCGATATCTGTCGCCAGGCGCTCGAGTTCTTCGAGATCGACGAGCTCGGTCTGGACTGGATGGATATTCGCATTTTGGAGACGCTCGCCAAGACGTTCTCCGGTCGCGCCGTGGGACTTACGACCCTTGCCAGCGCGGTGGGCGAGGACCCAGGCACGCTCGAGGATGTCTATGAGCCCTATTTGCTGCAGTGCGGATTGATGATTCGTACGCCGCAGGGCCGTCAGGCAACCCTCCGCACCTTTGAGCACCTGGGGATTGAACCTACCGTTTAGGGCGTTTTGTTTTGGCGGGCTGTTGGACTATCGCTGGGCATCGGGTAAACATATCGCCGTTCATCGGTTATGGGCGTTTTACTGTTGCGCGCCCGTGCTATGCTGAATTGGTCTTTTTCTCATTCGGTAACGAAAGGACCGCCCATGCCTACTGACATCGAAATCGCACGTTCTGTCACGCCGCTGCCTATTACCGAGGTGGCCAAGAACGCCGGCGTCGACGTTAAGCACCTTATTCCGTACGGCTTCGACAAGGCTAAGGTCGACTATTCACTGCTCAACGAGCCGACTGATCACCAGGCCAAGCTCGTCCTCGTGACCGCTATCAACCCAACGCCCGCGGGCGAGGGCAAGACCACCACGACCATCGGTCTGGCCGATGGCCTGCGTCGTCGCGGTATCAAGAGCGCCGTGGCCCTGCGTGAGCCTTCGCTCGGTCCCGTCTTTGGCGTCAAGGGCGGTGCCGCTGGCGGCGGTTGGGCCCAGGTCATTCCCATGGAGGACATCAACCTGCACTTTACCGGCGACTTCCATGCCATCGGTGCTGCCAACAACCTGCTGGCCGCCATGCTCGATAACCACATCCAGCAGGGCAACCAGCTCGGTATTGACGTTAAGCGCATCACTTGGAAGCGCGTCGTCGATATGAACGACCGTCAGCTGCGCCACGTCATCGACGGCATTGGCGGTAAGGCTCAGGGCGTGCCGCGCGAGGACGGCTTCGATATCACCGTCGCCTCCGAGGTCATGGCAATCCTGTGCCTGTCTACGAGCATCAGCGATCTCAAGGAGCGCCTGGGCGAGATTGTCGTCGGCTATAGCTTTGCCGGCGAGCCCGTCCGTGCCCGCGACCTTAAGGCCCAGGGTGCCATGGCCGCGTTGCTTAAGGACGCGCTCAAGCCCAACCTGGTGCAAACGCTCGAGGGCACGCCCGCGTTTGTCCACGGCGGTCCCTTCGCCAACATTGCTCACGGCTGCAACTCTATCATGGCCACGCGTATGGCGATGCGCTTTGGCGATGTCGCCATTACCGAGGCCGGCTTTGGCGCCGACCTGGGTGCCGAGAAGTTCCTCGACATCAAGTGCCGCATGACGGGCGTTCGCCCCAGCGCCGTCGTGGTCGTTGCGACCGCTCGTGCGCTGAAGTACAACGGTGGCGTCGCCAAGGCCGACCTCAACGAGGAGAACCTCGAGGCACTCAAGGCTGGCATGCCCAACCTGCTGCGTCACGTCGACAACATCCAGAACGTTTATGGTCTGCCCTGCGTGGTCGCCATCAACCGCTTCCCGACGGACACCGAGGCCGAGCTTGCGCTCATCGAGTCCGAGTGCCAGAAGCTCGGCGTCAACGTTAAGCTTTCCGAGGTCTGGGCCAAGGGCGGCGAGGGCGCGCTCGAGCTGGCCGATGAGGTCATGCGTCTGATTGAGCAGCCGAGCGAGCTCAAGTTTGCCTATGAGGACGGCGCCGATGTGGCCGACGCCCTCGATGCTGTTGCCACCAAGGTTTACCGCGCCGACGGCGTTGACTTTACGCCGGCCGCCAAGCGTCAGCTTGCCGAGCTGCGCGAGAACGGCTTTGGCAACCTGCCGGTATGCGTGGCCAAGACGCAGTACAGCTTTAGCGACAACGCCAAGGCCCTGGGCGCTCCCGAGAACTTCCGCATCACGGTGCGTGAGCTCAAGGTTTCCGCCGGCGCCCACTTTGTGGTCGCACTGACTGGCAGTGTTCTGACCATGCCGGGCCTGCCCAAGGTCCCTGCGGCCGAGAACATCGACGTCGACAACGACGGCAACATCACCGGCCTGTTCTAAGCTCGCTGCTCATAGCCGCTTGCCCGCCCCGTCGCGCCTACCAAGGCCCGGCGGGGCTTTTTGATCCTTAGGCCCGCGCATGTCTTGTAGATACCGACGGACTCTGCCCATCATAGGCTTTTGCGCTGGTAGAATGCATGGATAACTTGATGCTTACAGGCGACGGAAAGGAATCGTTGCATGGATCAGGACAAGACAACCGTGATGGGCGGCTGCGGTTCCGCGCAGGCTGGCGATAGCGCCGATGCGACCCGCGTTGTTCCCAACCCCGGTTATGTCGACCCCGCCGCGACGCAGCCTTCTGCCGAGCCCACACGAGTTATGGGCTATGGCGACGCGGCGCAGGACCCTTACGCTGCATCTTTGCAAAGCCCCTATGGCAACGCGGCGGCAGACCCGTTTGATTACGCGCCGCAGGATTCTTATGCCGCCTCGACGCCGAATCCCTATGATGACCTGCCGCAGAATCCCATTCCGCAGCCTCAGCAGACGACGTATATGCCTCGCACGGCGCAGCCTCGCTACGAGTCGCGCGAGCCGTATCGCGAGTACCCCAAGTCGATTCCGCAATATGGCGAGGACGAGGAAGAGACGCCGTCGCGTTCGTCGAGCGTGATTAAGAAGATCCTCATCGTGCTGGCGATCTTCTTTGCGCTGTCGGTTGTGTTTGCCATCGTGTCGGGCATGCTCAACAAGCGAGGGAGTTCAACGGCCGATACCGCTGCCGAGCAAACCGAGTCCGCCTCGTCTAGCACCGTCGATCTGAGTGATATCCCGGGGCAGTACTGGTCCAACGCCAAGAAGATCCTCAAGTCGCGCGGCGCCGATCTTTCGAATGCCGTGGTCCTGACTGATGATGGCTCAACGCCCGTCGTCGATGCCAACTGGGTCGTTACTTCTGCCTACTATAACGACAACGGCAACCTCGAAATTCAACTCACGCACAAGAACAGTTCGGGCAACTCGTCCGACGGCCAAAGCGGTACCGACAGCTCGAGCTCCAATACGCTGGAGGACTTGAGCAACAAGGCGCAGGAGTTGGGAGACAAGGCGCAAGAGCTGGGCGATACGGCACAAAATCTGGGCGATACCGCGCAGAACTTGGGCGACATGGCGACGGATGCCTGGAACGCCCTACAAAACGGCATCTCGGGCGCGCAGGGAAACTAGCTGTTAAGTGGGCTACAGCTGCTCGGCCGGACGGTCGGGCGAGCTAAAGCCCGAGTCAAACGTAACGACGCATGAGGCATCGGGTCGGCGCTCGTGCACGATGCGCGTGACGAGCCCCAGCAGCTCCTCGTCGGATATGTCAAAGCCGTCGGGACGCACAAGGTCAAATGACACAAAGCCATCGTGCTCGTGCAGGTCGTGGATGGAGAGCGCAGGATCGATCTGCATGATGCCGCGCTTGACCCAGCCGCGCAGGTCGTCGCCGGTGGTGGCGATGGGGTCGCAGTGTAGCGTGATACCGATGCCCATCTGATGCTTGATATCGTGTTCGATGGTGTCCAGAATCTCGTGGTGCTCAAAGGCATCGCCCTCGCCGGGCATTTCCACGTGTGCGCTGGCAAACTGACGGCCGGGGCCGTAGTCGTGCACCATGAGGTCGTGTGTGCCCAGGACCTGCGGATAGGACATGATCTTGTCGCGGATTGCCTGGACGAGCTTGGGGTCGGGCGCTTGCCCCAGCAACGGGCTGATGGCGTCGCGCACCAGGCCCATGCCGCTGATGCAAATGAAGATGCCCACGCCCAGGCCCGCCCAGCCGTCGAGGTCAAAGCCTGTCGCTTGCGAAATAAGCGCCGCCGCTAAGACCGAGCCCGAGGTGATGACGTCGTTTTTGGAGTCCTGCGCCGTGGCGATGAGTGTCTCGGAATCGATGCGGTTGCCCAGCGTGCGGTTGAACGCTGCCATCCAGAGCTTAACGAGCATGGACGTAGCCAGTGCCGCAAGGGAAATAAACGTGTAAGCGGTGGGCGAGGGCTTGATGATCTTGGTGACCGACTCGAGAATCAGGTTGATGCCGACGGCGCAAACCAGGACGGCGACGAACAGGCCGGCTAGGTACTCGTAGCGGCCGTGACCATAGGGGTGGCCTTCGTCTGCCGGGCGGCTGGCAAGGCGGAAACCGAGCAGGCTCACAATGTTGCTCGAGGCATCGGAGAGGTTGTTGAAAGCGTCGGCGATGAGGGAGACGGAGCCGGCGAGCAGACCCGCGATGCCCTTGGCCAGGCACAGGGTGATGTTGAGGCCAATGCAGACGAGGCTTGCGGAAAAGCCCGCGTTGGTGCGGCAAGATGCATCGACCGGCTCGCTCTCGCTGCCGGGAACAAGCGTATGTACCAGCCGATTTACAAATAGCATAGCGGTCGTCCTCACAATCATGTTTAAGGGGATAGTGTAGCTCGCACGGGGGCGCCGTGCGCCGATGCTCAGAAAATGCAGCAATAGTCTGCCGGTGCTAACGAACGAGCCTTCTCGTCTGCCTGGGTGGTCCATTTTGGGCCACATGGGTATGGGCATGTGCCTGCTTGCTCGACATACTTAATGTCGACAGCCCCTGTGCAAAGGAGGACGTTTCCATGGACGAGATGTTTGCCATAAAATGTCAAAACTGCGGCGGCCCTATGTACTCGCACCAGGCTAAGCGCAGCTTTGAGTGCGCCTATTGCGGCACGGTGGTTCCGTGGCAGGCGGACGCCGGAGAGCCCAAGAGCGCTTTGGGTATTCGCCATACGCCGTTGACGGTGGTGGATGGACTGCTCAAACTCACGCATGTGTCGCAACTCGAGCGCCCGCAGGACCCGGACTGGTATTTCTTCAATGCGCACTGGCGCAATCAGTCGGTCCTGGAACATCTGCTGTGGGAGGATCGCGGCACGGCGCAGGAGTTCCAAGAGGCCACGCATGTGAGCATTCCTTGCCCCTTCTGCGGAGCGTCCTTTGAGGGCGAGTCAACGCAGCGTGTGTTTGAGTGCCCGTCCTGCGGCAATAAGATCGGCGTTGCCGACCTGCTCAAGCCCGGTACGTTTAGTAAGCGCCTGACCATGGGCGTGGGTGCCGAATACGTTCCCGAACAGGGCGTCCCCTGTGAGATATCGCCACAGCAGGCACGTGCCAACGCGCTGCAGCTGGTGCGTCAGTATCCCGATGCCTTTGCCGGGCACGATGTAGAAGACGCGATCCAAAACGACATGATGCTCTTCTATTTCCCCATGGCGCTGGCGGACTTGCGCATGATGGCGAGCTTCCCGGGCAAGGGCCTGAGCAAGGAGGCCTTGGTGTACTACGAGGTGCTCGACTGGGCATACCCCAGGGCAAACTACCTGGACGTTCGCCTCATGGGCATTTTGGAGCCGTGGGACTTTGCCAAGGTCGGTCCGTTCGATCCCGCCATGCAGGAAGGTGACTTTCGCGTTGTCTCAGTCGATGCGTCTACCAAGGACCAGGTGGTCATTGATAAGTTGGCGCTCGACGTTGCGGGCAACGACGCCGAGGCTGTACTGGGGCTCAATAAAAAGAGCATTCGCATGTGGGCGCGCAAGGCCCGCAAACATAAGGACGGCCTGGTGATGGTGCCGGTCTACTTTGTCGATCGTCCGGCGACAGACGGCCGCGATGGCGAGCAGGTGCGCATTGCCGTAAACGGCCAGACGGGCCGCGCGGCCGCGGTGGTGTTTAGCGACAAGCGCGAAACGCATATCGTGGCGCCGCTCAGCCCGAGCCTGCATCTGTCCGGTGAGAGCACCGTGCACGCCACGCCCTTCGAGGTCAAATACGTTAAATCGCCCTTCCTGTACCAGATCGTGCGCCGTGGAGGCGGCGAGCAACCGCGCCAGGTTGCAGCCGCCGTCGAGGGTTCCTACCGAGAGGAGAAGCCCAAACGCCGCGGTCTGCTGGGTGCGCTATTTGGGAAGTAGGGGAGTAGCACCGGTTGTTGCCGTAAGGTGATGGCCGGGGGTGCGGGGCAGCTCTCAGGAGTGCGGGCTGCCGTCTGATTGTTTGAGGGTGCCAGATGTAAATAAACAGTGGAGCGGCTGCAAAAGAGCCTCCTCACTGGGTAAAATCAGGTTGTGCCGCGGAACCCGCTCCTCAGCTAGTCACACTTCGGAAGCGCGGGCAACGCAGGTATTATCGTCTAAAGGGCCGGCTGCAACCGGCCCTTTTCTACGGTAGCGGGGATGCGAATACCAACACGGTGTACGGCCCCACGGTACTTTTCTCTGTGACGAACGGACCCATGACGGCGCACTCTGTAATCATCGTTTACGCGGTCCCTTAATCATTTGCGCTGACTGACACTGTCTTCGTTGAAGGCGTGTCCTAAAACAAACACTGCTCTATCAGCTCTTTACCGCGCAGGGTGTCGGTCCATCCCCGTGGGATGGCGTCCATGCCGTATGCCGTGCCGGCGAGGGCGCCGGCGACGGCTGCGGTGGTGTCAGTGTCGTCGCCCAGGTTGACGGCGGCAAGTACGCATTCTTCGTAGCTGTTGGTGTTCACAAAGCACCAGGTGGCGGCCCTAAGCGTGTCAAGCACGAAGCCGCCAGACCTGATTTCGTGCTCGGACACGCCTTTCAGGTGGAGCGCCCACGAGGGGGGCGTGCCGTTCATCACGTCCCTCATCAGCTCGACAAATATGACGCATGCGTCGGTCGACGTTCTGTGGGCGTGCGTGATCGCGGAGACCTCGCCGATCTCTTCGTCTGTAGCATCGGTGAACGCCAAGGGAGCGATGCGCATGAGCGATCCGTTGCCGTTGTCGCGTTCGCCGGAGCCACCTTTGCCGGCACGCAAGGCGCGGGCGGTCGTGCCGCCGTAATCGAAAACGCCGTCGATCGTATACTCGCCACGGGCAATCCAGCTTACGAACTTGTCGCGCATGTCTGCGGTGTCGATATGACCAAGCTCCCTAATCGAGTCGCAGGTAGCAAGCGTCATGGACGTGTCGTCGCTCCAGGTGCCGGCGGGCTGCCCATGCGTGCCGTAGCCGATCATGTCGATGCATTCGAATGTACCGCGGGGCCTGAACTCGTAGGGAACGCCCAACGCGTCGCCGACGGCAAGTCCATAGATGCAGTCGCGTAGCGTTGTTTCCGGTCTGTCTGTCATGGAATGCTCCTCTTATGCCAGGGGAAGTGGAACGTCGTCGGGGGTATCGGTCACAACGTGTTGCTACCCTTGCGCTTCGCCATTAGTCGCTTCGTTGATGGCGCGGTA
>ERZ779850.3815-NODE-3815-length-10227-cov-4.035785_pt1 | contig 10227 bp, 4 predicted proteins | sample MGYA00511249_ERZ779850 | MGnify/ENA primary metagenome ERZ779850 (study PRJEB29588, sample SAMEA2162475) | human gut metagenome | biome: human gut; feature: human-associated habitat; material: faeces | place: Denmark | collected 2008/2010 ...
CAGATCGCCCAGAAGGGCGCCATCCAGATTTTCAAGCTGCCCGGCGCCGGCCTGGAGGAGGTCATCGTGGGCGTCGTGGGTACCCTGCAGTTTGACGTCTTCGAGTACCGGATGCGCTCGGAGTACGGCGTGGAGCTCCGCATGAGCGGCCTGCCCTACGAGCACCTGCGGCTCATCGCGGAATGTCCCGGCGACCCCAAGGACCTGATGTTCTGCACCGGATCGAAGCTGCTCGAGGATTTCAAGGGCCGCAAGCTCATCGCCTTCGGCGGCGAGTGGAGCGTGGGCTTTCTCACCAAGCACAACGAGGGTCTTATCCTCGACGACTGGCTCAGCGTGTAACAGATAACACCTATAATATAAGGAGAGACGCGGCTTTCGCCGCGTCTCTTTCGTTATAAAAGCATCGCAGACTTTGCCGCCCGCAGGCGGCAAATGATCTGGATCTTTTTTCTGGCGACACGCGCGTCAGAAAAAACACTCTGCGCGGAGCGTGTGTCGAGCCCGCGAGGCACAAAGCGAAGCGAAACTTTCTCAAAAAAGTGGTGACACCACTTTTTTGAATGATCTTACGCGTTGTAAACGTCCTCGTTCAGCACGCCCTCGGACTTGGCGACATAGATGCTCGTGGCGGAATCGCCGACAACATTGAGCGCGGTGACGAGCATCTCGATGGGGCGGTTGATGGCGAGGATGAGGCTGTAGGCCAGCATTGCCGCATCATTCACATAGCCGAGGCCGGAGAGGATGGTGAAAAGGATGATCGCGCCGGAGCCGGGGGCCGCGGGCGTACCGGCGGGGGGGATGAGTGCGAGCAGCGCGATGACGACGAGCTGGGTGAAGCTGATGCTGTAGCCCGCGCAGCCGGCGATGAAGAGCGTTGCGATGACCTGCATGATGGCCGTTCCGTTCATGTTGATGGTCATGCCGAGCGGCAGGACGAAGGAGGCGATCTTCTCATCCACGCCGAGCTCCTCGACCGTGGTCTTGACGTTGAGCGGGAGCGTCGCCGCACTCGAAGAGGTGGAGAAGCCGAAGACCGCGACGCGGGTGATCTTCTTGGCGAACTTGAAAGGATCAAGATGCGCGAAGATCGCGATGAAAGCGGGATAGCCGATGATGAGGAAGATGAGCAGCAGCGCGACCGTGAGGATAACGTAGGCGACAGCTGGCTTGAGGTGCTCCACACCGTAGGATGCGAAGGTGCGCGTGAGCAGCATGAAGATAGCGACGGGGCCGAACTTGCTGACGACGAAGTTCAGAAAGACGATAACGACGTCGTTGAGCTCCTGGATGAGCTTGCGCAGCGTCGCGGTCTTCTCCTCGCCGAGCGTCTTCATGCACAGGCCGAGGGACACGGCGAGGAAGACGACGGCGAGCACCGCGGTGTTGCTCGAGAAGGTGGAAGCGATGTTCGAGGGGATGACGTTCAACACGACGAGCAGCGGATTGGAGCCCGCCGAGCCTGAAACGCTCTCGAGCCCGTCGACCGCAATGTGGAACACGCCCATGTTATAGAAGACGATGCCGCACACGCAGGCGAGCAGGAGCGCAAAAAAAGAACAGATCAGGAAACCTTTGATACACTTGAAAGAAATTCTGCCAAGCGTACTGGTATCGGAGATCTGTCCTATTGCTAACGTAATGGAAGTGAAAACCATCGGCACGATCACGAGCTGTAATGCACGGATGAACATCTGACCGGCCAAATAGAAAAGGCCAAGCGCGCTGCTCGCTCCCGCAGCGGTGATATCCTGGAACAAAAGATCATTGATGGTCGTCCACACCGCTTCCTGACCGGAGGAATTTAAATGCTCGCGGAGGAACAAAAACAGGAGTCCGGCCGTCAGTCCCGCGACGAGGGAGATGGCCATTTTCGTTGCCAGTGTCTTCTCTTTCCTTACTTTCATGTGTCGTATCCTTTCTTTTCCCGCGCCCGCTCGCCCCGTTCCGGAACCCGCGTTTGCGATTTTTACGAGCATACTACGCAGGCCCCCTTTGTGGCAAGTGTGTTTTTCCATAAATATTAACAAATTCTGAATGCATTCTCCGACAATAGTGACAAAATTCGATTTTTGTGTAAAAAGTGCAAAAAATCGTGTAGATTTTTGTTGACAAACGTCAAGAACGCGTATATAGTGTGAGCCGTAAAAAAGAGTAGGTGCAGCCGCTTCGACCGCATCTCAAACGATAATAGCAAACCCGGTGAAAACCGGCGACGCAAAGCTATAGGGCCTTACCCCTGGGAACAGGGCTGGCAGCCAGTTACCGAAAGGAGATCGCCGTATGAAACGGCTGTTTCGTCATGCCTGCGCTATGCTCGCAGTGCTTATTGTCATGTCCATGTTCACGGTTGTGAACGCCAGCGCTGCCAATGGCACCACCATTGACACCACGAATGCCAAGTATGGTTTCGTCACCGTCAACTACACCTCCAATGCCAAATTGAAGGTCGGCATCCAGTACGGTAACGAAAAGACGTCCTACAAGAACTGCCCGAGCGGCAAGGACGCCGTCTTCTCCCTCGAGCAGGGCGACGGCACCTACACCATTTCCCTCTGCGAGAACATCTCCGGCACGACCTACCGCGTCGTGACCTCCAAGAAGGTCAACGCCAAGATTGAAAACGCCTACGCCCCTTACCTCATCGCCACGACCGACGTGCAGTTCACCTCCGGTGACGATGTGTGCAAGAAGGCCGCCGCGCTCTGCAAAGACGCTAAGACCGACATGGACAAGGTCACCGCGATCTACAACTACATCGCCGGTCACTACACCTACGACACCAAGCTCGCTAACGACATCACCTCCGGCAAGGTCAGCAAGTACATCCCCGACACCGCCGCCACCCTGAACAGCAACAAGGGCATCTGCTACGACCTTGCGTCCCTCTTCGCCGCCATGTGCCGCAGCCAGAACATCCCCTGCACCCTCACCAAGGGCTACGCCGGCAGCAGCTACCACGCCTGGAACAAGGTCAACGTCAGCGGCAACTGGTACCAGATCGACATGACCTATGCCGTCACCAAGCGCGTCATCAACGAGACCACCTTCGCCGGTTGCGTCTCCCCCCTGACCTACTCCCAGCAGAGCGACACGCTCGCCGTGTCCGCGGTGGCGTAAAATATCACAATTCGTCGAATCACGGCGGCAGGTATTTCCTGCCGCCGTTTTTTTCTGCGCATTATTAGTCCTGTTAATATCTTATATATTTTTTGAAAATCTCCTTGCATTTTTGGGCAAATCTGGTATACTGTGAACATAAAATATTGGCAAACACAAATATCTGTGCGGCTCGCAGAAGAGCAACTGTACAGAAAAAGGCACAGCAGGCGAAAGCCTGTGTCGCAAAGCCACGGACCTAAACGGCGCTCGCGCCGCACGGCAGCCGGTTGCCAAATGCAGATTACCTCCCCCCTTCTTCGCGCCGTACAGGCAGAAGAAGGAGGATTTTTTTATGTCTGAGAAGAAAGTTGGCAAGTGCCTTCTCACCTGGGTCCTGGTCCTCGTGATGACGCTGTCGCTATTGCCGCTGAACGTGCTGGCGGCGGAGAATGATGTGCCGGAAAATACGAATCCGAGCATAGTGGAGAGCGAGAAAACTCGCGGTGCACATCTCGTCAAGTCTGCCACTAAAGATGGCGACACCTATAAGATTCAGCTCGAATCCTGGGTGACCGGCAAGGTCGAGCAGACGACTGGGTCTGCCCCGCTGGATATCGTACTGGTGCTGGATCAGTCCGGCAGTATGGAGGGCGAAAAGCTCAGTAATCTGAAAGCGGCTGTTACCAATTTTGTGGCTGCAATCAATGCGGACGCTGACGCCCACAATGTAGAGCACCACATTGCGATTGTCGGCTTTGCAAGCAACCGAAACGAGGGTGGCAGCAATTATGAAAGTGGCGCGTGGTACAATACCGGCATTTTTGTCAATGGTAAGCTGAAAAACTACCAGACCTATCAAGGACAAGGTCAATGGGAAAATGTATATTTGGCCAGTGATAGTACGCCGGAAGAGCACTATGAGTATAGCGCTTACCTCAACAATTACTCTATCTCTCGCACTGACATCGTGTATGATGCAGAAAAGCAAGAGTGGGGCTATTGGTCTGGGTTGTTTGGCAATAGGTGGAATCCAATAACACCCAGAACCGATGAGAACGATAATAACCCTGAACATGTCCAAGTTGAATACAGAGCTAAGGCGGGCTATATTGACCTGACGAAAGCCGACTATCAGGCTGCATTGGTAGATTCTTATCATTCGGATATCACTACCGCCATCCGTAATCTGTCCGCCAGCGGCGCGACCCGCGCGTCCTACGGCATGGAAATGGCAAACAATGTGTTTGCGAACAACGATTTGCGTGATGGAAGCTCCCGCGTTGTTGTTTTCTTCACAGATGGCGAGCCGGGAAAGAGCGGTTATGAAACCAGCGAGGCGGGACGTGCGATCGCTCAGGCGCATGCCACAAAGAACACCTACGGTGCAAAGGTTTTCTCTGTTGGTATGTTTGATACCAACAGCAATGATGTCAATAATTTCATGGACTACGTGTCCTCCAATTATCCCAGTGCTAATGCATCTTCTAACTATTGGGGAGATTGGACGATTACCCCCGGCGGTAAGGATGCCGACAAGTACTATATGACCGTTGAGGATGGCGACCTGAGTGCTGTTTTCAAGCAGATCTCCGGCTCCATTCTTACGTCCGACGTTAAGGCGGATGCGAACACCGTCCTGACGGATACGCTGTCCAAGTACTTCGATTTTGACGGTGTGACGGACGATGACGGCACGGTCACCGGCGTGACGGTCAAGAAGGTCGCTTATCAGGGCAATGATAAGTGGGCGGAAAATGGCGAGGATATCACTTCGAGTGTCGATGTCGGTCTCAACGGAAAGACCGTCACGGTCAGCGGTTTTGACTATTCCGACGAGAAAAACGTCGTAACTGACAAGCCCAGCGGCTATAAGCTGGTCGTGACCTTCAATGTCAAGCCCGACACCAGCTGTAAGAACTGGACCGGTTCTAAACCGTATGAAACCAATAAAGACACGGCAACTCTCGCCAACAATGGTGATACTTTCGCTACGGTTGCCTCTCCGAAGGCCCCCGTTGACACCTATCAGGTGACGTATACGTTTGCTGGCGATGCACCGAGCGGCGTAGAACGTCCTGAGGATACTCAGCATTATATTTCCGGCCAGACGGCAGACGTGAAGCAGCCCGAAGAGAGTTCCGTTAACGAGGGCGGCAACACCTACACCTTCGAAGGTTGGAAGAACGGCGAAGCCGATGTTGGTGAAAAGATTGATATTACCGGGGACGTTACACTGACCGGCACGTGGAGTAAGACGGCGAACACTGCGACTTATACCGTGAACTACCTCTGGAATGGCGAGCCTATCCCCGGTGCAACTTCCGCCCAGAAGACCGCGGAGTATGGTACCGAAGTTACCGAATTCCCCATCGAGATTGAGGGCTACACCCCCGTTAAGGAGTCGGAGACCATCACGATCGACGCTGACAACAGCAAGAATGTCATCAACCTCAACTACTACAAGAACGTCACGCTGACCGCGAACAGCGACACCGTGACCTACGATGGCCAGCCGCACAATGGTTCGCCGTACGATTGCGAACCTCTCGGTCTTCTCCCCGGCCATAAGGTCAAGTCTGTCGATTACACTTGTGAGCCTCAGACCAATGTTGGCGAATATGACATCGAGTTGGATAACGCCAAGATCGTCGATGCTGACGGTAAGGATGTCACTGCTCTCTATCAGATCACTTACAATTACGGCAAATTGATCATCGATCCCTGTGACGTCACCGTCACCATCAAGGGCAACACCGGAACCTATGAATACGACGGCACTGAAAAGACCGTTGAAGGCTACACTGCGAAGATCGACAACGATCTTTACACTGAGGCTGATTTCAAGCTCGTCGATTCGCAGGCTAAGATTAGAGCCACTGTTCCCGGTACCTATCAGATGGGTCTAACGCCTGAAAACTTTGAGAACACCAACCGCAACTTCAATGTCACCTTCGTGGTCAAACCGGACGGCAAGCTGACCATCAAGAACCGTCCGATCACGATCACTGCCGATGATGTTACCGTCAAATACGACGGCCAGCCGCACGGTGAAAACGGCTACAGCATTACGATGGGTAGTCTTGTTGACGGTCATGCCGCCACCGTTACCATCAGCGGTTCTAAGACCGATGCTGGCGAGTACGAGGAATTGCTTGTTCCGAGCGGTACCAAAATTGTTGACGCAAAGGGCAAAGATGTTACCAGCTACTATGACATCAGTTACGAAGACGGCAAGCTGACCATCACCAAGCGCGATGTCACCCTGACCTCTGCCAGCGCCAGCAAGGTTTACGACGGCACGCCCCTGACCAAGCCTGAGGTCACCGTTGGCGGCGACGGCTTCGTTGAAGGCGAGGGCGCGACCTACAATGTGACCGGCTCTCAGACAGACGTTGGCAAATCGGATAATGAATTCACTTATGAGCTGAACGCCAACACCAAGGCAAGCAACTACAACATCACAATGTACAAGGGTGAGCTTGTAATTACCGCCGCCGACAGCGTTGCTTACAAGGTCGAGCACTACAAGCAGAATCTTGACGGCAGCTACAATGACACGCCGAATGATATCGACCCCCTGTCCGGCACGGCTGGCCCTCTTACCGCAGCCGCGGCCAAAGATTACCCCGGCTTCACTCCTGGAACGGTTACACAGGAAAAGATTAAGTCCGACGGAACAACTACCGTTAAGATTCAGTACACCCGCAACTCCTACACTTTGACCATCAACTACGTTTACCGCGATGGCAGCAAGGCCGCTGAAAGCCACATTGAAACCATTCTGTACGGCAAGGACTACTCCGTCACCAGCCCCAAAATCTCCGGCTACACTGCTGATAAGCTGGTTGTCTCCGGCACCATGCCCGCTGACAATCGCACCGTGACGGTCACCTACACCAAGAACGGCGGTCATCATCCCCGTCCCAAGCCCACTGTGGAGATCGAAGACGATGACGCGCTCGGTCTGAACACGACCGACCACTTCGCCTATATCGTCGGTTACGGCAACGGCGAGGTCCGCCCGCAGAACAACATCACCCGCGCCGAGGTCGCGACCATCTTCTTCCGCCTGCTGACCGACGACGTCCGCGACGAGAACCTGACCAAGACCAACCGCTACTCCGATGTGGCCGCCACCTCCTGGTACAACACCGCGGTCTCGACCCTCAGCTCCATGGGCATCATCACCGGCTATCCCGACGGCACGTTCCGCCCGCACGCCGCCATCACCCGCGCTGAGTTCGCCGCCATCGCCGCCCGCTTCGATCACGACGGTGACAAGACCGCTGCGAAGTTCAGCGATATCGCCTCTCACTGGGCCAAGGACGAGATCAGCATCGCCTACAACAACGGCTGGATCACCGGCTATCCCAATAGCACTTTCGGCCCCCAGCGCGACATCACCCGTGCCGAGACCATGACGCTCGTCAACCGCGTGCTGAACCGCCAGCCCGAGACCGAGGATGACCTCCTCCCGAACATGACGGTCTGGACGGACAACGCGAACCCGAAGGCCTGGTACTACCTCGCCGTTCAGGAAGCGACGAACAGCCACTACTACGAGTTCAAGACGAACTCCCAGTATGAGAAGTGGACCGAGCTGCGCGAGACCCGCGACTGGACGCAGCTGGAAAAGTAAGCCAAAATCCCTCCACCCCCTATTGTAAAAGGAAGAACCGCTCTTGCGAGCGGTTCTTCCTTTTTTGCACTCCCCTCGCGATCTCAAAATCCATTGACAAAGCGAGCGTTCCTGTGTATCATATCAACATACTTATAAGATAGGATTTATCTCAATGACCACTATTTACGCGGACAACGCCGCGACGACCCAGATGAGCCGCGCCGCAATCGACGCCATGCTCCCCTATCTGGAGACGATCTACGGCAACCCCTCAAGCCTGCATTCCGTCGGCCAGCAGGCGGCCGGGGCGCTGCTCAGCGCGCGCGACCGCATCGCCAAGTGCCTGAACGCCTCCCCGCGCGAAATTTACTTTACCTCCGGCGGCAGCGAGGCCGACAATCAGGCCATCCTCTCCGCCGCGCGCCTCGGCGAACGCAAGGGCAAAAAGCACATCATTTCGACCGCATTCGAGCACCACGCCGTGCTGCACACGCTCCAAAAGCTCGAAAAAGAGGGCTTCACCGTCGAGCTGCTCCCTGTCGGCCCCATTGGCACCGTGACGGCGCAGCAGGTCAAGCGCGCCATCCGCGAGGATACGTGCCTGGTTTCCGTCATGTACGCTAACAACGAGATCGGCTCCATTCTGCCGATCCGCGAGATCGGCGCAGTCTGCCGCGAGGCGGGCGTGCTGTTCCACACCGACGCCGTGCAGGCCGCGGGACACCTGCCCATCGATGTCAAAGCACAGAACATCGACCTGCTGTCGCTCTCCGCGCACAAATTCCACGGCCCAAAGGGCACCGGCGTGCTGTACGCCCGCCAGGGCATCGCCTTGACGAGCCTCATCGAGGGCGGCGCGCAGGAGCGCGGCAAGCGCGCCGGCACGGAGAATATTCCCGCCATCATGGGCATGGCCGCAGCCTTCGAAGACGCCTGCGCACACATTGACGAGAATGCAAAAAAGGTCAGCGCCCTGCGCGACCGCCTGATCGATGGCCTGTCCAAGATCCCGCACAGCGCGCTCAACGGCGATCCCGTGAACCGCTTGCCCGGCAACGTGAGCTTCTGCTTCGAGGGTGTCGAGGGCGAGAGCCTGCTGCTCCTGCTCGACGCAAAGGGCATCTGCGCGTCGTCCGGCAGCGCGTGCACATCCGGCTCGCTCGACCCAAGCCACGTACTGCTGGCCATCGGCCGCCCGCATGACGTGGCACGCGGCTCGCTGCGCCTGAGCCTGTGCGGGGGGGACACCGACGAGGAAATCGACCGCATCCTCGATGCCGTGCCCGAGGTCGTGGAATACTTACGCGGCATGTCCCCGCTGTGGAAGGACCTCGTCAGCGGCAAAAAGCAGTTCGCTCTATAAAAGCACGGCAAAATAAGGCAAAATGATAAATGCGGCATCGCTTCTCACAGGGACATTCCCTGCGCCAAAGCGTGCCGCATGATGTGAGGAAATATGGATAAGGTACTCATTGCGATGAGCGGTGGTGTGGACTCGAGCGTCGCCGCATTTTTGATGAAGGAGCAGGGCTGCGAGTGCATCGGCGCGACGATGAAGCTCTTCCACAACGAGGACATCGGCGTCAGCCGCACGAAGACCTGCTGCTCGTTTGAAGACGTCGAGGACGCGCGGCTTGTCGCGCTGCGCCTCGGCATCCCCTATTATGTCTTCAACTTTTCAGACGACTTCAAAGGGCAGGTCATCGACCGCTTCATCTCGTCTTACGAGCGCGGCGCGACGCCAAACCCCTGCATCGACTGCAACCGCTACCTGAAGTTTGAGCGGCTCTACGAGCGCGCCCGCATTTTAGGCTGCGACGCCATTGTGACCGGCCACTATGCGCGCATCGAGCAGGAAAACGGGCGGTGGCTGCTCAAAAAATCGCTCGATGAGAGCAAGGACCAGAGCTACGTGCTCTACTCGCTCACGCAGGATCAGCTGGCGCACACGCGCCTGCCGCTCGGCGCGATGCACAAGAGCGAGACGCGCCGCATCGCGGAGGAACAGGGCTTCTACAACGCCGACAAGCCGGACAGTCAGGACATCTGCTTCGTGCCGGACGGCGACTACGCTGGCTTTATCGCGCGCTACACGGGCCGCGACTGCCCTGCGGGCGACTTTGTCGATGAAAGCGGTCATGTGCTCGGACAGCACAAGGGCATCGTGCACTACACCGTCGGCCAGCGCAAGGGTCTCGGCATCGCGGCGGACGCGCCGCTCTACGTCAAGCGCATCGATGCGGCAGAAAACCGCGTGGTGCTGAGCGGCAACGACGCGCTTTTTTCTCGTGAGCTGACGGCAAATGACTTCAACTGGATCGCCTACGACGTCCCACCGCGCGAGCTGCGCGCGACCGCGCGCGTGCGCTACCACCAGCGCGAGCAGGCAGCGACGGTCACGGTGCTTTCTGACGGGCACGTGCACCTCGTCTTCGACGAGCCGCAGCGCGCTATCACGCCGGGACAGGCCGTCGTGCTCTACGACGGCGACACCGTGCTCG
>ERZ779850.3824-NODE-3824-length-10195-cov-2.088264_pt1 | contig 10195 bp, 5 predicted proteins | sample MGYA00511249_ERZ779850 | MGnify/ENA primary metagenome ERZ779850 (study PRJEB29588, sample SAMEA2162475) | human gut metagenome | biome: human gut; feature: human-associated habitat; material: faeces | place: Denmark | collected 2008/2010 ...
AAAAGCTTAGCTAGTTCGATACGCATCCGCCATCCACCGCTGAACTCGGACGTCGGGCGATCGAAGTCCTCACGGGAGAAACCTAACCCGATCAACGTACGTTCCAGCTCGGCGTGATAATTATTGCCGCCCATCATCTGAAAATGCTCGGTCAAATAAGTGACACGGTCTATCACCTTTTGATAACCTTCCGACTCGTAATCCGTACGCTCCGCCAATTGGGTATTCAAGCGGTTGATCTCCTCCTCCATCTCATGGATATGCTCGAAAGCGCACTCCGCCTCCTCCCGAACCGTACGGGTATCCACCAATTGCATGTGCTGGGGCAGGTATCCGATCGTGACCTCCTTCGGCACGCTAACGGTTCCCGATGTGGGTGATTGCAGACCGGCGAATATCTTCAACATCGTCGATTTACCCGCTCCGTTCTTGCCCACCAGGGCGATACGGTCCTTCTTGTTTACCACAAATGAAATGTCATCAAAAAGCGTGAAACCGCCAAACTCAACTGTTAGTCCTTCAACCGAAATCATACTGTCTCTTTAATTTATGACCGCAAAGATACAACAGTTCAAGGTTTACTCACAAACTTTTCAATTAATATCAGCACATCCTTATGCAACGGAAGGGCCGGATCGGTATAGGTAGCCATCTGTTTTTGCTGATCCATCGTATCGCAAGTCTTCATCAGATGGTTCATATTCCCGATCAAATGGTAATCGGCCGAAGGTTGAGATCGCTTCAATAGTTCGGCGTCTTTTACGGATACTTGCATATCCTTATCCCCTTGCAAGATCAACACCGGGACTTTTAGTTTCTTGATGATTTCCTGCGGATTATACGTATACCATGAGATCATATAAGGCTGTACCGACGAGCGGAACAGGGCTTGCAAACCGATCGGCACGTCCGGTACGAGCTTCCCTTCCTTCAAGGACGTGTTTATGGATCTCACCATATTCCGGATCACTTCCGGTTGACCGGCCATCTGTTCCTCTATGATCTCATAAGCGGGACGCCCCGCACCCGCCACCGAAATGTATCCTTTCACTTTCGGATTATCCACCGAAGCCGCCATACCGACCAACGCTCCCTCGCTATGCCCCAACACATAGATTCCGGAGATCCGTTTGTCCTTGCTTAAATAATCGATCCAGCCTCGTGCGTCCTTGATCCCGTCCTCGAAACGCATGGAATACTCATCCTTTCCGGCCGAGGCGCTCGAAGCGATACCCCGCTTATCATAACGCAGGGAAGCGATACCCTTCCCTGCCAGCCCTTCCGCCAAATATCTCAAGGAATTATTCTTACCCGGCAAGGCGGCGGAGTTCCCGTCCATATCCGTAGGGCCGGAGCCGGGGATGATCAATACCACAGGATAACCGGACTCCTGATTGGGAGTTACCATCTTCCCTTTTAATACCCCGGTAGACGTATTCAACACCACCGGACGCTCGTTCAACCGTACAGGCAACTGGGGCAGACCAGACAAGGATACGAGAAGAAAGCAAACGAAAGCTATCAGTTTCTTTTTCATAACGGAATCAATTTATATACTTAAAGCACACATGAGACATACAATCTCAGTATCCGCCAAATGTAACTAAAAAAGGGGAAAACCTCTCGGCCTTCCCCCTTCTTTATCTAACATCTTTATAGGAAATTAATAACCCGGATTCTGTTTCAAGTTCGGATTCTTATCCATGCTTGTTTGAGGAATCGGCAAGTAACGGTTACGAGAAGAGAACTGGCGAGTCTCAATAACAGCCGTACCCGTGATTTCCGCACGTTTAGTAGGCTCAGACTCCCCATAATTAATCGTTCCTGTAACACGTAACAAATCACCATTCATGACTTTCTCGGCAAGCATCTTTCCATCTTCCTGCCAACGGACGATGTCCGCACGGCGCAAGCCTTCGCCGGCCAACTCTACCGTACGCTCACGACGGATCAATTCACGAAGTTTATCCTTCGTCCCATATTTAGCCTTATCCACTTCCCGCATTCCTACACGCTGACGGATCTGATTCAAATAACCATAGATCTCATCAGAAGGACCGCTCAACTCATTCGCAGCCTCCGCATACGTCAATAGGACCTCCGCATAACGGAATACGATCGGACAAGCTCCCGAGCTCCAAACATCTCCATATTGATCCATTGGATCCAAGTATTTCGCCCAAGTCAAAGCACTCTTGGAAGCATTATCTGTATAAGTCGGGAAGTTCTTGTTGACAGTACCATCTTGAAGTTTCTCGTCCAAAGTATTCAAGATATCACCTCTCCAGTCACGTCCCGGATATAAAATGGTCATGGCCATACGAGGGTCGCGATTCGCGAACGGATGCTTTGCGTCATAAGTCTTCGACTCTTCTTTCGTCAATCCATCAGACATTTCATACATATCCACCAAATTCTGGGTCGGGACGATAGAAGACCAGCCTTGGTCTACATTATTGTACATTTGCCCGATGGTTCCCAATCCGTCCAACGTCTCAATATTCTGATCCGCTAGGATTATCTCTTTAGAATCCACTCCCGATACCTTAAAAAGATTCGTATAATCCGGATCCAACTCATACTGCTTCAAATCAATGATTGCCTTAGCTGCGTCTTTTGCCTTTTGCCAATCACCATAATACAAAGCCTCACGCATCTTGATAGCTAAAACAGCACCTTTAGCGATATAGCCACGAGCCTCCGGAGCCTCCGCAATCCCAGCTAAGGCCTCGTCTAAATCCTTAGCTATATAATCGCGTACCTCTTGTTCCGTATTGCGTTCCACTTTAGCCTCGTCCGCACTTGAATAAGAACTAATAATAGGCACACCACCATACCACCAATTCATCAAGAAATACTTATAAGCACGGATCGCTTTAGCTTGAGCCACATAATTAGCTTTTACAGCGTCACTAGAAAACGTCACCTTGTCTACATTCTCCAAGAATGTATTCGCCTTACGAATCGACTTGTAATCATAAAGGATCTGCCCAGGATTAGAACTAGACAATGACCCATCCCCCCACGGGCGGAATCCTTCCCAAGGGAAATTATTATAGCCTATATCTGAGCCACAATCCAGATAAAGCAACGTATTTCCATCTAGCAAATCCTTATAACAGCCTACTATGAAGCCCTTCGCATCCGCCTCTGTCTGCCATGTGGTAGAAGGAGCCAACTGATCCTTAGGCACCGTATCCAGAAAATCCGAACACGAAGTAGATAACGCAGCCATACCAGCCGCCAACATATATATTGATAATCGTTTCATAAAATCTTCTATTTAAATGGTCTTAACTAATTAGAATGTCACATTTACGCCAAAAGAATTTGTCATCACTAATGGGTAGCTAGACAAACGGGAACTAACCGTCTCCGGGTCTACGTTCAATGGCATAGAATCTATCGTAAACAAATTCTCCGCAGAATAATAAACACGTACATTCGACAAACCGATAGCGTTCAGCACACTCTTTGGAAGCGTATATCCCAATTGCAATGTCTTCAGACGCAGGTAACTGGTATTAATTACCCAGAAATCAGACATCACGTTAGAAGCCTCACTCGGAGATTTTCTAGACTCCGCTACACGCGGCATACTTGCATTGGTATTTTCCGGTGTCCAGCTATCCAGCCATGCAGTAGAAGGATGTCCGGCACTACCCGAGAACTCACCAAACGCTTCTTTCGTAAACGCACGGCCTACATTAGCCGCACCGGTGAAGTTCAAAGTCAAGTCAAATGCTTTATAGCCTACATTCAAGTTCAAACCAAATGTAACAACTGGATTGATAGTCTTAGACAATACACGGTCATCCGCATCCAGCTTTCCATCTCCATTCGTATCTACATAACGTAAATCACCGGCTTGGAAATCCTGTCCGAACGGGTAGCCGTCTTTTCCTTTATAGGTATCCATCCATTGTTGTGCCTCCGCGTCAGATTGGAAAAAGCCATCAGCCTTATATACATAGTAAGAATCGATTGGCTTTCCAACAAAACGCCACAAATCACCGTCATCAGGATTTGTCATACGGGCTACACCTCCTAAATCCTCGATCTTGTTCTTATTATAGTCCATATTTCCCATCACATTCAATGACCAGTCATTCCACTTATTGTTATAACCTAGCTGTACCTCGACACCTCGGTTACGCATAGAACCCACGTTGTCGAAATAAGGATCCAAGCCAAACTCAGTCGGGACCGGTACCTCCATGATGATATCCGTAGTCTTGCGATCATAGTAATCAAACGTGAAAGTCACATGATTAATAATCGCATCCAAGCCAATACCCCAAGTCGTAGATTTCTCCCATGACAAATCCTCGATACGATAGGCTTTCTGGTAATATCCCGTCGTCAAGTTGCCTCCCATAGGATAATTGCCATCCAAATTATAAGTCTGCATCCAAGGATAATATTGGTTCTCCCAAGGATTCGATTTATTCAAGGCGTCTTGATTACCTAACATACCCCAAGAAGCACGAATCTTCAAACTGCTCAACCAATCATGCGTACTTTCCATAAACTCCTCCTCGCTGATACGCCAAGCACCGGAGAAAGAAGGGAAATATCCCCAACGATGTCCCGGAGCAAAACGAGAGGAAGCATCCGCACGGAAGTTTGCCTCTAATAAATATTTTCCCGCAAAATCATAATTAATACGCCCAAAATAGGAAAGCATGGCAAGCTCTCGGCTCAAACCATCATTTGTTTGTGTAGAAGCCCCACCGGCATCCATATCATTCAGGCTATTACTCGGGAAATTATTCCTCTGCATCTGATTCTTGCTAACCTCATACTTCTCCGCATGATAACCTACCATCACTTTCAAGCCATGTTGACCAAAGTTCTTGCTGTAATTCAGCAAAGCATCGAAATTATAACGTTTCCAATTCACGAAGCGTTCAACCAAGGAAGTGGTACGAGACGCAGATGCCGGATCATCCGGTATGCTCAGAACTCGCTCCGTATGACGTTGGTCCTCGTTCACATAGGCACCCGTCACAGTAGCCTTCAGCCCATCAATAATATCATAATCAACAGAAAGTGCCCCCGTAAAATTCTGATTACAATTATCCACCGTCTGCCCGGAATCCAACCATGCGATAGGGTTACCATCGTTAGTTTGTCCGTATTTGCCATCCTTATCCTTGACAGGAATCATCGGGCTAATAATATTCAATTGACGGATAATCTGGTCGGAAGAACCACCATAATAGCTAGCATTCGGATCCGAGAAGTCATTCTTGATGAAAGACATGTTCATCCGAACAGCCAGTTTCTTCGTCAACTGCATATCCAGATTCGTACGTCCGTTAAACTGTTTACGATCTGAGTTAGGAAGGATACCCGTCTGCCCTAAATATCCGGCCGAAGCCATATACTTCACGTTCTCCGCACCTCCTGTAATACTAACATTGTGCTTATGCAACAAACCTGTCCGATAAGCCTCATCATTCCAGTCCGTATTAGGATGTCCGTAAGGATCAGAGCCATCTTCAAACATCCGGATGTCCTCGTCACTATAACGTCCCGGCTCGAAACGATTCCACAAACGTGCGTAATCGGCTGAGCTGACACGATCAATCATGGAAGTAGCTTTCGAGGCACCCACATATCCGTTATAAGAAATACGAGGAGCACCCGTCTTACCACGTTTTGTCGTGATCAAGATAACACCATTAGAAGCCTTCGAACCGTAAATAGCGGCGGAAGAAGCGTCTTTCAATACAGAAATACTCTCAATATCATTCGGATCGATATCATTCATAGAGCCACTCTCGATACCATCGATCAAGATATATGGGCTGGCAGAGTTCAAAGTACCGACACCACGGATACGGATCGTACTACCATCCTGTCCCGGACGGCCTTGACCCGAGGTAACGGTTACACCCGGCATCATACCTTGAAGACCGGAAGACACGTTGGAGATAGGACGGCTTGTCAACTCCTTGCTATCCAATTGGGCTACCGCTCCCGACAAGTTCGCCTTCTGTTGCGTACCATAACCGACAACGATCACCTCATCTAATTTCTGGGTATCTTCCTGCAAGGACACATTGATGGAAGGCTCTCCATTATATTTGAATTCTTGAGTTAGATAACCGATAAAGGATACTTGGATCACATCCCCATTCTTCACATCCAACACGAAATTACCATTCATGTCGGTTACAGTACCATTCGTAGTACCTTTTACAACTATTGACGCTCCGGCCACAGGGCCAAAACTGTCACTAACCGTTCCCTTCAAACTACCTTCTTGCTGGGAAATACCTACCCTCGGAGTTATCGCCGCACGATCAGAAGCATGAACCACACCTCCGGAACAAAACGCTGCAGACAATAGAACAAAACTGACAGGTCTTACAATTTTCAACATAAGAATCGTTTTTTGTTTATTAAATAGCTGTTACTATTATAAGACTTAAGGCATACTATTTTAGATCTCGTTTCTTATAATATTCACTCTTCTAAATCATTAATGTATAATTATAAATCCTCGGTTAACTACCATGAAAGCACTTCTTCATCGTTCTGGCGGAACTTATAATCATTAGACGCAGCAAATATAGCACTATTTTTAATTATAAAACAAAAAAGACTAACTTTTTGCATACGAATCTAAAACAACACCACCTAGTTATTAAAATATTTAACAAACAATCTTTCCAACCATAATCTTTTTTAGTATGGAGCTATGGACATCAAAGAGGTATATGGTTTGAAATTCAAACATGAAGTTAGTGTATTTGCTGCGTCTAATGATTATAAGTTCCGCCAGAACTACGTACTTAATAGAAGCTTGATTAATATTAAGGCACTTATTCCATTTATTCCTTTATAACCACTATTTATCATGAAAAAGTTGTTATCTTCGTCCCTTGTAATAACTAATTATTAAATTATGAAAAAGAAAAGCTTAACTTTATTACTAGCGACTACGGTGGCAAGTAGTATCCTATTTTCGTCCTGTATAGGATCTTTTGGTTTAACAAACAAACTTTTAACGTGGAATAGAAGCATCGACAGTAAGTTTGTTAATGAGCTAGTGTTCATTGCTTTCTGGATTGTCCCGGTTTACGAGATTTCCGCTTTGGCTGATGTCCTTGTGATCAACTCTATCGAATTTTGGAGCGGAAGTAATCCTGTAGCAGATGTAGGTAACGTTAAAACAATCGATGGTAAAGACGGCGTTTATACCGTAGAAACAAAAGTTGACGGATACCATATCCAAAAGGAAGGCGATGAGAAAGCGGTTGACTTAGTTTTCAACGAGGCTGACCAAAGCTGGAATGTAGAAGCTAACGGAGAAAGCACAAAATTATTAAAATTCAATGGTGATGACGAAGTTGTCATGTATTTACCCGATGGCAAGGAAATGAATGTCGAGCTAAACCAAGCAGGTGTTTTAGCTTTCCAACAGGTAGCTGACGGATATTCTTACTATGCAGCTAAATAATTGAAAATTGAGAATTGAGAATTAGAAGTGACTCTACGTAATTTTCAATTCTCAATTCTCAATTCTCAATTTTCAATTACCTTGACCGGTGACTCATGCGCCAGATTAATATTGCCGCTTGTAATCACGACATCCGCTTCTTTCAATCCTTCCAAAAGGGTATAACTATCCGCGTTTTCCAGTCCGGTGCGCACGTAGTTCCAATAAGCGTGCCCATCAACTAAAGTAAATACGACTTGTTTTCCGGAACGTAATACCACAGCCGTTTTAGGTACGACCAATTGCTTCCCAAGCGAGCGTTGTACGCTAACCCGTACATTCATGCCTTCGAATAATTTACCTTTGTCGTTTACCGCCGCTTTCACTTGTACCATCCCGTTCTCATCCACTAGCGGGTTGATCTCGGATATACGTCCTTCAGTCTTTAAGCTGGTGGTGGCGAAAGGGGTAACTTCCACTTTATCTCCGTTTTGGATAAGCGGCAACTCACTTTCCAATACGGTGAAAGAGGCTTCCAGACTATGAGGATCGATAACGGTACAGAATGCGTCCGTCGTAGACGCCACGTTCTCTTGTTTAGCGAAAAGGTTTGCGATAATACCGTCGAAAGGCGCGATTAGCGTCGCATTCTGTTCCTCATATTGGGCAAGTTGATATTGGGCGAGCGCCAGATCATATCCACTTTTTACCCGTGCTAGGTTGAGCGTCGCAGGCGGGACTTTCGCTGAGTCTTCCAGCATATATCCTTGACCGATCAATACGTCTTTTAATTCAAGCCTCGCTTTCTCTAGGGCATCCTTGGCTTGCGCTGTTTTGTTCGTGAGCCGGAAAGTAGCGAGTTCCGCTATTTTCTGTCCTTTGTTTACCCGGTCTCCGTTCTTCACGTAGATGCGGGCGATGGGTTCTGCCGACTCAAATTGTAAGTCCACCAACTTGCGAGCGGACAGTTTACCATTGCTTATCAACTCATGATTAAATTCCGTTTGCTTCAAAGTCATGATCGTGACTTCGTTCGCCTCATCCGGCAATACGGTTTCTACGGAATCCTGTGTGGTATCTGTATCTTTCTTTTCTCCGCCGCATGCGCTTAAACAGAATAAAAGCGTAAAGGTCAACAATTTATAGTATTTCATACTCGTATGATTGATCGGTTTGTACAATTTGTCATTCGCAAATATAAGTATTTATTGTTACGATGTAGTCGTAATTGCTATAAAAATAAGGATATTGTATTCATATTGATGTGTTGTTTAACATACTTCGTGCTTTCTCTTTCATTTCTTTAATAGCGGAACTTTCCACTTTGGGTTTCTTAGTTAATACGGAATCAATCGCCATTTTCAATTTTGCAGGTTGAAAATAAGATGGTTCCGTATAAAGATTCATTAACAGATAATACGGATAGATACGTTCCGGTAAAATATCAATGGCATGTAACAGGTGCTTTTCCGCTTGTCGGTATTCACCTAAACACTGCTCATTTTTAGCCATTACGTAATAAAGCATGGGATCGGAGCTTAATAAGACAGCTCTTTCCAGATATCCATTCGCTTTCTCGTATCGTCCGGTCTTGCTTAGGCATTGAGCGACCTCGAAAAGGAATTCCGGTTTATGCTTCAATAATGGATACAAAGGTTCATATACCTCCAAGGCCGCTTCGTAAGCTTTATTTTTGTAATACATTTGCGCCTTGTTCCATTGTTGATAAGCCTTATAATGATCTTTTTGCATCCAGAACAAACCAATTCCAAGGATAGCGATTCCCATAAAAAATATCTGTTTGCCCCATCTATGGCCATTTGATTCGGCTTGGTTCTCACGGATCTCATCCTTGTCCGGTGTTACGCTCATCACCCCTAGGAATATCAATACTACCCAAAACTCCGGCAATTGTAATGGATAAGAAGAGAAGGCGAATATAGCCAGAGACATCAATCCCCCGCAACAAGCATACCTTTTGTTCTTTATTCCTTTATAAAATAGAAGCCCCAGCCAGCCTATAAATAGGGCTAATCCTACTAACCCCTGTTCTAATCCAATCTGCAAGTATTCATTAAATGCGTACTCCGGGCATCCGGCAACCAACTTTTCCTGTTCAGTCGCTTTTCCCGAAGCCATGTATTCCGCTTGTGTTTCAGCGTAAGCGGCAGGGAACCCACCTAGGCTGGTACCTGTAATCGGTTGTTTTTGTATCGCTTTCGTCGTGATCTTCCACATCAGAAACCTTCCGTCTGCCGAATCTTTCTTTAATGTATAGAGTGATGCGCTCCCGCCAAGAAGCAATATGCCGCCTAGGATACCGCCTATGATATACCACCTTTTGTGTTGTCTCAGTCTGGTCGCTGCCTGTTTCCTGTCAAGGCGGTACAGGGCATATACCCAGGCGCAAGAAACGACCACCGCTATCCATGCCGATCGGCTCATTCCCGCAGGAAGTACAACGATCGCTGTGCCTATACATCCCATGGACAGGTAATAGGGCATATTTCGTTTGGACTGTTCCAGCAAGATGCCAAGAGCCACCGGTAATGTGATCGCCAAATATCCGGAATAAGGCCCCGGATTGAAAAAAGAGCCGGTCAGCCGAAACAGGGAATGGTTCGAATAGGCCCATCCCTGTAATTGACGGAAGCCCCAGATGGCTTCTATAAGGCCTGTCGCGATAAAGAACATTGAAAAATATCCTATGAGCACCGGACATTCATGGAGTACCTGCCGAAGCAG
>ERZ779850.3826-NODE-3826-length-10191-cov-6.945343_pt1 | contig 10191 bp, 13 predicted proteins | sample MGYA00511249_ERZ779850 | MGnify/ENA primary metagenome ERZ779850 (study PRJEB29588, sample SAMEA2162475) | human gut metagenome | biome: human gut; feature: human-associated habitat; material: faeces | place: Denmark | collected 2008/2010 ...
GCATATCTAAGGAATCTGAAGGCACCTCCCCAGACACACTTTTTGAAACACTACCACAAACCCCTCGTTGCATATATCAATAACGGCGTTTACCCTGAAAGGGGCTGCGGAAAATCGACTCCCGGTTCTCATGGATATCCGGAGCTGGAATTACCAGACTCGGTCCGGGCTCATTACATCATCAATATGGGACGCATGTATTTCCGTTTATTACGTATTTTCACCTTCACAAAGCCATCCGCAGCATTAACAAGGTAAGCAGAAGCGGGTCCTGGGCCCGGAGGACCTATGTAGATCAACTTATCATCGGTTTGCAAATAGACCAATTCATCCAAATCATCCCATACCCCCTCTTTGTTAAAGGCTGCATATAAACGGGAAATATCACTTCTCACAAACACGGAATCTTCATGGCCTTTATAGAATCGGGGATAACAATACAGCGTATCCTGACTCGTTCGACAAAGTCCGAATTCAACATGGTACCTGTCATCGACATGCATATATATCCCGTTTCGCTGATCGACATAAAAATAGGAACAATGCATATAATTGTTAATGGGGTTCCAAGACCGTAGGGTGTACAAATCCATTTTGGGCTGTTCGAGACTGCGGAACTTCTTCCGGGACAACTTACCGTAATATCCGAAAGAGGGTGCGCACGAAACCATACATAATGTCACCAAACAGATACAGACAAAATTTTTCATGATGCGGTTTATTTATAGGTTATCTACCTTTTCCAACGTTCCAATCTCCGGATACAACCCTCGCTCGTATCGGCAATACGAAATCGCTTTTGGCAAGTTACAACAATCTGGACGGATTTCCAAATCTTCTACGCCTTGAAACTGAGTGTTTTGACCACCATCAAGGAGGGTTTGCGTTTCGTCTCCGGAATCCCGGAAAAAAGGCGAGCCCCAAGGCTCGCCCTTCATTCATTTAAAGGGATACTGGAACTTGTAATATTCCCGGCTCACGGAATCCTGCTCCTGGAACCAGTCATACCACGGACCCAGTTCATCCGCCCAGTGATTGCGCAGATACCACCAGGTGATCAAGTTGATATACATCGGCATCAACCGGTTGTCAACCTCTTTGTTCCGGTCAAAATAGCGCAGCACCTCTTTGATCACCTTATCATAGGGTTTATGCATATTGATGAAGGTCATATCCTTGCCATTGAGCAACAGAATATGATTCGTGCGGTGGCTGCCCATAGCTACAAATCGGTAAATATCGATTTTGCGGGTATTCTGATTCAAAATGTTGGACGGGTTATAAGATCCCTCGTATGTCGTATCCAGCGGAACCCGTTCTTGAAGATCATTATATGCAATACTGTCATCGAGCAGATTGGCAACAAGAATCACTGACCTTGTATTCGGGAGGAATGAAGGTCCATCGTCAAGCCCGTCAAATTCACATAATTTCTTTTCTATGGCATCCAGGGTCTCTTCATTGAACTGAAAGATTTCATCCGAATCCGGACGATTCTTCGGGCCTGCCATCAGCAGAACCGAGATAAAAACAAACGCGACAGTAATAAGGATTTTCATAGGGCGTAATTATGGGTTGTTGATGGTTTGATGTCTTTTTGCCGGTTTCCTGTCGGCAGCAATCTCTGTTTTTGGCGGGTGAATCGACCAATACCCAAACACCGCTTGCAGCCAAACCGGGATGCAGCCGGACTCACAAGGCGGTTATTGCACGTTTGATCGAATCTAATCGAGCCTTGTGCTCTTCGGGCAAGGCAGAGTATGGTAAAGAAAAATAACTTTCGTATTCATCATTCTCTATCATATATTTCAATACGGTGTTGACCTGCTCAATGCGGTAGTGATGGCGACACATGAAATCGCATGCAGCTCGATAATCCTCAGCCGTATACATATCCATTATCTGAATTTTATTGTTTTCAATAAATGCATATGTACCGCATTGGTCGTCTCCGAGTAATCTGAAGATATATATTTTCCCGTTTTCGGCTTTGCTCTTTTGCCTGTCAAGTTTTTTCTGATCCAGGATGTCATAGATCCAATATCGCGTATTGAGATCATCCGCCTTCAGGAACTCAGCAGGAGAATCGCTGTAATAAATGGCTGTCAGATACATGGCAACTTTTTTCTTCAACGACTCTGTCAGCGTCTGAGCCGTACTCTCTTCGATAAAGAACACGCCGCTCATACATAGCGCAAAAATAAGGAACCTTTTCATAAGTTTTTAAATTTTATCGTGATGTCAAACAAGTTTCGGCCTTCATGGATGATCGTTTTTTGGAAATCAAGCTCCCGGACATGCTGTTTTTCCGCTCAACCAGCTTGATAGAATTCCCCATACAGTAGGCATACGGCGAAACCGGATGATATCCGTCGTCCGATCAACCGATCGGAAGAAAGTTCCGAGCGGCATATACGACACACGGGATTTCACCCAAAATCAGTAGGAAGATCAATGGCAGATAAACATACCACCTCTTTGGCCGGCACTCCTTTTTGTTGATGACAAACAACAGAACAAAGAAGACAACAGGCATGATGCATGATAAATCCAGGATATTGGACCGGAACATCACACCCGCAATAAGACAATAGATCGGAAACAGCAGAAATCCTGCCGCTGCGATATTTGCCAGGATCCAACCCAACAGGGGATACCGTGCAAGATTCGACAATCCGACAACGGCACACAGCGCAAAAAACAGATCCTGTGCCGAGTAAAGATACGATTTATAACCGACCAGTCCCAAAACACCTTCCTGAAAATAGCGGTCAATCGGATCTGCCAGTATATACACACAGGACAGTACAATGACGCATCGGATAAAGATGCGCGTCTTCCTGCCGGTCGGGCACTGCTTTTCGGTCGTCTTTTCCATAGTTGTCATACAATCATTTGTGTTTCTTGCCAGTCGCAATCTTGATTTTCGGCAGGCGAATCGTCCCTGCCTTTCCGGGGGCCTCTAACCGGAAGGTCTGTAGGCCCTTCCGAATCTGCACGTAACGCTCCGGCGTAAGAACCGGATGCTGAAATACGATCGAGGACTTGGGATACAACCGTTTGTATGTGGAAGGGTAGGTGACAATCCATTGATCCGGATAATCCCTTAACTTCCACGTGTTCCCATACTTGCTCTTGAAGGAAATGCCACGTCGGATCGTTGTCATCCTCAAGATGATACAGGGAGTTTTCCGGATAATCCTTATAGCGGAAGTATCTTGCCTCCTCCAAAGGGGTAAAGAGCCCGGGGTTGTCTCCGTTGAAGATAATCGTCTTTCCCTGCCAGGGCATCCACCCGATCGGCCGATTCGGTCGATGGGGATAACGAAACAAAACGCCGTATAGTTCAATCTGCCGGTCATCGGCCTTTATATCCACAAGGATATATTCGTCGGCCTCGTATTCATCGGAGTGAAACACGCTTTGCCCGGTTGCCAGCAGCAGCGAATTGAAAAGCTGTATGAACGGCGTTCTCGCAACCAACTTAGGCAGGGTGTACTCAACAGGCACCGTGGGGACCGGATTGTTATCATACCGGGTGTTCAGAATATCGGCCAGCGTCTGACCCGAGCAGACGCTTATCCCCAAAACTGCCATCAGGGTTAGGAACAATTGCTTCATATGGTTTATCTTTAAAGGTAACGGGCTGATTCCGCAGATGTCAGTCATTTCATCCGTTTCAATACGGTTTGGCCCATCTTCAGTTTATTGCGCCTGACGGTAACCGTATCATTGAATTCCGCCAGGTCGAAGCAACGAAACAGGTCTGCCGATTGTTTCATGGGGAACGAGACGTGAAAGACATTGCTGGATGGATCCTTCACTGGATAGGTTTCCGTCTCGATACATGTATAAGAGGCCTGCTCACGGAGGATTCGATCATCGAGGTAAACGGCAATCGAGATGGTTTCGACTTTCCGGGAGAATGGCAGTGAAAACGTCGTCCGATCTTTGGGAATTGCAAACGAACAATCGTTGATTCGTATCACCGCATTTGCCTTCCAGGCGGCATCCCGGGGAAGGTGAATGACAATCCCCTCCCCGGCAGCCGTCTGCTCTTCTATATGGATCGGCAACCGTTTGTGGTGGATGGAGGACAAAAACAGCTTGTTGGTCCCCGCAGGTCTCCATGCACCGTAGGACCATCTCTTGCGGCCGGTTCCTTCACCCGTGAATCGGTAGTCAAACGAACTGTCGGCAGCAATCGTCAAATCGATCGAAGACAATGGGCTATGAGCCTCGTAGCGCCCAATGACATCTCTGGATATCGAACAGGATGAGCAGAACAGGAGCGCAAATAATAAAAATCTACAATTTGCCATATCACCTATACGAAATTTTCGCCTTGCAATCCTTTAAACCCGGATATCTTCCATCCTCTCCGGGGCCCTCCCGGCCGTAAATATCGGTCAGGGAGGCGTTATTTGCGGGACCGTGAGGTATCCACAAAATCAAGCAGATGGAATCCGTTGCCGTCGTAACGATATGTCCATTCCGAATGGCTGTCATCCGGATAGAGAAGAAGTACCGTCTTCCCGTTCTCTTCGTATGCCGAATCCGTATAAAACTTGACCCGCCGTTTCGCCCCGGACCGGTGAAAGATCCGCTCGTCAAGATAGGCTCCCCTTACAAAAAAGGAATGTCCTCCGTGTTGTATCATACCGTAGAAGTCCTCCGACGCACTTTTTGAGAAGGAGAAAAGACAATCAACAATCCCAATCAGAACGGTCGAATCGGCCTGGAAGAAGATGGAAAACGGCGAGTCCGTCCGATAGTAATCGCGTCGGCTTTCCGTCTCAAGCACCTCATCCAACAACGGAATCAGCCTCTTGTCCGCAATTGTGAGAAGGTCGATGTCGTCATACCTCTCAATTTTGGAGATCTGGCAATATGCGCTGCAGACGGAGAGGCAGAATAGAATCGGAAGGAGATATTTTTTCATCGTGTTTAGGGTTTAATGATCATCGGGCGCAACACGGCTGGATGGGGTAGGTATATACGTTTCTAAAACTCATATTCCAACCAACCATCGTTACCAACGCCCATATCTTTTATCAAATATGGCAAACGATCGATTATTGACAACCATGGAATCCGCCCCCGGCATTTTATCTATGCACATTCCAATTTTGGCATAATGCCATAAAGTTTTGTGGACATGCATCCGCAATACACCCGTTTTATCATCATACGTGTATGGATATTCAACGGGCAAAACCTTGTGGAAAGGAAGAGGTTCAGCCAATTTAACAGAGATGCAGCCTTTTTCCATCTTGACAATCTTTCCCGTAAATTCGACCGAAGTAATATCCCTCTTCGCATCCTCACCATGTTGTTTTATTGTTTGCATGTACCCGATTCCGTAAGGCAAATAGACCACGGCTATTAGCGTCAGCATGGTGATAATAACGGCTGCGCCTGCAATTGCAATGAATCGTTTCATGGAATAAAAATCTCTATCGGTTGTACCTTCCTGCTGTTAAATCTTCTCGTTATGGTTTATTTTATGTTTTCCATCAATTCTCGAATCAGATATACCCATAAATCCGGATTGATGGGGCACGGAATGGTGATCGAAGATAGACAATATTCCCCATACCTGTTGTTATGCTCGTCTTTTATAACGAAATAGGAGGGAACTCCAGCCACATAGATCGCATTGGGCATATTCGTTATTGGATCCGTATGATATTGTTTCAGATCAAACACCTCCTTTAACATCTGCCGGTCTGTTTCCAACCTTTTTAATTCTTTTCTTTGTTTTCCAGACAGGTGTCTCTTTGTCTTTAGGTTCTCGATGATTGAATCATGGTCGATTTTTTTCATGCTTACAATATGGCAGGCACTGTCGATCGATACAACATATTCCTTATAGGCGCCATCTGAATGAATGATAATATAGTAATCCTCGTTCTTGAGCGAGTATGCCATTTTTCTTCCTGAAATTGTCTCAAACCAGGACAATACAGTATCCGTTTTAGCCCGACTTTCATTCAGCGAATAGGATGACTTCGTAGTTTCCCCATATTGAGCGAAACAGGAGCTTGCTGCAACAAGAGCAAAACAGAGGATGATAATTCTTATCATTGTATTTATTGGCTAATTGGTCAAATATGAGGTTTTGTGATATGCTCTTGCTGAGATCCTCCGATGATCCCCGTACGCCAAATTTACTGAAAATAAGGCAATCATGCAAGTTGCCGCAATCAAAAATCTCGGTTTCATAATAGTATGTTTTTAAAGGTTAGGTATCGTCGGTGGGGTTGCGCTCTTCTCCTGCTGGCGCCGTCCCTGTTCATTACCCGCTTCGAGCCTCTTCTGCAGCTGCTCGTCCATCTCCTGCCAGCCCAATGACTTCAGGCGCTCGAAAAGGGCCTTCGAGCGGGCCGTTATCTGCCGCACGTAGTCATCCTCCCGGTATCCGTTACCCTGCAAATGTTTCAGAAGGGCGGCATCGAGGGATTTGCCCAACAAAACACATGCTTTTGGGTTTTGGGGGTAATACTCCAGCGACTTCTCGGCACAGATGCGGATAAAGTCGTCGTAAACCCCGTATTTGTTCAAATAGCCAAGTGCAAGATCGGCAAGCTGAGCCGCTACGGTCTCCCGGTCCGTCAGCGGAGACAGATAGACCTTACTTTCTATAGCGGCGTCACTGATCTCGAAATACTCCCGGTACCAGGATTCCGGAACGATCTGATGGGTCGTAAGCTCTACATTCACCCACTCTTCCGGATACAGATGATCCTCATTCCGATACCGGATAAAGACATGGGCCGGGGCATAGGCAATACTGGCGTCGGCCCCGAAGGTCTCGGCAAGCACCTTGTAGTACATCGGCAAGGAACGGCACTGTCCCGAATGTGTCTGCATGACCTTGGATACGAATTGCTTGGTAAAATCAGTCTCTCCACCCGCATCCTGAAAGTCGTAGGTAAACGGCCGATATCCGTTTCCCGAATAGGGCCGGAAGAAATATTCCGTAAGAGCCAGGTTCTTTCCGGTTTTGTAGCGTCCCAGCTCATTTACAGACAGGAATCGATATAAATAGGCGACTGCGGTGTCTATTCCTCGACAGAAATCCCCAAAATCGAGGTTGCCATCCAGGTAGGCCCACTCCGCAAGAAACACGGCACGGCGGATACTTACGGGGGACTTTCCGTCAAGCATGCCGGAGATCTCCTGACAAGCCTGCTCATAATAACGGCTGCGGGATTCCTCGACCTGTCGATTGCTAGACTGGCCAAGTATCGTTAAAGGCAAGAATCCGCAACCGAAAAGAAGCAGGTAGATTGCGGTTGTTCCAAGGATCTTCTTCTTCATGAATTCAGTGATGGGTTGCTCCACCCAAAGATACGGAATTCATTGCAGGTTTCCGAGATCGAGATACCTTACATTTCTCTGGGCATAATGCTGTATATCAAAGTAATATGGAAAATAATTCTTACATGGACATTACACGGGAGAAAAAGAGCGAATAAACCGGTCGGGAATCCAGAAAATACAGGCGAAACCGATAGACTTGTTAAAGATCTCCGGCACTTTGCAAAGTCTGTCTTTGTCGACAGCATGCGCCACATAGATAATAGGAGGTTTCGGTTTCTGCATTCAGCCTACGACAGGTCTCTTATGCCACATAAATAAGGCATCCTACAGGAGATTATTTGAGCCTGTAATCGTTCCTTGGCAACACGTGTGGGGAAAATGTGGGGAAAATTCAGAAAAACAAAATCGCTTAATCCGTATATATCAACAGATTAGGCGATTTTTCTGGTACCCGGAGCCGGGGTCGAACCGGCACGGCCATTACTGGCCACAGGATTTTAAGTCCGGCGTGTCTACCGATTCCACCATCCGGGCGCAGCCCTTTCTGAAAAGGACAGCGACAAAAGTACTACTTTTTTGCCAATTGTCCAAATCACCGCACCATTTAACGACTCATCGCATCGATATGCGCAATCATCGCTGCGTCCTCCGTCGGATGGAACCACCGGATCTCGGGATCGCGACGAAACCATGTCAACTGCCGTTTGGCATAACGCCGCGAATTGCGTTTGATCAGTTCGACGGCCTCTTCGTAGCTCGTCCGACCGTCAAAGTAGTCGAAAAATTCGCGGTAGCCCACCGTCTGCAGAGCATTCAGCGAACGATAGGGGTAGAGTGCCCGCGCCTCGGCCTCAAGTCCGTCGGCCAGCATCCGGTCAACCCGGCGGTCGATCCGCTCGTAGAGCTCCGTCCGCGGCAGGTCGATCCCGATCTTCACCACCTCGAACGGCCGCTTCCGGCGACGGCCGGTCCGCTGTTCGGAGTAGGGGCGCCCGGTCTGCAGGCACACCTCCACGGCGCGCAGCACCCGGGCCGGATTCCGGCGGTCAACCTCCTCGTAATAGCGCGGATCCAACTCGCGGAGCTGTTCTGCCAGCGCGTCGACCCCTTCGTCGGCAAGACGGCGTGTCAACGCGGCCCGCAACGCGGGATCCGCCTGCGGAAGGTCGTCCATCCCTTCACACAACGCCTTGACATAGAGTCCCGAACCGCCGACAGCTACCACCCAATCGTGGGTGGCGAAGAGGCGCTCGAGACACGCCAGCGCCTGTGTGGCATACTGCCCGCAACTCAGATCCTCCTGGATATCATGCGAGGCAATAAAGTGGTGCTCAACCGCCTGCAGCTGTTCGGCATCGGGCTGTGCCGTGCCGATGGGCATGCCGCGGTAGAGCTGACGGGAGTCGGTCGAGAGAATCGGTGCGCCGTAGTGCTGCGCCAGGCGGATGCTCAGATCCGTCTTGCCCGAACCCGTCGGCCCGACGATCACCAGCAACCACTTAGTATTCATCGTCGTAGGAGTCGTCACCTTCGAAATCCTTGAACTCGTCCATGATCTCGTCAAAGGCCGAACCCTCCTCCTCGTCGCGATTCTTCGAGGGGTCGTACTGGTCCGGAGCCTCGGCCTGCGCATAGATCTCACGCGGGTAGGAGGCCTCGTCGTCCGCCTCGTAGACTCCCGTCAACTCGAGATAGTAGGCCCTGTCGCCGAAGAGGTCGAACAGGTAGATCAGACGGTCGCGGTGGTGGTGGATCAACTGGCCGAGCGTCACCCGGTCCATCGTTTCGGGCGCCTCCTCCGATCCGTCACCCATATCCATCAGTGTAAACTCGCGTCTCTTCTCCCAACGCTCATCCGCCGTAAAAAACGACGCCGTGCACTCCTCATACTCGAGTGACTGCAGAATAAACCGGTGAAAATCGAGGAGCGTCGTATCGTACATCACCTCGTAATCGCGTACGAAGCGGTCGTTCTCGTCGCTCAACATCCGGAAGCGGAAAACCATCGACATGGCAATAAAATTTTAGGATCTTTTTACAAATATACTACTTTTTTTCATGCAGCGTCATGAGCCACGCCAATACGTCGCGATCGTCGGGGTAGTCCGTGAGGGCCGGGGACTGCGCCCGCCCGAATGCCACGCGGCGGCTGTGCGGCAGGTAGTCGGTCACCACGCACTGCAGTTCGTCGTCGTGCGCCGCAAGCCACGCGGAGCACTCCTCCAGCAGCTCGTAGCGCGTGAAGGCAATGCGGCTCAGGGCGTTCGGGAACTCGCGCTGTTCGACCAGCACGGCCGATCCGAGATCCGTGAAGAGTTGACGCTGCATCTCGAGCAGCGCCCGCTGCTGGAGGTAGTTGTGGCGGTATTTGGGGTTCATCGCCGGCATCTGCAGCCGGGGTTCGACCCCCTGCGGCAGGAAGAGCAGCGAGACGTTGCGGCACCCCAGCCCCGAATAGGCCCAGATATCGTCGGCAAGGCCGCGCCACTGCGCATCGCTCTCCGCACCCGAAAGCACCGCCACCGACTGGCGGCTGCCCCGCAGCAGCGAGGGAATCCCGGCGTAACGGGCCCGGAAATAGCGGTTGGCATTGTCGCTGCCCGTGGCGATGACGGCCTCGACGGGCTGGCTTCCGTCGTAGAGTTCGACGGGAAGCGACGGTTCGATCCGCCGCAGTTCACCGACCACATACTCCATCAACACACGGTCCTTGTTCGAGGGTTTGACCAGACAGCGGTGGCCGCAGACAAGTACGCACAGCAGGTCGAAGAAGCCCACAAGCGGAATGTTGCCGGCCATGATGACCAGCACGTTGCGCGGCGTGTGGGGCTGCAGCAGGGCGGGGTAGGCGGTCAGCCACGCCTC
>ERZ779850.3857-NODE-3857-length-10120-cov-2.111873_pt1 | contig 10120 bp, 6 predicted proteins | sample MGYA00511249_ERZ779850 | MGnify/ENA primary metagenome ERZ779850 (study PRJEB29588, sample SAMEA2162475) | human gut metagenome | biome: human gut; feature: human-associated habitat; material: faeces | place: Denmark | collected 2008/2010 ...
GATGGTGTAGCACTCTTTAACGCCGGCCAGGCAGGCCGCGGCAAGAACGAGCTGATTGGGTTTGCCGCCCGGAGTCGGAACAACCATCACAATCTTCTTGCAGCCGGCAACGTGAGCAGGCATGGCGTTCATCAGAACGGAAGACGGGTACGCGGCTTTACCGCCAGGAACATAGAGACCGACGGAATCGAGCGGAATGTAGCGGATGCCGAGCTTTGGTCCGTCTTCTTCCGTAATGGACCAGCTCTGTCCGAGTTCGTGTTCGTGGAACTCGCGGATACGTTGAGCAGCCTGAGTCAGGGCGTCTTTCTGGTCTTTCGGAAGCGTTTCAAGAGCTTCTTTCAGGTCGTCTTCGGTCAGACGGAATTCGGCAACGCTCTTGGCGTCCATATGGTCGAAACGATTGGTGTACTCAAGGACGGCCTCGTCCCCTCTGGCGCGGACATCCTGAACGATGGCTTCGGCGCGGCGTGTGATTTCGGGATCAACAGAGCTGTCGACTGCAACAAGCTCAGAGAATTTGGCCGCGAAATCGGGCTGCTGTGTATTCAATCTTCTAATGCTCATTCTTTTTTCACCGTGTTTGCAAAAATTTCGATTAAGGGCAGCAGTTCCTGGCGCTTCAACTTCATTGCGGTACTGCCGACGATGAGGCGGGAGGAGATGTAGTCAATCGTCTCCACCTCAACTAAGTTGTTTGCTTTAAGTGTTGCTCCGGTACTCACCAAGTCAACAATGGCGTCCGACAAACCGGAAATCGGAGCTAACTCCATCGAGCCGTAGAGTTTGATGAGATCAACATGCACACCGACGCGCGCATAGTAGTCTCTCGAGTACTTCATGTACTTGGTCGCGATTCTTAAGCGTGCACCGCGTTTGACGCGGGCGGCGTAGTCAAAATCGCGGGGACAGGCTACGCACATGCGGCATTTGGCGATATTGAGGTCCAAAGGTACATAAAGACCGGCGCCGCCGTGTTCGTACAAGGAGTCCTTGCCGGCAACGCCCATGTCGGCTGCGCCGTACTGGACGTAGGTCGGGACGTCGCTCGCGCGGACAACCACGATTCTCAGATCCGGATTATTGGTTCCGATAATGAGCTTGCGGGAAGTTTCCGGATCTTCTAACGGATAAATTCCGGCTGCGGCCAAAAACGGAAGCGTCTCAGTAAAGATTCTTCCCTTTGATAATGCCAACGTAATCATGCTTTTACTCTCTTAATCTTGGCGCCGAGGGACGAAAGTTTCTGCTCCATTTTTTCGTAGCCGCGATCCAAGTGATAAATACGATCCACCGTCGATTCGCCGTCGGCTGCTAAAGCGGCAATCACGAGCTGTTCGGCCTGCCCTTAAAGGTGCGCGCCATGAAGATGGCGGAGCTGGAGGAAGCCAAGAAGTCCGGAAAGAAGATCGACGCCGCGCACCACGGCATTGTTGCCGTCAATGGTGATATCGGCCCCCAAACGTTGCAGTTCGGGTACGTGCATAAAGCGGTTCTCAAAAATCGTTTCGGCAACGTGCGAAGCACCCTTGGCTGTCGTATTGAGCGCCATGAACTGGGCCTGCATGTCGGTCGGGAATCCGGGATACGGAGCCGTGCGGATATCCACAGCCTGATGTTCCCCTGTGCCGTCAACCTCGATCCAATCATCTCCGACGGTTACTTTGGCGCCGGCTTCTTCGAGCTTCTCGATCACTGCGGTCAGCGTATGGGGATCGCAGTCTGTCACTCGAACTTTGCCTTTAGTCATCACGGCGGCAACCAGGAAGCTTCCGACTTCGATACGGTCGGAAATCACGCGGTAAGTCGTTCCGTGAAGTTTTTTGACGCCTTCGATTTCCATCTGAGGAGATCCGATGCCCTTGATCTTGGCACCCATCTTCACCAGACAGTTCGCCAAGTCAGCGACTTCGGGTTCACGGGCAGCGTTGGCGAGCACGGTTGTGCCTTCGGCCAGAACGGCGGCCATTAACAGATTTTCCGTGCCGGTCACAGTCACCATGTCGGTCACGATATTGGTGCCGATAAGCTTGTCAGCATGCGCCGTAACGTAGCCGTGTTCAATAGAAATATCGGCCCCGAGTGCTTTGAGACCTTTGATGTGCTGATCTACAGGACGAGCTCCGATCGAGCATCCGCCGGGCAGCGACACTTGGGCCTTTCCGAAGCGTGCGAGCAGCGGGCCGAGCACCAGAATGGAAGCACGCATCGTTTTAACTAAATCATAAGGAGCTTCGGTTGAAGTAATATGCGAGGCATCGATCGTCACTTTATGACCTTCCTGCGTGACCTTGCAGCCGAGTTCCTCTAAAAGCTTAAGCATGGTATGAACGTCAGCCAGATCCGGCACGTTCACAAAAGTCATCGGCTCATCTGTAAGAAGTGCGCAAGCCAAAAGGGGAAGAGCCGCATTCTTAGCTCCGGAAGCTTTGATCTCACCTTCAAGCGCGACACCGCCGGTGATAACTAATTTTTGCACTGAACAACTCCAATCGAATCAGCGTCTTGAGCGTTAACCTCCGCGTTAACTCTCTTAATTTATGGACAAAATGAGTTTAAAGCGTGATCTCGAGTTTAACCAAGATCACGGCAATGATTTTTAGATTTTTACTTAGCGTATTCGCGCCAATCTTTGTTATCCATCTTGACGTAGTCCTTGCCTTTATAGTTCACGACCTTGGCATTGGCATTCTCAGAAACAGAATGCGTCTGCGGCAGGTCTTTCACAAGGTCTTTCAGAGGAACTTCCCCTTCCGGTTTTCCGAAGTAGTTAGTCTCTAGAACACGGCCGATCAGAGAGCTCACGGCAAGATAGCTCGTCTTAGTATCTACGGTAACCGGGCTGTCTGCGGGCGTTACGCCGATGAATTTCACCAAAGCAGGCACATGTGTAATGGCCGGGCTCGGAATATCACGCAAGTGCGCGACCTGAACCTTGTCGCCCTTTTCCGCTGCGCCATGCTCCGGCACAACAACCAGCATGACCTTGCGTCCGCTCTTTTCCAGATCGGTAATCAGGCTGCCTAAGTCATCGAGCATGGCCTGAGCTCTGGGTTTGAACGGAGCTAAACGGCGCTTGTTGGCAAAACGGTTGCCGTCATGCAGCGCGATCATGTTGATAAAGGTTGCACTTCTGCCGCCCTTGTCCGCAGCAATGGTGTTTTCGTAATCCTTAAAGACGGCGCGGGCGTCCCCGATCGGCTCTTCGTCAAAAGAGTCATAGCGCTTCGGATACTTCATTTCCGCAAGCTGCGGTGAAAGCCCGGCCAGATGACGCAGACTTTGATAGAAGTTGTCGTACTTACCGCTGTGGTCCATGAAAACGTGCTGGTTGTAGCCCAAACGAGCCAGACGGTTCATGATTTCGCAGTCGGGATTGCGGCCTTCGTACAGATCTTCATGAGAAGGCTGTCCGCAGACCGACTTCAGCAGACGCAGCGCAGCCGGACCGGAATAAGACGTCGCGGAGTTAAAGTTCTCGAAGCGGATATTGAACTGCTTGAGAACTTCGTGATTTTCCAGACCCACGGCCTTCAAGTCGTCGTTGGAAAGTGAGCAGATATTCAGCAGAAGAATATCGAACGGCGTTGAATCTTTCGCCAGCTTGTCCGGCCACTCGGCTCTGCGGTCTTTTTCCGTGTCGTGGAAACGCTTCAGCCATTCATCGAGATTCTTTGAGGTAGGTTCAGCAGTCTGAGGAATGAGGTCGCTCTTCTTTTCTTCTTCTGCCGGTTTCTTGGCGTTGTCAACTGAAGCGACAACCTCAGTTGCCGGCGCCGGTGCTCTGAGCTGGGCCACAAAGGGCTGCCAAAGCGGTGCGCAAAGAAGAATAAACAAATAGCCGACAGTAAACGTCGTCACGCGGATATAGTCACGGATTGCGTAATAGATGATGATGAGCGCGATTCCGGCGCCGATCATCTCAAAGTTCAAAAAGTTCAGAGCTGAGTCGAGGAGATAGCCGCCTTCCATCGCCGCAAGGTTATGGAAGTTGCCTCGAATGCTGTCCAACCCCGGCAGCCAGCTTTCGGAGTAAACCAATGCGGCTGCACAGACCACGGCAACTAAAGTACGAAACCAGCGCAGATAGCGGTTGCCGATCGGGAAGAGGACAAAAACCAAGAGCAGAACATTCTGCAGAAGGTTCAGCGAGAGATATCCGAACCCTCCGAGTAAAAATTCTCCGATAAAAAATACATTCCACAGACCGAGGCCGGTCCATTTCACTTTCGTCTGCTTGTTTTTTTCAGTCGCAGCCATGCTCAGAACTTAACTTTATTAGTTGTTTTTAGGTGTCATTGTTTTAACGGCCACGTTGTCGGTAGGCAGAATCAGGCGCCCCTTCTCGTCGAAGGCATAGGTGCGGTTATCAAAGCCCAGACCGAAAACAGTCAGCACGTTGCGGTAATAATTATCGCCCTTCATTTCCGTCGAGGTGAGCCCCGTACGAATCACCGCACCAGCCTTATCTGCAGCCACATAGGGCAGAAAGCAGGCGCCGAAAGCATTGACCTGACGATTGTTGACAGTCATGTCGCCGATGTTGACTTTTTCAGGCGGAATATTGGTTGCCTTGACGAGATTAATCATCGGTTCGTACTGGCGCATCAGCACTTCATAGTTCTGATCTTTAGGCGACAGAATGCCGGACCACAGGTAGGTTCGGATGGCGTTGTAGCTGCCTTCCATCTGCTGAGGATCGACAAGGCGTCCCTGAGCGTCAAATTTAGCCCAGTCCGGCGCCACACCGCTCGGAGAGCAGCGCACCATGGCGTTGATGGAACCTTCCAGCACCGGGAGCCAATACGGATCGTAATCGGCAAAGCGGCGCAGGATGTGCGGCGGATAGTAGCTTGGGGTGATGGTGATCACGCCCTTCTCTTCAAATCCGACGCGGCCCGGAAGGATGATCTTGCCGACGGTCGGCACGTCACGAACGAGCTCTTTAAGCTTGGCAAGGTAACCGTCAGCCTTCGGAAGGTAGGAAGGATCATTCCAGATGCGGGCCGCTTCGATCAGACAGTAGGCAATCCACATGTCCGAGTCGGTGGCGTTGTTGGTATCCAAGATCTTGCCTGTTCCATTGGGCTTGCCGTCCGGAATACCCCAAAGCCAAGCAGGCTGATTTTCGCCGAGATTCTTTTCCGTCCAGGCAAACATCTCGTCAAAAGCCTTTTTGTCATTGGCAACCAGAGCGAAGAACATCCCGTAGGACTGTCCTTCAGAAGTCGTAATCAGCTTGGCTTCGCTGTAGTCAACGACGCGGCCTTCGGGCGTAAGATTCGTTGCTTTAAATTGATCCCAAAGTTCCCAGGCACCCGCAGGAGCTGCGAACACGGCAGAGATCAGGCAGGCAAGAAGAAAGTTCTTTTTCATGTTGTGGTCTCCTTCCTCTTAGTTGCGGCGGTTGCGGAAGCGGATTAAAGAATGCATCAGGTAGTAGATGCCACCTGCAAAGAGCAGTGCGCACACCAATGTGAAGAGCACAAGAAGAAGCGGCTGGTCTAAGAGCGAATACCAAACTCTCTGGTGCCACGGCAGGGATCCTGTGTAGTAGTCAGGGCCCACCATGTAGCTCGCAGGCTGAGCATTCGGTTTGAATATCGCCACACCGCCACCGACCATCTTCAGGTCTCCAGGGTTCATCAGGCGTTTGTTCAGGAGGTAGCTTCCGTCCTGACCGTCACCTAAGATTGCGACGACCGAGCGGCCGCTGCCGTACGGAGATTCATACTGAGCAATCGTGGCAATGCCGGTGTCTTCCGTGACAGTGGACTGAGGAGCAGCGTCTTTAGACTTTGCTTCGAAATTAGACTTCAAGTTGCCTTTAACTTTTTCAAGAATAATCTCGGGCTCAAGTTTGCCGAGATTATCGATATCGGCGCTGTTTTCAGCAAAGACCAGAATGTCGCGGTGCTGAGCGTTATCATTCTGGATGGCAGAGTCGAACGTAACTTTCGTGACGGGAGCACCCGTCTGCGCACCGAAGCGGCCCATTGTATTGAGCATCGTCGTCATGACGTTAGCCGGCGCATCTTTCTTCATCAGCACCAAGGTCTGAGACAAGTCGGCATACTTCGTAAACGGATAGCCGCTCACGGTAAAGAGCTTCAGATCCGGCAGGCGTGCAAAGTGATAGAAACCGGAGAAGTCGATCGTGGAGTTCGGATCGATTTCCACCTGGTTCGGAATCAAGGTCACGGACTTGCAGTTGGCCTGAGTTCCGCCGTCAACCGCCAAACCGTATTGGAAGTCAAACGTCAGCTGATTTTCCGCGGACAGCAGGCGGCTCGGAATCGATGTGTTGTTCCACAGATTTGCCAAGCCATTAATGAACGAGAACTGCGACATAAACGAGTTGCTCGTTTTTGTCGGGCTCAGGTCATAGGACTCGACCAACTGGTCATTCAGCAGGAAACGCATCTGGGCCGGTTCTCCGCCCATCGGACGCGTGTAGCGATAGCGTAGGTCTAGATTCACATTGCTGCGATTGACCATGAAAAGGTCCGGCGGGAGACGTACGTCGAGCTTGATCGGAGCCGGATGCAGACCGGTGCTGGTGAGCTGGCCGCGATACTTGGAAAGCTTCTCGAACGGAATCTTTTGATCGGTGTTGACCCAAGACGGCGCGTCATAAGCCTTGCGATCCGGTTCGCCTTTGAAGTTTTCAATCGTGACCATACCGCCGGCAATTCCTGCGTCAGCAGCCGCCAGATAACGGGCAGCTGTCAGCAGATCATCGGCGTTGCGCCCGGCAATCACCAAAACCTTGGCGTATAAGCTGTTCGGCGCATTAACGATCGAAATCGTTGGCGCTTCGACTCTGGGCAGGAACTTCAGGAAGTCGGGACGGCTGTCGTTGGTGACAAAAGCGACATAGTTCTGCTCGGCCGGCTGTTCGTTGTAGTAGACCGGGAATTCAATTCCGCGCCACTCGGAGCGCACACCGGCCCATGAAGCAAGTACCGCGGCAGCTTCTTTGAAGCGATTATCAGGTGTAGAAGCAAAAACCATCGGCAGCGTCGTTGCAGACGGACTGATGGTGTTGACAAAAGGCGCCGGCAGGATCGAAAGATCATTGGCCAAACGCAGCTTCTGAGTATTCAAAGACAGGTAGCTCGAAGAGTCGACCGTCAGCCATAAAGCAGGATTTGCGGGAGAGCCGCAAATCTGCGTGTACTGACCGACAAACTCCAGCGTCAGGCGGTTGGAGCTGTCAAACTGCTTCGCATTGAGATCGACTGTGGCGGAAACCTGATTGCCGAGCTGATCTTTGGTAATCGGAAGACTCTTCTGCAGCTGGCCGTTTAAGTAAACATTGAGCTGGCTCTGCTGAGGAATCAGGGCCGGAGACGGCGTGTAGCGGAGCGTGACCGAAGCCTTGGAAATCAGCTCGTTCTTTGCAGAATAAAAACGGAAAGATCTTTCGTTGTAGATGCCTGTCATCTTGATCTGTTCAATCGCTCCTTCCGTGGAGTAATTAAACAAGGGGCTGTCTTTGCGGATCACCGGGATTTCGTCTGTCCGGAAGGCCGGCTGAACATCCCGCATAAATGTGGCGGGTTCAGGGGCGGCGGACGCAACGCTCGCAAGAGCTACACTCAGTGCGCAGAGCACTGTACCGGATAGAAGAAGAGAGAATCTTTTATTCTTAAACATATCTGACCGAGATCTTCCGAATTACTCATTAATCCGTATTATTTCTAACTGCGTAAGATTTTAGTTTGTTATTACGCGCTATGAGCCGATGAAATTGTTTTAGGCAAATTGTTTTAGGCAAGTAGAGCGGATGGGTTTCCTCAAAAGGAGAATTCTTGTTTTCGCGTCTAAGTGACGGGACTCGAGGAATAAAACTGATGACCCACTTAAATGTCCAAACCGAGGCCTTCAGGAACCAGCCGGCCTGAGGATTCGAAAAATGCGCAAATGCCTCAGCGCCCATGCGCGCCATGTGCAGCAGCGCAAAGAAGCCGTCAAACATGCCATAGTCTCTAACCTTCGCTTGTCTCTGGATCCAAATATCCGGCGTTCCGAACGTGCACTCGACATATTCCATTTCTTTGGTACGCGTCGGCTGAGAGACCAAAAGCTCGACAACGCCGTTTTCAAAAGCGGCCGTCACTGTGCAGTCAAACGTTGTCGAAGGCTTTTTCTTAGGGCCAAAAACCAGCTTTACAGGCTCTTCGAGCGAAACCTTGCTTAGGTCTGAAGCGTTTTTCAAGTCTACGACGCAGTCTTTCTGAGAGAAAGCGGACATAACGGCCGGAATCGAAGTCTCTCCGACCTGAAGGTGTACCGGTGCGGTGAAGGACACACGCGGGAATTTGCGTTTCTGGACACTTTCGACCGTCACGGCCATCGCGGCAAACAGAATGATCAGGTTGTAGATAATCCAGCCGAGGTTGATCAAAAGCATCAGAACTTCGTAGGCGCTGGCTCCGACCATTCTGTAGAGGCCGATAAAGAAGCCGGCCAGGTTTAGGAGCAGCAAATAGAAGTACGGACGAGCGACAGCCCAGTCCAAATATTCTTTATCAATTACGCCACCCTTAGCCGTCACGTTGAATTTACCCTTGTGAGGCGCGATAAGTGCAACGAGTGTCGGCACGAAGATGTACCAGGATAAAATCGTTTCATAGAGCGCGCTGATAAACGGGAATCGATAGCCGCGGTGAATCATGTACGTCGTCATCGTGGAGTGAACCATATGCGGGATCAGGTACACGAAAATAGCGATCGCACTGGCGTAAATCACGTAGATATTGGCAAAGAGGAACGGCAGCGGAGCGATTAAGAAGATGATTCGCGGCAGTCCGTGCAGGAAGTGGATCATCGCATTTAAGAAGCACAGGCGCTGCGGAATCGTCAGGCCCTTGCCGAAAAGCGGATTATCCAAGCGGAAAATCTGCACCATGCCTCGGGCCCAGCGGATTCGCTGTCCGATATGCGCCGCCAAAGTTTCCGTACTCAGACCGGCAGAAAGGGGCGTACTTAAGAAAGCCGAAGACCAGCCTCTGCGGTTGAGCTTCAAAGAGGTATGCGCGTCCTCGGTCACCGTTTCCACAGCAATGCCGCCGACTTCTTCCAATGCTTTACGGCGCATGATGGCACAGGAGCCGCAGAACATCGTTGCGTTCCATGTGTCATTGCCCTTCTGAATGAAGTCATGGAAGAGCGAGTTCTCATTCGGAACATTCTCTTTGAGATGCAGGTTCTTTTCAAACGGGTCCTGCGAGTAAAAGTGATGAGGCGTCTGCACCAGAGCGATTTTCTCGTCCTTTAAGAACCAGCCCATCGTCTTTTGCAGGAACGTTTTTACCGGTACGTGGTCGCAGTCAAAGATGGCAATGAAGTCGCCCTTAGTGATGCCCATCGCGTGGTTAATGTTGCCGGCCTTGGCGTGCTTGTGTTCTTCGCGCTCGATATAGCCGGCGCCGACTTCACAGGCAAAGTCTTTAAATTCCTTACGACTGCCGTCGTCCAAGATATAAACATTGAGTTTTTCTTTGGGCCAGTCTACGGTGAGCGCTGCGTACACCGTCGGTTTCACAACGTCCAGCGGTTCGTTGTAAGTCGGAATGAAAATATCGACACTCGGCCAGCGCTCCTTATCCTTCGGCAAAGAGGCGGGTTTACGGTCAAGCACCCAGCAGACCTGGAAGTAGCCGAGCAGCATCACGATGAAGGCATAGGTTTCAGCGATGATCAGCAGCCATGTAAAGATCACAGAGGTGTAGCTGTTGGGATTCAGTGTTTCCGAATAACGCCACCAAACGTAGCGGGACGACACGATGACCGAAATCACGATCAGCATCAGCAGCGTAAAGCGGGTTTGCGCCTGAAAGAGTGTAAGCGCGATCACACCTAAGATCAGCAGGAAGATGACTTGTTCTTCCAAACTGAAGGGCTGAGTGATACAGAGCACGTAGAGCACGAAGCCGATCGCGAGCAAAAAGCCCACGAAGATCTTCTTAAAAAGCGACAGTTTCTGGTGCTGAGGCTTATGCTGTCCGGTCTTCTCCTTGCCTTCCGAAGCCAGTTTTTTAGAAACTCGCTCAGCGATCATTCGTGTCCCGCGGTTAATCCTCTTGAAAATGTGATTGACCCAGCGGAACAGAAA
>ERZ779850.3861-NODE-3861-length-10106-cov-2.872948_pt1 | contig 10106 bp, 8 predicted proteins | sample MGYA00511249_ERZ779850 | MGnify/ENA primary metagenome ERZ779850 (study PRJEB29588, sample SAMEA2162475) | human gut metagenome | biome: human gut; feature: human-associated habitat; material: faeces | place: Denmark | collected 2008/2010 ...
AAATCCGGTTCCGGGAAATAACGGTAATCCTGTGCATCCTCTTTGGAACGCATGGCATAGGAATATCCCTGGTCATCATTCCAGCGTCTGGTCTCCTGAACCACCTTTTCGCCAGACTCAATCAAATCAATCTGTCTTGCTGTCTCTGCTTCAGACATCTGCTGATTACTTTTGGGAACGAGCCACATCTCACCGATATCCGTTGCACCGGACTTATAACTCAGCATGATCTTACGATTGCTGCTGATGTGAACCGGCTCTACGCACATAGTGTAGATAACCGCACCCCAGTTGAAGTCCGGCTGATTGTAGTAAATGGCATAGCCATTCTCCTCACAGCAGAAATGCTCGTAGGATTCTGTGAATCCTGCAAGGGAGCGATAGCCGTCATTATAGAAGGTGTACACCTTCTCACCGTAATCATGGAGAGCATCAATGGAAGCCTTGAACAGCGTGATATCCGGCTTTGTCTGCGGGATCTGCAGCACCTTTGGCACGAGCGTATTCAGCTTTTCTGTCTCCGAAGCCTGCACGCCCATAGTTAAAAGGTTTCTTGCAAGCTGATCTCTCTGCTCATCGAGAGCTGTCAGATAGTTTCCGATACTCATTCGCTCACCTCCACGATATCAGCCAGTGCAGCTTCTACACCGAAGAGGGCTTCCTCCAGTGCGGCCAGACGGGTATTGATTTCTGTGATTGATGTCTTTGCTCCCTGCATATCATAGAGGATCTCCGTCTTGAAACGCTCAAACACGCCCTCATTGACACCGACACGCTCCGTCAGATTCATAGCTGTTGTGTATGCGTCGTTCCAGCGTGCAACGTGGGATTCTGTGATACTGTTCAGCGTTGTGAGGTTGTGGTGCCAGTGTGCCTGTCCGACTACTGTTCCGATGGATGCAATATCATCGAGCATCTCCTGTGTGATATTATCCAGCACAGCCTTGTTGGAGTGAGAGTGTGCCAACGCAGAAACCTCACTCAGTCCGGTAGAAAGTCCGTGCAGAGCGTCTGCTGTCTGGGCATGAAAAGCAGCTTCAGCACGCATATACTGCTCTGTGATGGTGTCCAACACATCCTTATTGTTGTGGGTATGCGCGGCGGAACTGATAGGAAGCAGAGCCTCACGGATATCGTGGATATCATAGTTGGTTGCATCCTCAAACTGCTGTAAGCCCTGCAAATCTGCGAGAAGTGCCGCTGTCAGTGCGTTCAGAACATCGAGATTGTTATGCGTATGCGTACTCGGCCTGAGGTTCTCAACTGCTTCATTAAGCGTCTGGATCTCATAGGTGGTGCTGTCTTCAAACTGCTGCAAACCATCAAGCTCCTGCATCAGTTCCGGTGTAAGGCGGTCGAGCGTTTCCTTATTGGAATGACTGTGCGACTCCTCCGCTACAGGAGCAATCTCACGCTCAATTATCGTTGTGACCTACTATTCTTATGTAGCCAAAACAAAAGACGCTCTCTAACCGCAGAGAAGCTGTTTGATGGACAAAACGGACATCAGGCTCGTTCTGCTGGCACAGAGAACAATGCGCGTATCAAACTGTCTCCCGGACTGGTCGGCTGGGCGGACATCATCTTCTGTATGGAGAAAACACATGTCCGGAGGCTGAAAGAGAAATATTCAGATATCATAGCCGATAAAACCTTCATCTGCCTGAATATTCCCGATGATTATTCTTACATGGACGATGACCTGTGTGAGCTGTTTGAGAGTGTTGTTCCAGAGTATCTTTGAGTTTTCAACATTCGCCAACAGTTTTTCCACAAAGTTTTAAACACGAGCATATGATCTTTCACAGAAAGGAAGTATAAATGACCACAGACAATAATGAGGTTGAGCAGATATTAGACCGTAACACATACCGTCGTATCAAGAAAATGGACAGAGCTACGCTTGAAGGGCTTATACAGGACATCTTTGAGCGTGGTCGGAAGAAAGGGCTTGCTGAGGCGGGTGTGATGGTTGATGAGAGCATGGCTGATGACAGAGGTGGAACTTTAGATCTGCGTAAAGCAGAGTCGGAGATTAGAGGGATTAAAGGTATCGGCGAAAAGAAAGCCGAGGAGATTATGCTGATCTTTGAGAAGCATCTTGGGATACTGAGTGAGGATATGAATCGCAAATGATAACAAAGAATAATTTGATAAAAGAATATTCCAAAATGACGAACTTAAAACCTTCTGCGAGCAAACATGGGGTGATTACATAAGAAAACTTGATAAATCTATAATAAGCTATTTACTATCCATTCAAAGTCATGGTTTGACACAAGGATATTGGTTTGATGATGATAAAGTAATCGGGATATATCATGAAGAACTCCCGAAATTTCCACCAGTACCATTTGATATACTTGTATACCGAGGCGGTGATATGAAGATACCTGAAAGACCTTTTCTATCTGCATCCTTTTATAAAAAAAGCATTGGAGAGATTTGCTAATAACAAGAAATGCAGACTTCACAAGATCATCATAAGAAAAGACTCTCATAGAGTGCCATCACTGTATTTATGGTATCCAGGAAGCTTCAATGAACAGGAGGTAGTTTTAGATGTATCTTGCTTACATAGAAGATTTGGATATTATGATTATTTCAAAAAGCAAACAAAACACAGCTAACTTGAATCTATAGTAGCTCCTGTGAAAACTATATTCGAACTTTAATATTGAAAGATAATTAAAATGAGCTTCTTAGCTAAAGTGAGGAGTGTGATCTACAATGAATCGTGTTATTGTTAAATCTGTTCACGGAGCATTCGACTATGTTATGGAACATTACTACCCATATGGCATGGCTGCTGAGGCTGCGGAGCAAGGAGCATTGACGGATACTTATGCCGTGATTTCTATACAGGACAGCCACACAGGCGGTTTCGGAGTGACGTTTGCTGAGAATCAGTTCTGCAAAGGTGTTTTGACGCTGTATTTCGATGATATCGTCACAGAGGTAGACGGAGCGGCTCTGTTTGATGATGATATGGCAGATCAAATTATCGACTTCATAGAGGGGAAGAAAGCAGAAGTAGATACACTGTTAGTGCATTGTTACGCCAGTCTGTCAAAATCGCGTGCTGTTGGTGCATTTGCTGTTGAGATGCTCGGCGGTGACAATGGCAAGTATTTTGAAGATGACGTTCCGAATCAGTATATCTATGATGTGCTGGAGAGTGCATGGATTAGAAAACAGTTGAATATGTTGTTGGATGAATAGTTGACGGACAATTACTGTTATAGCGGTTGTGGAGTGATTTTCACAGTCGCTTTTCTATTTGATAATTATTATCCGTTTTAGGTATGGCAACGGTTGTTGCCGATGGACACTTAATGTTGAAGTGATTGCCTATTTTCAGGAGTCGCCGTATTATCACCAGTGATTGAGGTTCTCTTTCCATCAAAATCTGGTGGTTGGAAGCCGTGGTCCCCCTTCACTCTGTGCAAGATGCAACGATGCAACGATGCCACTCTGAAACAGTTTTGAACGGTTAAAGTGCAGAACCCCTGTATTCTGATGATAGATTGCTTGAATGTGCTTAATGCATTATTCTTTGATATGCGCGATGGCGGATAATAACGTTCATTTTCCGACGGCCTTTTTACAGTTGGCCACTTTTGAATTATGGTGAACAGCTTTCCGCAGATAAAGATTCATTATGACTTCTTTTATTATTCTTCTTGCCGTTAATTTTAGGCCAAATTCAACCCAAAGTATAGAAATGTGTATGCCGGCGCCAGAACCGCACTTTACCGATCATTGACCGCACTCCGAACCTACTGATATAATATTTACAGCACACAGAAATGTGTGACTTTTGTATCAGGAGGTTCGAATATGGACGAACTATCGGAAAATCTTGGAGTTGAACGCTCAAGGAATCAGCCAAAGAAGCATCGAAGCTAGCGTTCACAGTTCGCATCAGACTGTCAAAGCAGCACTCGATCGGGCTCAGGAATTGCACATCACATGGCCGCTCGATGATGATGTGACGAACGAGATGCTGGATGAGCTGTTCTACGGCAAACAAAGCGGCAGCGCTGTTCCTTACGCAGTCAACTACGAGTACATCCACCGTGAACTGTCCAAGAAGGGTGTCACGCTCACGCTGCTCTGGCAACAAGTACGGCATTACCCGCGGCGCATCCTATTGGAAGAAGGGCGGTGGCGGTCATGCTGAATAACACGCTGGAACATCTGCGCGCCATGAAACTGAGTGCTTTTGCATCTGAACTGGAGCGTCAGATGGAGGATGCAGGAAGTTACGACCAGCTTGGCTTTGAAGACAGGCTGACACTGCTGGTTGACAGCGAATGGAACCGTCGGCAAAACAACAAATTGAAAGCTCTCATCAACAAGGCAAAGCTTTCCGATTCCAGTGCTACGATAGAAGGCATCGAATACATTGAGGACAGGCATCTTGACAAAGGCAGAATGCTGCGCTTTGCAACCTGTTGGTATGTAGACGAGGGTCGTCATATTATTCTGAAAGGAGCATCCGGCACGGGAAAGACCTACATTGCCTGTGCGCTCGGGAACGCTGCCTGCCGCAAGTTTAAAAAGGTACGACATATCCGGATGCCTGAACTTCTTGATGAGCTTGACATTGCAAAAGCAAACGGAGATCTGCGGAAGGTCATCGCTGCATACAAGAAAGTGGATCTGCTGATCCTTGGCGAATGGCTGATTCGGTGTCTGACGCCGAATGAGACATATAATCTGCTGGAGATTATTGAAGTGCGGATAGAGCGCTCTATGATTTTCTGTACGCAATACCATGCTGAGAGATGGTACGAGCGATTGAATCCGGATACCGAAAACGGCAGTCCGATTTGTGACGCAATTATGGACCGGATAACAAACAACGCATATCCTGTCATGATAGACGGAGAAGTCTCAATGCGGAAAAGGCACGGTCTTCCGGAAGGAGCCGAGCCATGACGCTGACAAGGAAAGAACTGGACACGGAATGGCGGACAATGTTCCTGCGCTGCAAGGACCCTGAAGCTGCTAAGGCTGAAATCCTCACGCTATTCTCAGAAGAACCTGATGATGAACATCAGTGGACGGAACAAGATATCTACGAGCAGTTGCGGAAGATCATCCGCAAATACGAATAAAATAATCCATATGAGCGTGCCTGTCTGACATTCTCTCGGACAGGCTTCCGCTCAAGTGCGGTTCTGGCGCCAGCATACACATGGACTTGTTGATTTTTTATAATATCCCTGTTTAGACACTCCTCTCCTAATAGCAGAAAGCTCTTGAAAACAGACATAACTTGTACTATAATAGACATAATGATCACACAAGGGGGCACCTTGCTGCGGCGGTGACACCTTTTTTCTCTGCATACTTAATTACGGCTTGACGGCGAGTGGTTATCTGTGTTATGGTATTCATAGCGGATCAGCTTGATCTCCTGTTGCTTTTATCTTTGCAACTTAACTGTAACACAGGTCGTTGCTGCTCCGCTACCTTTTTTCTAAATTGTCTCACACCTATTGTAATTCTACAAAAATATCAGTTATTTTCAAAACTATATATTGACAATTACGGAAAATTATGTTATAATTATTATGTAAATATAATGTTTGATAGTCGATATGATAATAATTTTATTTTCCAATTTTAAACAAATTCATATACAGACCCTCTGCCAGTTTTGCTGGTTGTCGTCTCAGCAAAAAAAGCGAATCATCAAAATATATCAAAAGCAGTTTCGTACCTTATCCCGCTTGTTTTTCAAAAATCCCTTGCAAATAAATTTTGAAGACTGGAGGAAAACTTATGAAGAAAAAATCTATGAAGCGAGTGATTAGCATACTTCTGTCCATTGCTGTACTATGCTGTGCTGTCGGTATGGAAGGATTGCTTATCAGTGCAGGAAACCGCTACGACATTACTTTGACCATTACATATCCGAGATCAGGAGAGGCTCCGGAGATACCGTCTGATTTTGAAAGCCTTTCTTCTTTGGATCTCACCTATCTTGGGTGCGAATGGAAAACTGCCGATAATAAGGAACAGTGGGACGACGGCACAGAGTTTATCGAGTGGATGTATACATTTGTGAACAGCAGGAATTATAACAGCCTGAACACTTTTGAAGATGGGATCATGTACCATCAACGCACCTATTTTAAGATCGCAAATGTTTCTGTATCCGACGAAGAAGAGGCAGCCGTCACTTTGGTGGACTCTGCAACAAATCAGCAATTTAATTCATCTGAAGTCTATCTGATAAACGGCGAGGAGCTTATCAGCGAGCTCGGAGGAGCAGTAGCTTTACCTTCCGGTATAACGGCAAACGATTCATTAATGTATATTGACACAGGTACCCTAATTGGCTCACCTTGGGGACATATGCATACCGAAAGCTCTGAATACACATTTGACGATCAGAACCATTGGAAGGTGTGTCCGGAATGCGGAATCAAGCTGGTAGATACCGTTTGTAATCACAGCAGTTCTTATGGCATACTTGAAAGATGGACATCTGCACAGAGTGCAACTGAAACACGAGAAGGTATTTGGCAGAAAACATGCAGTTCCTGTATGTATGCATACGACACTGTAACATCTCCTGCTGTTTCTGAGCAGACCATTGTTTCCAGCTACGAGGAATTACAAGCAGCACTTGCAAAAGGCGGAAAGCAGTGGATCACCTTAAAGAAAAAAAGTTCCGAAAACACATGGATTTATCAGGAAGACATGGAAAGTGATGATATGCTGGTTCTGGATGATCCAGATGCCGACATCACGATCGATCTGAATCACTGCAGTGTGATTCGGGATACAGGCAGATACGATAATGCCTTGTTCGACATCCGGCAGGGCAAGCTGCGGATCTTCAGTACACAACTGACGGGCATTCCGGCAAATGATTGGAATATGCAATTCCGGAGTGCAGCATATACGTCCTGTTTATTCCGCGTTGGGAAAAATGGTGCTCTGCATCTGACAAATATAAGTGGTGCTACGCCTTATCAGGGCATGGCTTATGGACAGCCCATGATCATTTCCGAAGGCGATCTGCAAATCGATGGCGGGCATTACCGCAATATGATCGATACGTTCTCTCCCGACAAAGAAACTCGCGGAGCAGCAATTTTGATCGATGGCGGCACCGCGGTTATCAACGGCGGAAAATATGAAGGCACGGCATGCGGCGTGGCTGTACGGAATGACGCTCAGCTGACTGTGAATCATGGATATATCGGCAGTTCGGATACTGGCTTGTACATTGGAGGTAGTGCAAATGCAGTAATCAATGACGGAGAATTTGACCGCTATGAAACAACTTCCTCCTCTTCCAAATCTCAGAATTGTGCTGTGATGATGGAAAGTTCTGGTGATCTGACGATACACAACGGTAACTTTTACGGAGCAAAACAGGGTTTGTTCCTGAAATCGGCAGGACAGGTTACCATTTGGAACGGTTCTTTCAAAAGCAGGAATCCCAGAGAAGCCCAACAGGCAGCTATGGTGATTTCCGATATGGAAAACATGAATGTCACAGTCTACAACGGGACATTTTCAGGGACAACCGGAATACGGTCCAACGTAAAATTCTCGTTGAAAGACATTCTTCCGGACAAAAACGGCAATGGCATGAAAGCTATGGATAATGGTGTGGAGATCGATCTCAACACAGAAGCATTCATATTTGGCGAAAACCGTCTGACGATTGAAAAATCAGTTCCTATAATCACGAAACAACCTCAGAATGTAACGTTGATTTCGGGCAATGATGCAAGGTTCTCTGTAGAAGCAATTGGTGCCGTGCGTTATGAATGGGAAATATTTGATGTAGAAGATGAAACGCAGCAGCCCTATTCCAGAGAAACTGTATTGGCACACTGCTCTGGTGTCAACAGCTTTGAAGAAAGTACATTTCAGATTTATGGTGTCAGTTCCTGGTTTTTGAATAAAGCAGTACATGTATGGATCAAAGGCAAGGATGGCGGTGTCACCTCTCACACAGCATATTTTAACATCATTGTCAAACCTCCGGCAGAAGTATCTCAGCTTAAAAACGTGATCGTTGCTCCCGGCGGCACTACGTTTTTCACTTTTGAAACTTTGTATGCAGATGAATTTCGCTGGTATTTTACCAATTATGAATGGGATCAGATAGATAATGAAGAACTGTTGGAATATAAAAGCGACGGTCGCACATTGACGCTGTACAATGTTTCTGAGTTTTGGGACGGAGAAACTGTTTATTGTGATGCACTCAATGAATTGGGGTCCATTACCTCGGATAAAGCAGTTATCACAGTAGGTGTTGCAGGCGATGTAAATACAGATGGAAAACTGACCGCTGCAGATCTGGTAATGCTTCAAAAATGGCTTATCCAATCCGGATCTATCAACAATGGACGACTTGGCGATTTGGATGGTAATGGTATTCTGAACGGTATCGACTTGGCGATACTCCGAAGTATGCTGATTCGCTGACTTCAAGCAAATAAATCGGAGCATATCCTATGAGTTGTTTGAAAAAGTGATGTTTAGAATAATGCACAGACAGTGATTTATGGGCTTGTTTGACAAATTTACAATTTTTTCAAACAAGCCATAGGGAAATAAACATAAAGGCAACACCGCGCAAAGCATGTGCGGCGTTGCCTTTACTTTTTCACACGGCATTCATCCTCAAACAATGGGAAGTTAATCCTTCATAATTTAATTAAATGAAGTTTTTTATGAAAAGCAAGAACAAACACATTCTTTCAGGTGTGCTGAGTGTTGCAACGGTGTTAAGTGCGGTGATAGTTCCATTATTTGCTTTCGATTTTACACAATGGGATGCGTGAATGTTACAGCGGAGATATATTTGTTGCTGCCTTCTATAGACAGAATGAAGAAAGCTTTCTTGAAGGGATAGTAAAAGGACTTGAATACTTCGGTGGAACACCGCAGAAGATCATTTTTGACAATGCTCGCGTCGCTGTAAAGGAAGGTTTCGGACATCACGCAAAAGCGACAGATAAGTATCTTGCACTTTCGGCTCACTATTCGTTCAGACCGGTGTTCTGCAATCCTGCACAGGGACATGAAAAAGGTCTTGTAGAAGATCTGGTGGGTCTTGTGCGAAGGAATGCTTTCGTCCCAATGCCGAATATATCAACGATCGAAGAACTGAATGCAAAACTGCTTGAGTATTGCAGTATGTACAGGAGCCATAAGATATCCGGCAAAAATATGACAATCGGAGAAATGGCTGAAAACTGCAAAGAACACTGGATACCTTTGCCACCGTACCGCTTTGATCCTTCAAATACCATTCAGGTAAAGACTGATGATTTCTCACTTGTGAGATTCGATCACAACAAATATTCAGTGCCGTATCAATACAGTTCAAAAATGATAACTGTCAAAGGCAGTGGCAATAAAGTAGAGATTCTGTTCTGCGGTAAAACAATTGCTGAATATGACAGAGATTACCGCTATGATCGAACTCACTATTGTCTTGAACATTACATAGGACTTATCGAAAAACGCCCGAGAAGTGTTTACAATGCTGCACCGATAAAGGAGACTGTTCCCAAGTAACTCTATAATTTCCTGATGAAGTTGGACAGCCCAAGGAAGATAGTCAAAGTACTGAGGCTGTATATTGAGGTGGGCGATGAATTATTGAAGCATCTGGCATATACTGATCCGTATGATACGCTGCACGCCTGTGCGATCGGTAATACGGTAAAAAAGGTACCAATAGAAGCATCGGTAAGGATAATTCTTCCTGACCTTAAACGATATGATTCACTGCTGAAAGGCGGTAATGCAGTATGAACAGCATACAGAAAGAAACGATAAAGTTTTATACCAAACAGCTCAGAGTACCCACTTTCAATAACTATGAGAAAATCATAAGACAGCTTTCAGTTGATGACAGTTATGAGCAGTTCCTGAAACAGGAGCTTGCAGAACGCTCGGTAACAGGTCAGAAACGCAGGATAAAAGCTGCGACATTTCCGTCATTGAAAACACTTGATGAGTTTGATATGACAAGGCTTGAAAATGTCAGCGAAAGTACTGTACGGCAGCTCGCTTCCTGTGATTTCATAAAGCAGCGGCAGAATATTGTTATGATT
>ERZ779850.3865-NODE-3865-length-10094-cov-4.512103_pt1 | contig 10094 bp, 8 predicted proteins | sample MGYA00511249_ERZ779850 | MGnify/ENA primary metagenome ERZ779850 (study PRJEB29588, sample SAMEA2162475) | human gut metagenome | biome: human gut; feature: human-associated habitat; material: faeces | place: Denmark | collected 2008/2010 ...
CGGCAAGGACGTCGGCCTTGCACTCGGGGTGCGCCAGCACGAGCGCATCGGGATGTGCCTCCTGCGCGTCAACGATCTGCTCGACGGTGATGATGTGATGACGCGGGCAGTAGCCGTTGTTGAGGATGACGTGCTTTTGCGGCACCTGCTCGGCTACGAAGCGTCCCAGGTTTTGGTCGGGAATGAACAGAATATGCTGCTGCGGCAGCTCGGACACGATCTTAACGGCGTTGGAGCTGGTGACGCACACGTCGCTCCAGCTCTTGATCTCGACCGTGGAGTTGACGTAGCACACCACGGCCAGGTCGTCGCCGTACTCGGCGCGCGCCGCGTCGACCGTCTCGCGCTTGACCATGTGCGCCATGGGGCAGTCCGCGCCCGGCTCGGGCAGCAGCACGGTCTTGGTGGGATTGAGCAGCTTGGCGCTCTCGCCCATAAACTCCACGCCGCACAGCACGATAGTCTGCTGCGGCAGACTCTTGGCAAGCTTTGCCAGGTAGAAGCTGTCGCCGACGTAATCGGCCACAGCCTGCACCTCGGGCGCCACGTAATAGTGCGCCAGGATCACCGCGTCACGTTGGGTTTTTAGTTGCTGAATGGCCTCGACGAGCTCTGCGGGCACCAGTGCCGCACGCTCCGTTGCCGTCGTTGCCGATGCCAGGCCGGCCGCGATATCGCGTGCAAGCTCCGACGCATCCATGTTCGCGCTCTGTGCCATCAAGGCCCCTCTCTTTTGGCGAATCTTGGGGCTTTAGTATGACACCTAGGTTTACAGCTGACAAGACAGCTGTAAACCTAGGTGTAAAGTTGAAATAAAGATTCAATCATGTGGCAGGTCCATTTTCGAACTGGCAAGCTGAGGATAGCCGGGCTTTCGATAGCGCAGGAGGCATCTTTCGCCACCGCAACACCGCTTGGCGCGAGCTGCACGCCGTGAGGCGCAAACGGTCCGCACCCCCGCAAGCGGCGCGTGCCCGATGTGGCAAAATCGAACTACTTAAGGGGGCCGAATGCTCAAGATTATTGCCTGCGACGATGATGTCGCTTTTCTAGATAGACTGCACCGGATGATCGACCGTTGGTCGACCGAGACGGGCACGGCAGTCGACGTTGCGCTCGTCACGCGCGGCGAGGACCTGCTGGCCCGCCATGCTGCATCGCGCGCCGACATCATTCTGCTCGACATGATCATGCCGCTCGTCAACGGCATGGACACCGCGCGGGAGTTGCGCCAATCCGATACCGCTGTGCGTCTGGTGTTCCTCACCTCATCGCCCGAGTTCGCGCTGGAGTCCTATGAGGTCCGTGCCTTCGACTATCTGCTCAAGCCCGTGACTTACGAACGCCTGGCGCAGTTGCTCGACGAGCTTTCGAGCATGCGCCCGGCGGCAACCGACGAGCTCGTGATCAAAACGTCCTTTGGCTACCACGCCCTGCGCCTGTCCGACATCGAATATGCCGAGGCGCGCAACAAGCACGTGGTCTTCCACCTGCGCGACGGACGCGATATCGAAGCACTCGAGTCGTTCCGCAGCGTCGAGGACCGCTTGGAGCAAAACGCAGTCTTCTTTAAATGCCACCGCAGCTACCAGGTCAACCTGCGCAATATCGATCACTTTGACCGCACGGACATCGTCATGCGCTCGGGTGCGTGCATCCCGCTTTCGCGCAGCTGCAAGCAGGGATTCCAAGACGCCTACTTTGCGGTTCGCTTTGAGGGTGGGAGACACTGATGGTCTCCTCGGTCGAAATGGTCCTTTGGGCAATCCACCACGCCACGACGCTGCTCTTTGGCGTCTTTGCCTCGGCGGCGCTGTGCGGTATCGAGATCAACCGGCGTCATGCGCTTGAACTGGTGCTGGTCGGTGCCGTAACCGGCTGCGCATTTGGCCTCGCCAATGCCGTCGGCGGCGAGCTTTTCGCCCGCCAGGTATATCCGCTCGTCGTGCATCTGCCGCTCGTCATCTATTTGTGTGCGCGCTACCGCCTGAGCCCGCTGCTTGCCGTGCTCGGCATTACGAGCGCCTATCTGAGCTGCCAGTTCAGCAATTGGATGGGCATCGCCGCATTTGCCGCAACCGATTCTCAGATCGCCTACTATCTGGCGCGCATCGCGACCACACTCGCCGTCTTTGCCGTCCTGTTGCATTGGGCCGGCGACATCGGTCCGCGCTTGGCGATTAAAAGCACCACCGAACTGGGCATCCTTTTAATCCTGCCGCTCGTCTATTACGTCTTTGACTATGCCACCAACGTCTACACCACGCTGTTCCACTCGGGCTCGGTGGTAACGGTTGAGTTTTTGGCATTTGCGCTCTGTGCCTTCTATCTTATGTTTCTTGCCGTTTACCTGCGCGAATACGAAGAAAAGGAAACCGCCGAGCGAGAGCGCTGGATGCTCGAAACCCGCGACAGCGCCGCCATCAAAGAGCTCGAGGCTTGGCGTCAATCTGGGCGCGAGCTGTCGATTCTTCGCCACGACATGCGCCACTTCCTACGCGGCCTGGCCGCTTTAATTGAGGAGGGCCACACCGACGAGGCGCTCGATCGCATCGACGAACTCTGCGAAGCCGGCGACCGCACCGCCGTACGCCGCTTCTGCGCCAACGAGACCGTAAACATCGCGCTTTCGTCATTTAACTCGGATATCAATAGAAACGGCATTACCGCCAACCTGCGCGCCGCCGTACCCGAAACCATCCACGTAGGTGACGCCGACCTGTTTAGCGTGCTCTCAAATGCCTTGGAAAACGCTATCACCGCCGCAAGCGCCGCACCCCAAGGAAAGCGATTCGTCGACTTTGACCTGCGATTAGAGGACGGCCAGCTGCTGCTGTTAGTTTCCAACACGTTTGACCGCGCGCCGCGCATGGTCGACGGCATGCCCGTGACCCGGCATGCGGGCCACGGCTTTGGCACCAGGAGCATCAAACTTGCCGTGGAGCGCATGAACGGCAACTGCCAGTTCCGCATTAACGGCGATCGGTTTGAGCTGCGCGCTGTGATGTAGAAGTGCGGCGCCGATCTCGAGGCGCGCCTTGCCCGCCAGGCAATCGCTCGCCGGCGCCAATCCGCTACAGCGGAGCGGCCGCCGGGGTCAGCTGCTTGATGTATGCCCACATGCGCTGCTTGGCGGCTTTGTCGGTCAGCGCCGCCTCAAAGCCATCGAGCGCGAGCACGCGGCGGCCCTGCACATGGGCGACCAGACCGGGCTTGAGCATGGCGGTGTCGAAGTCATCGATCGCCACGAGCATATCGGCGTAGGTCTCGCGCATGGCGTCAGCCGCGTTGTTGTCGAGCAGTAGCACTGCCTCGGGGTCCAAAGCCTCAAGCGCCTCACGGAACAGCTCGCACGGCAGAGTCTCGCCCACCGCGACCGCTCCGTCACCCACGCCGGCGACGCTTGCCAGCACGCAAAAATCCTCGGGCGCGTAGCCGATGGCCCCAAGCGCCTTGCGCAACGCCGCGCCATCCGGGCCGGCGGCAAGCTCGCCACCCGAACGCTCGGCCTCGTCCAAATCGCCTTTGACCAGCACGATCGGCGAGCACGCGTTGCCCGCGATACGCACGCCACGGACCGCAAGCGATGTGAGCTCCTGCTCGGCCGCCTGGGCGATGGCTTCTTTTTTCTGGCTTTGTGACGTGGACATGCGCTCTCCAATCGTTTGCGTGCCCACCATTATATAAAAGAGCTGCCCGCGAGTGGTTGCTTTGCGGGCGGCTGGGTATAAGCACGGTCGTACTGAGTTTTACGCGGCCGAGCCGCGTCGCATTATGGAGGTCACCATGGCTGACATTAATCAGATTACCCCCGAGAACTTCGATTCCATCGTTAACGACAGCCTGCCCGTGTTGGTCGATTTTTGGGCACCGTGGTGCGGGCCCTGTCGATCCCTCTCGCCCATCGTTGACGAGGTTGCCGATGAGCTGGCGGGCAAGCTCGCCGTTGCCAAGTGCAACGTCGACGACAACCAGGACCTGGCCATGAAGTATGGCGTCATGAGCATCCCCACGCTGATTGTGTTTAAGAACGGCGAGGAGATTGACCGCTCGGTTGGCGCTCTGCCCAAGGCGAGACTGCAGGCGCTGCTGGAGAAGCATCTGTAATACGCTTGTTACATGTTACCGTCTGCCTGCCGTCCATGAGCGGTTTTGCACCGCTCGCCGGACCGCCGGGTGCGGCGCGGGCGACCACGGATAGTATGGTAGTTACAAACAGCCCCCAGTGAACGGGTGCGGGTCGCACAGACTCGTACCCGTTTTCTTATGCAGCTGCGCGCAGAGCGGGCGTAGTAAAATCTGAACCACTGAACTGCCCCATACAAAAGGAGATTTCCCATGCATGACGTCGGAATGAACATGAGCCAGCTTGCCATGAGCGTCAAGCAGGTCGACGATACCATCGAGCTCGCTCACGAGTGGAGCCATCAGCTGCTGCATGCGACCGAGAATTTTGACATGGAGCGCATCGGCGCCAAGCTCGAGGCCGCCATGGCCGCGCTGCACGAGGCCCACGACGCACTCGAGGGCTACGAAGAGGCCATCGAGGCCGACCACAACTCCGTCGGCTCCGTGAAGCTGGTGTAAGGTGGCCGAACACGAGCACGGCTGCGGGTACGAGCACGAGCACCCGCACGGGGCGGACGGTGACGCGGGCTGCCACTGTAGTGGCTCCGGCTCCGAGCTGGTCCGTTTTTCGGTTACCGCACCCGACGACCTGCTGCGCCGTTTTGACGAGCAGATCGCGCGCCGCGGCGATGTGGCCAACCGCTCCGAGGCCGTGCGCGACCTGATTCGCGCCTCGATCGCCAAGGAGCAGATGCGCACGCCCGATGAGCATGTTATCGGGTCGCTCACCATGATCTACGACCATCACACCGGCGATCTGACGCGCCGCCTGGACGAGGTGCAGCACGACTACACCGACGAGATCGTATCGACGATGCACGTGCATTTGGATCACCACAACTGCTTGGAGATTCTGGCGCTCAAGGGTCGCGGCGAGCGCGTCTACGAACTAGCCGACCGTCTGCTGGGCCTGCGCGGCGTTAAGCACGGCGAGCTCACGTGCGCCGCCACCAAGCAGAGCCTGGGGCTGTAGCGGAATTTCCCGCAGCGCACCTGCCAAAAAGGGACAGGTTTGTTTTGGCAGGTTTAGCGTTTTACCTACCAAAATAAACCTGTCCTTTTTTGGTCGGTTTTGATGAGGGGTGTCGCATGCGGCATGTGCATATTCATGTGACGGGCATTGTACAGGGCGTTGGCATGCGACCGTTTGTGTATCGCGAGGCCATGGCGCATGGCATTTGCGGATGGGTGCTCAATGCGGGCGACGGCGTGCATATCGAGGTGCACGCTCCGGCCGATGCACTCGATGCTTTTGTTGCCGCGCTTTCTGAGCATGCGCCTGCGGCAGCCCGCGTAGAGCATGTCGAGGTTGTGGACTTGGCAGCCAACGGTTGGGATGCCGCCAACGAACAGGGCTTTCGCATCGTAGCATCGCAGGACCAGACCGCGCACACGACGCTTGTCTCGCCCGATATCGCCACCTGCAACGATTGCTTGCGCGAATTGTTCGATCCCGCCGACCGACGCTATCACTACCCCTTTATCAACTGCACTAACTGCGGGCCACGCTTTACCATCATCCGATCGTTGCCTTATGACCGAGCGGCCACGTCGATGGATTGTTTTCCCATGTGTCCCAGGTGTGCCGCGGAGTATGCCGACCCACTCGACCGGCGTTTTCACGCGCAACCCGATGCCTGCTTTGATTGCGGGCCGCATATTACGTGGCGCGAGGCTGTGAACGGCGATGCGTGCGGGAATTCGTCCGCGACACCGGCCGTCGGCACCACACGCGAGGCCAGCGACGCTATCATCGAGCGCTGCGTTGAGCTGCTGGCCAGCGGTGGCATCGTCGCCATCAAGGGCCTGGGCGGATTCCATCTATCCTGTGACGCTGCCAACGAGCAGGCGGTGGCCGAGCTGCGCCGTCGCAAGCGTCGCAGCAATAAGCCGCTTGCCGTCATGGTGCGCAGTCTTGCCGATGCCGGGCGCCTGTGCCATATCGACGATGCTGAACGCGATCTGCTCGCCGGCAGTATCCGCCCCATCGTGCTGCTGCGCCGGCGGGCTGTTTGCGGGAACGACGGCGATTCTTCCGACGCCCTCGTACTCGCACCGTCCGTCGCGCGCGACCTGCCCGAGCTTGGCGTTATGCTCCCCTACACCCCGCTTCAGCATCTTCTGCTTGCAGCTGCCGCGTCACACGGTATGCACGCGCTCGTCATGACCAGCGGCAACCTGAGCGAAGAGCCCATCGAGACCGATGACGATCTTGCCTGGGAGCGCCTCGTTGCCGCCGGCATTGCCGACGCGCTGCTCGGCAACGATCGAGCGATTCTCTCGCGCTATGACGATTCCGTGGTGCGCGTGGTCGACGGCGCCGTTATGCCCGTTCGCCGCGCTCGTGGATATGCACCCCAGCCGCTGCCGTTGCCGGCGCTCGACGGCGCTCCGTCCTGCGTACTCGCCTGCGGGCCGCAACAAAAGGCCACGATTACGCTCACGCGTGAAGGGACGAACGGCGAGGCGACCTGTTTTGTGTCGCAGCATATCGGCGATGTTGAAAACGGCGGGACCTTCGATGCCTGGAACACCGCGCGCACGCGCTTGGAAGATCTCTTTGATTTGGCGCCCGCCGCCTTGGCCTGCGATTTACACCCCAGCTATCTATCGGGCCAGTGGGCGCGCGAGCAGGCGCGAAAATGCAATCTGCCGCTCGTCGAGGTGCAGCACCATCATGCGCATATCGCGAGCGTAATGGCTGAGGCTATCGCCGCGGGCCAGCTTACAACCGACGCGCGCGTCCTTGGCATCGCCTTTGACGGCACCGGCGCCGGCACCGATGGGACCATTTGGGGCGGCGAGTTTCTTGTTGCCGGCCTTGACGGCTTTGAGCGCGCCGCGCATTTGCGCACCTGGGCGCTCCCCGGTGGGGCGGCCTCCGTGCGCGACGCCCGCCGCAACGCCTTTGCCCTGCTCAGTGAGCTCGGCCTGCTCGAGCACCCAGGTGCCGCTCGGCTTTTGGACAGCCTCGACGAGCAAACACGCAGCGTGACAGCCACCATGATCGAGCGCGGCATCAACAGCCCGCGTACCAGCAGCATGGGGCGTCTCTTTGATGCCGCGACAGCGATTCTGGGTATCTGCGGCAAGGCAACCTACGAGGGCGAACCCGCCATAGAACTCGAAGCCGCCGCCTGGCGCGCGCTCGACAACGAAATCGCCCATTTTCCCGACGACAACGCCGGCCATTTCGCATCTGGCCCATCGTGGCTGAACGGCCCCCATGTTCTGGATCAGAAAGCACTCTTTGAGGCACTTTTGGGAGGAACTGAAGCCGGAGCGCCCGCCGACAGGCTCGCACTCGGCTTCCATGTCGCCGTTACGCGCTCTTCGGCACGAATCGCACGCGAAATCTGCACGCGCGAAGGCATCGATACCGTCGCGCTCTCGGGCGGCGTGTTCATGAACCGACTTCTGCTTCAGCTCCTCGCCCGCGAGCTCAAAAGCGCAGGCCTTACTGTCCTTGTCCCCCACACCGTACCCGTCAATGACGGCTGCATCGCCTACGGTCAGGCGGCAGTCGCAAGCGCTCGTCTTGCGCAGGTTGCATCGCAGTAGGCTGTTCGGCCAGCCCGCAAGCCGCCGTCTCACAGGTGTAGCGCGTTTGCCCGCAGCGCCCGCGAGCGCTACCATCAACTGATGGATTATTGAGCGCCCGTCCAGCGCAAAGCGTATAAAAGGGGAACAATATGTGCCTTGCCGTTCCCGGTAAAGTAGTCAAACGCGACGACGACCTCAAGGCCACCGTCGACATGATGGGCATCGAGCGCCCCGTGTCGCTGCGACTCGTGCCGACGGCGCAGGTTGGCGACTATATTCTCGTACACGCCGGCTTTGGCATCCAGATTGTCGACGAGCAGGAAGCACAGGAAACGCTCGAGCTTGTTAATGCCATGTCCGAGCTGGTCGAAGAAGACCAGCTGACCACCAACCCGGCGGAGGCTTACTAGTGGCGCCCGAGCAGCCGGCGCGCTCCGGTATCGATTTCTCGGCATTCCGCGATCCCAAGCTGGCTCGCGAGCTCATCGAGCGCATTCATGAGCTTGTCGGCGACCGCACCATCAACCTTATGGAAGTCTGCGGCACGCATACCGTGAGCATCGGGCGCTATGGCTTTCGCTCCATTATGCCGACCGGGCTCAAGCTGCTGAGCGGCCCGGGCTGCCCCGTCTGCGTCACCGCCAACCGCGACATCGACCACGCAATCGCGCTCGCCAACATAGACGGCGCCATCATCACCACCTTTGGCGACATGATGCGCGTGCCCGGATCGTCCACCTCGCTCGCTGCACAAAAGGCGGCAGGGCGTGACATTCGCATTGTGTACTCCCCGCTCGATGCACTCGACATTGCCGAGCAAAACCCCGATCGCCCGGTTATTTTTATGGGCGTGGGCTTTGAGACCACAACGCCCACCATCGCCGCCGCCATCTTGGAGGCCGAAGCGCGCGGGCTTTTGAACTTCTCGGTCTATTGCGCCCACAAGACCACGCCGCCGGCGTTGCGCGCCATCGCTAACGATCCCGAGACCGCCATCGACGGCTTTATCCTGCCGGGACACGTCGCCACCATCACGGGCTTGGCGCCCTTTAGCTTTTTGGTCGACGAATTCAATACCCCGGGCGTGGTCACGGGATTTGAACCGGTCGATATCCTGCAGGGCATCTGCATGCTGGTCCAGATGGTTGTCGAGGACAGGCCGGCGATTGACAACGCCTACCGCCGTGGCGTCAACGCAGACGGCAACCCCGTGGCGCGCCAGCTGGTCGAGCAGGTGTTTGAGCCATGCGACACCACGTGGCGCGGGCTGGGGCCGATTGCCAACTCGGGCCTTTCCATCCGCCCCGAGTTCTCGCGCTTTGATGCCCGCGTTCGCTTTGACGTGCCCGTTGAGCCGACGGTTGAGCCGCGCGGATGCCGCTGCGGCGACGTGCTGCGCGGAGCCATTACGCCGAGCAGCTGCCCGCTCTTTGGCCGCACCTGCACGCCCGAGCACCCCGTCGGCCCGTGCATGGTGAGTTCCGAAGGCAGCTGCGCGGCGTGCTACCGTTACCGAGTCTAGCCCGAACGCCCCCGCGCACTGACACCTCCCACGATTGGAGTTTTGGATATGTCCCATAGCATCACCGATAGCACCGTCCTGTTGGGCCACGGCTCCGGCGGACAGATGATGAAGCGCATCATCGATGAGGTCTTTTTAGATGCCTTTGGTTCGCCCGAGCTGCTCGAAGGCAACGATGCCGGCGTCGCCGCGCTGCCCGCGAGCGGGCGCATCGCCATGTCGACCGACAGCTTTGTAGTCTCGCCGCAGTTCTTCCCCGGTGGCAACATCGGCCGCCTCGCCGTGTGCGGAACCGTTAACGATGTCGCGACCTCGGGCGCCAACGTGCGCTACCTGTCGTGCGGCTTTATCCTTGAAGAGGGCTATCCCATGGATAAGCTCCGCCAGATTGTGCAGACGATGGCCGAGACGGCGCACGAGGCGGGCGTGTCCATAATCACGGGCGACACCAAGGTGGTCGAGCGCGGCGGGGCCGACGGCGTCTATATCAATACCGCCGGCGTGGGCGAGGTGCCTGCGGGCGTGGCGCTCAGCGGCGCAAACTGCCAGCCCGGCGATGTCATCCTGGTCTCGGGTACACTGGGCGACCACGGCATCGCTATCATGAGCCAACGCGAGGGTCTGGCGTTTTCGAGCACCATCGAAAGCGACGCCGCGCCGCTCAACCACCTGATTGCCGACGTTTTGGCCGCAGCGCCCGGCACGCGTTGCTTTCGCGACCCCACGCGCGGTGGCCTGGCGTCCACACTCAACGAGTTTGCCCAGGCCAGCGGTGTTGCCATGGAGGTCGACGAAGATGCCGTGCCCGTGCGTCCCGACGTGCAGGCCGCCTGCGAAATGCTCGGCTACGATGTACTGCAGGTGGCAAACGAGGGCAAGATGGTTGCCGTCGTGCCTGCCG
>ERZ779850.3866-NODE-3866-length-10093-cov-12.837119_pt1 | contig 10093 bp, 9 predicted proteins | sample MGYA00511249_ERZ779850 | MGnify/ENA primary metagenome ERZ779850 (study PRJEB29588, sample SAMEA2162475) | human gut metagenome | biome: human gut; feature: human-associated habitat; material: faeces | place: Denmark | collected 2008/2010 ...
TGTGGAGGTGAGTACAATGCTCATAAATGAAGTATGCAAAGAATGTAACCTGACCAAAAAAGCAGTAGAGTATTACACAGAACAGGGACTAATCCAACCAAGGATAACAGAAAACGGGTATCGGCAGTTCTCCGAGACAGATACTTTGAAGCTCAAGCGAATTGCAGTTTTGCGCGGGCTTGGCTTTTCCGTTCCAGAGATTCGCACAATTCTTGAGAATGATAGCCGCACAGCAATTTACGATGTCCTCAACAGGAAAGAGCTTGAAATCGTCGAGCTGCAAACAAAGCAGGCATTGATAAAACAACTTGCGGAAAGCGGCGATTGGGAGCAAATTGAAGGACAAGTGGAGGCGCTTCAAAACAAGCAGTCCATATTGAACCGTATCCTTGATAAGTTCCCGGGCTTCTATGGAAAATTCGTATGCTTGCACTTCGCTCCGTTTTTGAGCGAAGCAATCACAACGAATGAGCAGAGGGAAGCGTTTGAAACGATCATCCGATACTTGGACGGCATTTCAATAGCTGTTCCCAGCGATGTGCAGCAGTATCTTGATGAGATTAGAGAAAATGCTGATGCTGCTGTGACGCAAAGCGCATCTGCCGCACTTGCGGCAGCTATGACAGACCCGGAAAAGTATATTCACGACAACAAGGAAATGCTCGAACAATATCGGGCAGTTACGGAATCGGAGGAGTATAAGACATCTCCCGCCTACCGACTGCAAGAATATCTAAAGCAATTCCAAAGGGAGAGCGGCTATAACGATGTATTCATTCCCGCAATGCAGAGGCTTAGCCCCGCTTACCGCGAGTATCACAAATCCCTGCAAGCGGCGAATGAGGTTTTCTTGCGGCATTTCCAGCAGGAGTGATTATGCAAAAAAGTTCATAGAACAATTCCCACCCAGCAAAGCGCAATCGACGAAAATCGGTTGCGCTTTTTCACTGCCTGCCCCATACAGCGAGGAACGCCGCAGGGCGGCAAGCGAAGCGGCGAAGAAAAGCAGCGTAAACGGCATGGGTAGAAGCGTTCACAAAAATCTGCTATAATTTTTTTGAGGAAATTTTGAAAACCGTGAAACCAAATCCGATTTTTGTCGGGATATATAGTGAAGGAACCTGACACCAGACGAGAAAGGAGGTTCGCCTATGCAGGACGAGATGATTGTTGCCTTATACTGGCAAAGAGACGAGAACGCCATCAGCGAAACCGAGCGGAAATATGGACTGTATCTTTCAAAGATCGCCTACAATATCCTCGCCGACTGGGAGGACAGCAAGGAAACCGTCAACGATACCTACTTAAAGGCGTGGAACTCCATGCCAACGCATAAGCCGAGCGTCCTCTCCACCTATTTAGGAAAAATCACACGACAACTATCCATTGATGCGTTCCGCACACGCAACAGGGATAAACGGAAGCACTCGGAATATGCAGTCTCTCTTTCCGAGCTGGAGGATTGTATTTCCGGCAGCGAAACCACGGAGCAGAGCATAGAATTGAAACTGCTTGCGGAAGCAATCAATACCTATCTCTACACGCTCCCGGCAGAAGCACGAAACACATTTGTCGGCAGATACTACTTTGCGGATTCTATCCGAGAAGTCGCAGACTACTACGGCGTAAGCGAGCCAAAGGTCAAGAGTATGCTCTACCGAACAAGGCAGGGACTAAAAAAATATTTGGAAAAGGAGGGCTATGAGCTATGAAGAAAGAACACATCAGTGACGCTTTGAATATGCTGAACGATGATATCATCGAGGAAACCAACAATGTCCGCACCAATGCGAAGCCGAAGCGAAGGTGGGAACGGCAAATTGCTGCTGTAGCTTGTATCTGCCTGATTGTTGTAGGCGTGTTTGCCTGGCGAAATTTTTCTAACCATTCGGACTCCTCCACAGAAATTACCATGTCCGACAAAGGAGTAACAATTCCCAAACTTGAAGTCTCTCTTTCAGCGGAATCGTCTGCGGATATGCTGGGATTTTTCATTTATCAAGGGAATTGCTATGTTCACTATGACTGGATATATGATGATGTTGACATCATTGGAAAACATCTCGGCACTGCGACAGGGCTGATTGATGAGTGGACTCCGCGGGATGGATATGTGGAGTTTGCAGGCAGCGTGAAAGGTGATTTCTACGAGGTGAAGGGATACGACCCATCCTTCATGCTCTGTATGAAACATACGGATGGCTCAATTTCCCTCTATGTGTGCGATACAGGAATCACATTAAAGTATGGCTCCGAACTTTATACGGATCGGCTCCATCTTGCCGGGAACTATACGTCTGTACAATACGAGAGCCGCGATTCGTGGAACAAAAGCAAGCACGAACTCTATCAGCTGAAAGATTCCGATGAGCTAATCCGTGATTTTATTGATGGATTAAACGTTGCTGAGTTTATTCCTCGGAATTCTATCTCCTACGATGATGCAAGAGACATCGTCAATGAGATGGAAATATACCACCTGTATTTCAATATGCAGAATGGTACAACAGTACATCTTCGGCTGTGGAAAGACGGATATGTTCTTTATCAAGGACTACTTGGAGTTTGTGTACAGGTGCAAAAAGAAAGCTATAGCAATTTGCTTGAGATACTGGAAAGCCACACAGGAGCAGTGCCGGTAGATTACCATTCTGGGGGAAAGACATTAGAGGATTGCATGAATGACCCGGAACTCGGAAAGTATGTACCTTCTTATGCTCCAGACAATATGAAAGTGGAACGAGTTGAGATTCTTTATTATTTGGATTCTGAAACTGCGAAGGAAACGGGGACAAAGGAGATTACAATAGAGTATTCTGATAATGACGATTCATCGAAATGGTATGCGATCACAGTCACATGGGCCTCAGAATATGGGAAAAATGGCTGGGCGGGTCCCATGGTGGACGCATCCGAGTTGAAAGAAGACAATGTATCCGAGTACATTCGTAAAACCGCCCCGAATGGCAATTCAATTTCGTATGGTAGCAGGATCGAGCTTGGCATCTGGTATGGAGATGTTTCCATTGTTCTGTCGGGAGTTGATCTTGATGCTGAAACATCATACCAAATTCTGAAATCAGTAAATCCTGATATGGACTAAAAATGTGCAAGCACAGCATTGTGCTTGTCCCTACTGTCCTTCGTGAAGAAATCAGTGACGCAATAACCACACACCGAAAAACAGACCGTTGACTCGCGCTTTGTTCGCACAGTCAGCGGTCTGTTTTTATCCCCAAAATCAAGAAAGGAGCGACCACCCATGAGGAAGAAGAAAACGCCGCAGACCATTGAGGAATGTAATGCCGAGCTGGAACTCACGCAGAAGAAAATCCGGCAGTATGAGAACCGAAGCAAGATGCTTGACCGCAGGCTTGCCATTGAGAAGCGCAAGGAGCGCAACCACCGCCTTTGTTCGCGGGGCGGTTTTATTGAAAGCATCGTGCCGGAGCTTATCACCATGACGGACGAGGACGCGCAGACCTTTTTCCGACTTGCTTTGACGAGTGAACCGGCGCGGGAGTTTTTGAGAAAACGAGCCGAGGAAACGACAAGCTGAATAATCCCTTGGCAACAAGGGCGCACTTATACACCCTGACGGGCGTTGTGCGCTCTGCCGAGGGCTTAACCTCTCCGCACAGCCCCGCCGTGTTCCAAGCTTGGCGGCGTTGCCGCGAACAGGGAAAACTGCATTTTCCCTGCGACGGCTTGCGCCGTCTACCCTTTTGCACACTTGCAGCGAGGGAACGCCTTGCCGCCGCAAGCCATTCTCTCCCGTCAAGTCCGAACGAGCGAAACGGAGGTGATACCATCGCAATTTACCATTGCAGCATCAAGATTGTCAGCCGGGGAAAAGGCAAATCAGCCGTAGCCGCAGCCGCCTACCGAAGCGGCGAAAAGCTGACGAACGAGTGGGACGGACTGACCCACGACTACACGAAAAAGGGCGGCGTTGTCCATTCGGAAATACTGCTCCCGGCACACGCCCCGCCCGCTTTCTCTGACCGCAGCACCCTGTGGAACAGCGTGGAGCTTTCCGAAAAATCTAATAATGCCCAGCTTGCACGGGAGGTGGAGATCGCCCTGCCCGTGGAGCTGTCCAGAGAGGAACAGACCCGCCTTGTGCGGGAATATTGTTCCTCTCAATTTGTTTCCAAGGGCATGATCGCCGACTTCAATCTGCACGACACGGGAGGCGGCAACCCCCACGCCCATATCCTGCTGACCATGCGCCCGCTGGACGAAAAGGGCGCGTGGCTTCCGAAGTCCAAAAAGGAATATGTGCTTGACGAAAACGGCGAGAAAATCCGTCTGCCCAGCGGCAGGTACAAGACCCGCAAGGTTGACCTTGTGGACTGGAACAACCGGGAAAACGCCGAGGTCTGGCGCATGGCGTGGGCTGACCTTGCCAATGAGTTTTTAGCGCAGAACAACCGCCCGGAGCGCATCGACCACCGCAGCTATGAGCGACAGGGGATAGACCAGATCCCCACCGTCCATGTGGGCGTATCGGCAACGCAGATGGAGAAGAAAGGCATCGTGACCGAGCGCGGGGAGCTGAACCGAAACATCAAGGCGGCGAACCGTATCCTGCGGGAGATCCGCCGACTTGTGCGCGGCTTAAAGGACTGGATCGCAGAGCTGAAAGAGAGAAAGACCGCCCTGCTGGAAGCGTTGACAGAGGCACGGGCGCAGGCCAGCGAGCCGACCATCCCACAACTGCTTGCCCGGTACATGGAGCAGCGCGGCGAGGAACGCGCCGACTGGACTTCCAAGGGCAAGCTCAAGGGCGCTGTTTCCGACTTCAACAAGGTGCAGGCGGCAATGGAGTTTCTGCGGCAGAAAGAAATCTCCACCGTAGAAACCCTTGACAGACAGCTTGACAGGATAAGTGAAACCGCCGTTGCCATCCGTGACAGCATGAGAAAAGCGGAGCGCCGGATCAAGGACATCGACACCCTGCTCTCCCACATCGGGAACTATGAGAAGTACAAGCCGGTCTACAGGGAGTATGCCGCCATCGGCTGGAAGAAGCAGAAGGAGAAATTCGAGGAAGCCCACAGGGGCGAGCTGGACGCATACCTGGCAGCCGCCCGGTATGTCAAAACCCACCTGCCCGGTACGTCCTACAGCCGCAAGGAGCTGGAAGCCGAGCGCAAAGACCTTGCCGCCGCCCTGCCCGGCAAACGGGAGGAGCTGGAAGCGGTGCAGGCGGACGTGCGGACGCTGCGGGACGTGCGGCACTGGCTCAATCAGGTGCTTCCGCCGGAGCAGTACCGCCAGACCGCCGAGCCGGGGAAAAAGCCATCCATAGTGGAGGGCTTGAAAGGCCGGGAGCAGCGTATCCGGCAGGAACAGGAGAAACAGCAGCAACCGCCCCGGACACAGAAACAACAGGATATGGAGCTTTAACCTTAACATCAGGCACCCGCCATTTTCAATTCTGGAATGACGGGTGCCTTTTTCATTTCAAGGAGGCCGCGATTGCATTTATTTGAAGCTGTGAAGCAGTCTGTCACCACAAGGCAGGCTGCCGAGCGATACGGATTGAACGTGAACAGAAACGGCATGGTGGTCTGCCCGTTCCACAGGGACAGACACCCAAGCATGAAGGTTGACCGCCGCTATTACTGCTTCGGCTGCGGAGCGACCGGGGACGTGATCGATTTTGTGTCCCGGCTGCATGGGATGAGCGCAAAGGAGGCCGCCCTCATGCTGGCGCGGGATTTCTCCATCCCCTGCGGGGACGGAACGGACGCGCCCCGCCAGTCTGCCGTGAAAAAGCTGCGGCAGGAAGCCGAGGAACAGAAATACAGGCGCATGGAGCGGCATTGCTTTCAGGTGCTTGCAGACTATTATCACCTGCTGCGCCGGTGGAGGGAGGAACACGCCCCCTGCCAGCCAGATGAGGCGTGGCATCCTCTGTTTGTGGAAGCCCTGCAAAGGATGGACTATATCGAATACCTGCTGGACGGGCTTTTATCCGATGACCTGCGGGAACGGGCTGCCATCGTCACAGAGTACGGAAAGGAAGTGAGAGCGATTGAGCATAGAATTTCAGGACTTGCCGCCGCAGGTCCGGGAGACCGTGAGGAACGCGCCGGACAGCGCCGCGCCGATGCGGAGCGTTGAGGAAGTAAAGACGATGCTGGACACCACCGAAAAAGGCGGCGTCCGCAACAGCATAAGGAACTGCCTGACCGTATTCCAGTATGACCCCCTGCTTGCCGGGGCGCTGGCCTACAACCTTTTGACCGACCGAACAGACCTTGTAAAGCCCATCGGCTGCCAGCGTCCACCCGGCGCGTCCATGACCGACACGGATATGAAATATATCCGGCTGTACCTTGAAGAAACCTACGGCCTGACCAGCGAAAGGAAGATCGCGGACGCTGCCGACCTTGCCGCCCATCAGAACAGCTACCACCCCGTAAGGGACTATCTGAACGGTCTGGAATGGGACGGGACGGAGCGCATACGTTTCTGCCTGCGGCACTTTCTGGGAGCCGCAGCGGACACCTACACCTGCGAAGCCCTAAAGCTCTTTTTGCTGGGCGCAATCCACCGGGCATACAGACCCGGCTGCAAGTTTGAGGTCATGCTCTGTCTGGTGGGCGGTCAGGGTGCGGGCAAGTCAACCTTTTTCCGGCTGCTGGCGGTAAGGGACGAATGGTTTTCCGACGACCTGCGGAGGCTGGACGATGATAACGTCTACCGAAAGCTGCAAGGTCACTGGATCATTGAAATGTCGGAAATGATCGCCACAGCCAACGCAAAGAGCATCGAGGAAATCAAATCCTTTTTGAGCCGACAGAAGGAGGTCTACAAGATACCCTATGAAACCCACCCGGCAGACCGACTGCGGCAATGCGTGTTCGGCGGCACTTCCAACGCGCTGGACTTCCTGCCCCTTGACCGAAGCGGCAACCGGCGGTTTCTCCCGGTGCTGGTAAACCCGGAGCAGGCGGAGGTACACATTTTGGAGGACGAGGCCGCTTCACGGGCATATATCAGCCAGCTATGGGCGGAGGCAATGGCGCTTTACCGGGCGGGCAGATGGAAGCTGACGTTCAGCCCGGAGCTGGTGCGCTACCTGAAAGACCACCAGCGGGATTTCATGCCGGAGGACACCAAGGCGGGAATGATACTTGCCTATCTCGACCGCTGCACCGGCGATGCGGTCTGCTCCAAGCAGCTATACAGAGAAGCCCTGAACCACCCCTTTGACGAGCCGAAGCAATGGGAGATACGGGAGATCAACGAGATCATGAACCAGTGCGTGACCGGCTGGAGCTACTTTTCCAACCCCCGTATGTTCCCGCAGTACGGCAGGCAAAAGGGCTGGGAACGGGAGAATGCGACAACGGACACCGGCAACGAGGACGAGAAAATCCCCGACGGCTTTGTGCCGGTCACAGAACAGATGGAGCTTCCATTCTGAAAAATCCGGGAAAATCACAGCCCGTTGCATACCCCGTTGCTATCCCGTTGCCGACCCCGTTGCCGGGGAAAATGCTGTAGCCGCAAGGCTTTTCCCCTCTCTGACAACCAAAACAACAGAAAAATAAAAGAAAAGGTAAATAGTAGCCAACCCGCCAGATAGGGATTGTTTGCAAGGTCTTTTGAAGCCCGTTGCCGGACTTCGTTGCCGACGCTCCCCTGTCTGGCTATTTTCATGTAAGGAGGTAACTGCCTATGGCGAAAAACAAGACCCGAATCGATGTGATTACCGTCTTTGACGGGGAGCTGGACGCTACCGATGTTTTTGTGAGCCTGATTGCACAGAAGCACTCGCAGAAATCCAGCGAGGAATCCGGCAAGAATAATCTTGCGAAAACGCAAGATTTATGCTATACTAAAGACAAGGTTCAGGTAACCGGCGCTCCGTCTGGATTGTGCGGGTAAAACGGTTATGATGAACGGATATGATGTGATGAGCGCGGCGCTTGCTGGGGGCTTCCGGGCAGCTATCTACTGCCGGTTGAGCAAGGACGATGACCAGCAAGGGGAGAGCGCCAGCATCGCCAACCAGCGGGATATGCTGGAAACCTACTGCGAGAAGCAGGGATGGGAGGTTGTGGCAGTCTATCAGGACGATGGCTATACGGGGCTGAACATGGAACGCCCCGACCTGAAACGAATGCTGAAAGCCATCGAGCGCAGACAGGTAAATCTTGTGATAACGAAAGATTTATCGAGGCTGGGCAGAAATTACTTGCAGACCGGGCATCTCATTGAGGACTTTTTTCCAAGGAACGGAGTGCGCTATATCGCCATGAACGACGGCATAGACACCCTGCGGGAGAACAACGACATTGCGCCGTTCAAAAATATCCTGAACGAGATGTACAGCAAGGACATTTCCAAGAAAGTCCATTCGTCCTACCTGCTGAAAGCGCAGAAAGGCCAGTTTACCGGCTGCGTCGCCCCGTTTGGATACAGGAAAGACCCGGAGGACAAGAACCACCTGCTGATCGACCCGGAAACAGCCCACATTGTCCGGCTGATATTCGGGTACGCTCTGGAGGGGCACGGCCCGAACTATATCCGGCGCAGGCTGGAGGAACAGAAGCTCCCCTGCCCCACATGGTGGAACAGGGAGCGCGGGATACGCAACGTCCGCACCCGGTGGGAGCAGCAAGACCCGGAGAACGGGAAATATATCTGGGACTTTTCCGTGATAAAAGATCTGCTGATGAATCCCGTCTACACCGGGGCGATCGCTTCGCAGAAAACGGAGTACCGTTTCAAGATCGGGACTATCGGCAGCAAGAGGCCGGAGGACTGGATCGTGGTGGAGGGGACGCATGAGCCGCTGGTGGACAAGAGGGACTTTGCCATCGTGCAGAGAAAGCTCAAATCCCGCCAGCGTCCGGGGGCTTCCGGCGAACCGAGCCTGTTCGCGGGGCTTCTCAAATGCGGGGAGTGCGGGAAGTCGCTGACCGTCCGCTACACCAATGCCAAGCACCCGCAGCGGATTTATTCCTGCAAGACCTACAATGCCTTTGGGAAGCACCATTGCAGCCAGCACAGGATTGAGTATGATACCCTCACAAGCCTTGTGCTGCACAAAATCCGGGAGTGCGCCGCCGCTGCCCTGATGGACGGCGAGGCCGTAGCCAACAGACTGACCGGCAACTGCGAGGCCGAGCAGAAAGGACAGCGAGAAGCACTGGAACGGGCTTTGGCAAAGGACGGGGAACGGATCGAAACGCTGGAAAAGATGGTGCTGCGGCTCTATGAGGACATGGTAGCCGGACGCATCACGGAAAACAATTTCGATCTCCTGCTGGCAAAGACACAGAAGGAACAGGCCGAGCTAAAGGAAAAGGCCGCAGAAGCCCGGAAGCGGCTGGACGATGAAGCCCGCCTTGCGGTGGACGCGAGGGAATGGGTGGAATCCATACAGGAATACCGGGACATTGCGGAGCTTGACGCTGCCACCCTAAACCGCCTTATCAAAGAAATCGTTGTCCACGAAACCGTTGACAGCGACAAGACAAGACACATTTCCATCGAAATTCATTTCAATCTCAAGCCCCTGCCGGAAGTGGAGCAGGTCACGGGATAGCCTGTCCCCGCCGGGGAACTTCTGAAAACTTCATATATTTTTTGACACGCCGCCGCCCGCCATTGAGCAGAGTTTTACACCTAATTGGGGATAAAACAGCTCATGGCGGGTCCAAAAGCCAGGGTATGAAGCAGCTCATGGCGGGCGGCGGCATCATCCTGCTGGGCACCACCCTGATCCCTCTGCTGTCCGGCCTGTTTTAAGGTAGCGGCTTATGGATTTTCTCACCGACTGGCTCACGGATTGGCTCAAGGAGCTTTTAATCAGCGGGATCATGGGGAACCTTTCGGGGCTCTTTGATAACGTAAACGCCCAAGTCGGAGAGATTGCGGTACAAGTGGGAACAACCCCGGCGGCATGGCACGCCGGGGTGTTCTCCCTGATCCGCCAGCTTTCCGAAACGGTAATTTTGCCGATTGCCGGAATGGTGCTGACCTTTGTTGCGACCTATGAACTGATCCAGATGCTTTTGGAAAAAAACAATATGCACGAGTTTGATGTGGCGAATATCTACAAATGGAT
>ERZ779850.3876-NODE-3876-length-10066-cov-2.680551_pt1 | contig 10066 bp, 10 predicted proteins | sample MGYA00511249_ERZ779850 | MGnify/ENA primary metagenome ERZ779850 (study PRJEB29588, sample SAMEA2162475) | human gut metagenome | biome: human gut; feature: human-associated habitat; material: faeces | place: Denmark | collected 2008/2010 ...
TCGATTGAAGATTTTAGCAACAACATAAATTGTTTTCTCACCCACGTATCTGCACCTCCTTCAGTTGTTTTTTAAACTCGTCCTCCGTTGTAATTACACCTGCGCAATACTTATCATATAGCTTCTTGCCAATGTCTACAGCTTCGTACTTATATACGTATTGATGGCTCCATGTGTTGAACCAATAGTCCTTCCCACACCAAAGCTGGATTTCGATGGGATAAGAATGACTATCTCTTTGGTAATACAGATGTATTGCTCTATATCCGTCATCTATCCTCTTTCCGTGTGTCAAATCAACAACGCGGAAGTAGCCAGGGAAATCGGTAGGATAGCTTTCTAAACGCAGCCGAAATCCAAGGACATCGTTGAAGCACTGCTTAAAACCGCCACCTGTGCGTAGAGTCTTTTCATATTTTCGCAGTATGGAGTCGTCGCTTTTAAAGCGAGAACCAATGAGATTCTCCATAATCAGGGTATTGATGTAACCTTCCCTGTACTTTGAGATATCCTGCAAAATTACATCCAGAGGGGTTTCTCTCAGAGAAATCTGCTTTAGACTTTGCTTCAGCGTTGACGTATAGGATAAAGCATCCAATGCGTCTTGAGATATCAGTCTTCCAGTATCCATGGTTTCCCCCTTTACTGTTGTGATTTCCTACTATTATAGTGAAAAAAAGTTAGTGTTTCAAGTGCCGAAAAAACACTTCTAAGAGTCTTGCCCAAAAGGCTTCATGATTATTCCGACGCACTTTGCTCCTTTCTACGGAGATGGGTATTCCCATCTTCAGAATTAAGCAGCAGACCAAACTCTTCTTCCAGAGTATCTGTGATTTCCCAAATCTTGATGGTTTTGTTGGCGACATCCTCTTCCAGGCTGACAGCCTTTTGGAACAGACGCTTGAGGAAGTCAGCGTCGTACTTCCCAGAAACCACCATGGGCTTTGCCATGAGAGCGAATGCCGAGTACAGGCACTTTTTCTCCAGCTTCCTCCGGAATTGGTTCAAGTCGCCCTGAGTCTTAATGTCCGGTGCCTGAATGACTGCATAGGGCATGTGCATCCCAATGATATCGTCAACGTCCCGCAGTGTTGCTTCCATATCGGGGATATTGGCAAGCTGCTCGGAATAGTTGTTGGCATCATGCCAGATGTTGAGGATTTTCTCAGTGGTCATGTTGCTGAAATCTATGACAGAACCGAGAAATGCTGCCCACGCCCGGTGAGTCATCTCTACGGTGACTTGCGTGAGGATTTCCTCCCGGGATGGTGCCTTCACCGGCTGCCTGTGAGGGTTCGTCTTCTTCTTTGCCAAGGATATGTTCCTCCTCCAGTTTTGTGTAGAACTGAGCCCTGCCTCTACCATCATTGTCAACAGACGGAGATGGAGACAGGGCTCAATATTTGTGTTTCACTTGGTTCTGAACGTTCAGTTCCAGTCCTGTGCCAGAACCGGATGAGCGCTCCCCTTCATGGACTGCTTCAAGTCCAGAATCCGTTGATTGCTGCTTCCCCGGAAGTTCAGACGAATGTCTTTCTTTTCAAGGATAAACGGGCCATCAACGAGGACGTCGGCAGTCATGAGGATTTCCTTCGTCATTGCGGTGTATGCCCTGCTTTTGAGCGAGGCATCCGTCAGTTCTTCAAAAGTGTAGCCGGAATAGACCCAGATGTCTTTGCTGTCTCCGAATTGCTCGCGGATAGCTTTCATCGTAGACAGTACCTCATGCTGGTTCTCAGGCTCCATCGGCTCTCCGCCGAGGAACGTGATACCCTGCATCCATGGCTGTGACAGTTCTTCAAGTATACCTTGCTTAACCTCGGCGGTGTAGGGCTTTCCGTAATCGAATGCCCACGTATCGCCGTTGAAGCAGCCCTTGCAGTGATGCGTACAGCCGGACACAAATAAGGTGACGCGCATGCCGGGTCCATTCGCTACATCGCAGGTAAGGATTTCTCCGTAGTTCATAGTAAACCTCCTCCCGCACATAAATCAAGTGGGGCTATGAGCAGAAAAGGAGGCGGCAGGTATTGCGCCTGTCTCCTCCTCCCTGTTATACAATAAAGTTCATTTTCAGTGAAAATTACTGAACGATGTTTTTTAGTTTACTCCATGATAAAGTTCATTTTTGGGCAAAACGCTTAGAAAAAATTTTTTCGGTTATTTCGGTAAGCCTTGGCAGGACACGTGTAGTACGCGGTCATGCAGTTCGCCCCTGCGGCCGTTATTCATTGCCTGAGTACCAATGTAGCCGCAAACGCGGCGGGCAATATTCATGCGAGAGTGGTCACGGTTGCCGCAGTTCGGGCATTCCCAAATGTACTTCCCGTCTTCTTCCACGAGCTTGATTTCCCCATCATATCCGCAGCACTGGCAGTAGTCGGACTTGCTGTTCAGTTCTGCATACATGATATTGTCGTAGATGAAGCGAACAATGGCTTCAGCAGCTTCGAGGTTGTTCTGCATGTCTGGAATCTCCACGTAGGAGATTGCGCCGCCGGGAGACAACTTCTGGAACTTCGACTCGAATGCCAGCTTCTTGAACGCAGTGATGTGCTCACGGACGTTGACGTGGTAGCTGTTTGTGATGTACGGATGGTCGGAAACCTCCGGGACAACGCCGAACTTACGCTGCAGCGCCTTGGCAAACTTATAGGTCGTGCTCTCCATGGGTGTTCCGTACAGGGAGTAGTCGATATTCTCGGCTGCCTTCCATTCGGAGCACTTGTCATTCATGTGCTGCATCACCTGCATGGCGAAGGGCTCTCCTTCTGCGTCTGTGTGGCTGTGACCGGTCATGTACCGGACACACTCATACAGGCCTGCATAACCCAGAGACAACGTGCTGTAGCCGCCGTAGAGAAGCTTATCGATAGGCTCACCCTTCTTCAAGCGGGCCAGCGCACCATGCTGCCACAGGATGGGAGCCACGTCAGACGGGGTTCCCAGCAGGCGTTCATGACGCAGGCGCAGCGCTCTGTGGCACAGTTCCAGCGTTTCATCGAACTGCTTCCAGAACTCATCCATATCCCCGTTGGAGGACATAGCGACGAACGGCAGATTGATGGTAACGACGCCCTGATTGAATCGGCCGTAATACTTGTGCTGTCCGGGGACGTAGTTCTTCGCGTTGGCGATATTGCCAAGCTTATCACTGAACCGGTCAGGGGTCAAGAAAGAGCGGCAGCCCATGCAAGGATAAACATCGCCCTTATCGCGGAGCATGATTTTCTCGCTGATGTAGTCAGGAACCATGCGCTTCACAGAGCACTTGGTCGCTACCTGCGTCAGCCACCAATACTTCGTACCGGGCATGCAGTTGTCATCCTCCAGGAAGTACAGCAGCTTCGGGAACGCCGGGGTGACCCAGACGCCATCCTCATTCTTCACGCCCTGATAACGCTGACGGCAGACTTCCTTGCAGACAGCTGCAAGGTCATCTCTCAGCAGCTGGTCATCGCCGCATTCATTGAGGCACATAGCCACAGAAATGAACGGAGCCTGACCGTTGGTCGTCATGAGCGTGATGACCTGATACTGGATGATTTGGACGCCCTTCTCGATGTCCTTCTGTACGCGGTCCTCGGTGATGCTTTCCACCTGCTCGTCCGTAAATGTGAAGCCCGCCTTCTTCAGTTCCGCAGCAATCTGCTTGCGGAAGCGAATGCGGCTCTCATTGACGAACTTGGCCAGATGCGTCAGAGAAATGGTCTGGCCGCCGTACTGGCTTGAAGCGACCTGTGCAATGATTTGTGTCGCGATATTGCACGCGGTGCTGAACAGATGGGGCTTCTCAATGAGGGTTCCGGTGATGACGGTGCCGTTCTGGAGCATATCGTCCAGATTGACGAGGTCGCAGTTGTGCATATGCTGGGCGAAGTAGTCCGTATCATGAAAATGGATACGGCCTTCGTCGTGCGCCTGCGTGATGTCTTCCGGCAGGAGCTTGCGGCGCGTCATGTCGCGGCTTACTTCGCCGGCCATATAGTCGCGCTGCGTGGACACGATGGTCGGGTTCTTATTGGCGTTCTCTTCCTGCGCATCCTGATTGTTCAGTTCGAGCAGAGCAGAGATTTTGTCATCCGTGCTGTTCGCCTGCCGCAGCAGCTGATGCTCGTAGCGGTAGGTGATGTAGTTGTTGGCCAGACGGTAGGCACCGTGCTCCATGATGGAGAAAACAACCTTGTCCTGGACCTCCTCAACAGACGGGGTGTGCTTCTCTTCAATGCACTGCTGTTCAATCTTCAAAGCGATTTCCTTGATGGCTTCCTCGCTCAGTCTCTCATTGAGGCTAACGCTGCCATTCGCTTTTTCGATGGCGTGTTCTATCCGAGTGCGGTCGAAATCGACTTCGACGCCGCTTCTTTTGCGAATCTTCATACGAAACTTCCTTTCTATATGTTGTGTTGTATTGGCTTCAATATACTACATATTGCGTCAAATATCAATATGTAGTTTCCGACAATTTTGGTCATCGGAATCTGCCAGTTCTACTATGCTTGGTCATGATTACTCCTCCTTGTAAGTAATTTTTGGGAGGCGGGGGAAGTAGTCGCAGCCACCTCGTCCCGCCGCCGGGTGGTTGGTCATTCTGTGAAATTCTTGAGCACCGACTCGTCCACCGAATACTCGGTGCCGCTCTCGTCTGTGAAGTTCATAGAAAGAATTTCACACGTGAAATCTACGTTCTCGTCGGAGCACGTAATGTTGGCCTCTGTAACCGCCGAGGCAGATGCCAGCAGTTTTGCTGTAACGTCTTCTCTTGTCAGACACAGCTCCTCGTATGCCTCATCAAAGTCCTCCGAAACATCGGAATCATTGAAGAACTCTCCGCGCCCGGACTGGTAGGTGATTTTGTATTCTCGGTCAGATACCTTTTCGTAGTCGTAGCTACAGGCATCGAAGTCGAACGGGATATCACCTTTGACCGTGCGCACCTCGAATCCCTCGAAGCTGAGCTTCTCGGTAGCGAGGTCGATTGGCTCTTCAAAGCGGGCGAGAAAGATACCGTGCATAATGACTTTTTTCATGATTTCCTCCTAATTTTTGCAGGGAAAGGTGGTCGCAGCCACCTCTCCCTGCTGTTGTGTTGTTTGTTACCGTGCGGATACCAGCGCATTCAGCTGCGTAATGAGCTCAATCGGGACGTACGGAATCATAGGGTTGCTGGCAAAGGTCTCGCTCATGTCCTTGACGAACTTCGGGAAATCGTCGATTTCCTCGATGGTGTCAAGGGCTGCCTCTCTGTCTTCCGTCAGTTCCCAGCAAAGGACGCGGGACGCGACATAGCGTCTGTCGTTTGCCATGAACACAATACCCTGCCATTTGGCAGTCTTGTGTTCTACGAATTTCACAATGGATACGTTGATAGGTTTTCTCATAATTACTCCTCCTTGATAAAAATAAAAAGCCGCTCTCTGCCCACTGGCATAGAACGACTTAATTAAAAAAATAGAAACGATGACGCGGAGCAAAACTCTTTGTCAAAAAGAAACTTTTCCTTTCGCAAGGAACGTGAGAGACATTTACAAGTATCAGTATATTGGTTTCATCCGAGAAAGTCAAGTATCCTGAAACAAAAAAGAGAACCGGCGGCGGAGACTCGCTCCCGCCGCCTGCTTACTCTCAAAGCTGAACTTTAATTGTAATGACCTTGTTCGGGTCTTTTCCGTAGATTGCGGTCAGCGCGGAAATGACTGTTTCGAGGTTACCCGACAATGGCAATTCCATCGACTGCCCCGTAGGCGCTGCAGAGGGCTCGTCCTTCTTAGCGATATCAGCGGGTTCCGTCGCAGGTTTCTGTGCCGCAGACTGGATGATACGGTCAGGAATGGGCTGTTTAACGTTAGGCGTGGGATGCAGCGGGTAAATGAACGCAGTAGCATCCTCTTTCGCAGCCCCATCAAGCTGTTTGAGCCCCTCCACGATTTTCTTTTCCATGCGCCTGCTGACTTCGCGGCCATTCACGTAGTCTACTATCGACTGGAAATCCACGCCTAAGATAGAACCTACATCTCCGAAATGGATATTGAGTTTCTTACACATATCGTTGATGGCTTGGATGAAAAATTGCCGCTCATTGAGTTTGACTTGTCTCGCTTCTTTCTCCTTGGAAACGTGCTGCATAGGTTTTTCTATTGCAGCTTTCGGGGGCTCAGCTTTTTCTTCTCCGCTATCAGCTTCGCATACGCTGTGATAGCATCTTTCCTCGCATTGCTCATTTCCACGAGTTCCTGAGAACTCAGCGGTCGCATGACCAAGTAGTTTTTGACGATGGTATCTGCGTGAATCGGCGCAACTGCCCGGTTATAGATGTAGTTGCAGTAGATACTCTGTGTTACCCCCGCCAATGTCGCCATGCGAGTGATACTGATGCCTGAAACATCTTCGATTCGGTTGAGACCTGCGATAATTTCACTTTTCGGCAAAGCGGGGGCATCTCCCTGGTCATCAGCCTCCTCTGGCGAATCATCCTCCGCTTCTGCATTTTCTCCTGCATTTTCGGCGGCGGTTGCTGGCTCATTGTCCGTGACGTTTTCCTCTTCATCCTCATAGCAGAACTTATTCCATACGGAAGTGTCGAATTTGGCTCCCCCATCCCGGCGCCCATCATCCAGAGCCCTTGTGAGATTATGCTCCTGCAAATACTTGTAGAGAACTCTTATGTTGATGTGAAAGAGTGCCACGAGATTATCGATGGCTACTCCGTAGTTCTTTCCCAGCATTTGCAGGTAGAGTTTCTGATACTCTTCCGGCATAGCGATAAAAGCCTGCCAGTCCATGGGGACTCCGAGTTTGTAGCTTCGAACGGGACCGTTCAATGGGTTCATCTCCTTTGCGGACGATTCTTTTCAGCAGTAAAGGCGTTTCGTTTGCTGGCGTGTTTTTCGGTAACTGGAAAGCCTTTACAGCTATTTGTTTTTCTTTATTTTTCGCCTTACCACGCGAAATAATAGACCACGCCCATTGGCAGACTGGTCAACGAATGGAGGCATTCTGTCACAATCGCCCGAACATCTTTTCCTCGTCCTATCTTGAGGAAATCAGAGGGTACGCCAACCCTCAATGCGCCATCTTTAGCAAAATCCAACACATGCTGCATAGACTCCCGTAATGCTTGCTCGTTAAAGTAACCACCCTTATTTTCAAGGACACAGCATCTGGCTGTGTAGCTTGGGCGCAGTGTATTCGGGAAATCCATCTCTTTGAAATCAACGTCGCCCAGATAGAGGTCCTTGGATTCTTCGAGTGAAGTGGCTACTAAGGCAACCAAGCCCCCTTCTTTCGCATCTTGTTGTACGGACTTGTGATTGCACAGCAACCGCTGACAACAAGGTGGATTTATCACGGGACGTCCTGCTGGTGGAATTGGCAGTTGGTTTATATGCAGTTTCCCCATTGTTTTGAGAATGCCATCATGCACTTTCACTACGGCATTTCTCACGTTAAAATGGACGTTGTATCTTCTTTCAGGAGGCTTCCCCCAGCCCAACTCGATGAGAATTTCGTTGTCTTCTACGCTGTAGTCCAACTTCGAGATTGAACGGACGTCAAAACTTTCAACACCTTTTAACTCGCTCTCGTAGCCATCATCCAGCTCGCCGGAATAGGCCATCAGCAGTCTGGTTGATGTAAAGAGGAAGGCTCTCCATGTGTATTGGACTGGGTCGTCCACATCTTGGCACATAAAGCCCCAAATCGGGCGTTCGTGTTCCTCTAAGGCAATTGCAAGTGACCACGCACAGATTTCGATAGGAACTCGCTCATTGGCATCAACAATGTTGCTGTCATCTATCAAATCGAGAAGGGCCCTCATATCTCGCTCGATAACATCGATGGTATAGAATTGATGGTACATACCGGTCCTTTCTGCACGTTAATGCGTGTACCGGATTGCTCCCTGAGGCGTTCTGGTCAACGGATGGAGGCACTCAGCAACGATGGCATTCCACTCGCTGGTGTTTCCATCTTTCGGAGATGCAGGGAAGTCATTCGGGACGGCTACATACTTGGCGCAGACCATTTTGAAGGCCACCACTTTTTGCAACGCATTACGCAGCGCAGTTTCGTCGATGGGACTATCAGGGGCCTCCCGTACACAGCATTTGGCCGTGTAGCTGGGGCGCCGCTTTTCCGACAAATCCATCTTCACGAAGCGAACGTCACCGAGATGCAGGTCTTCCGACTCGGCGGCGGAGGTATCTTCCAGAATAATTCCCCCGCCGCATTTGGCGGCTACCATTGCAGTTGTTTCCCTATCCGAATCCAGCACTCTCCTGCGGCAAGGAGGATTCTTTTCCGGCGCTCCATTCGGGCGAATCATTGGGTAGCCCAATGGCAGCGAATCTATTGCCAGATTAACATACTCCAAGACTTTCTGCGCCGCATTCTTCTTGTTAAAGCGGATGTGATACTCCGTTCCCTGTCCATCTTCCCAGCCGGATATTTCCAGGGTAAATTCGTTTTTCTCGAAGTCGCATTCCATCTGGGACACAGCGCGGAAATCGAAGCTCTCGACACCCTTAAATTCACTGGCTCTGCTATCTTTACACTCTACCGCAAAGGCTATCAGCAGTCTGTCTGTCGTGATAAGGAATGCTCGCCAAGAGTTTTGCGCGTTGCCGATTTCGTCGATGTCTTTCCCGGCAAAGCAAAAGAGTGGACGTTCCCTTTCCTCTAAGGAATTAGCGAGTTCCAATGTACATTCCATCACAGTACAGGTTTCATCATTCTTGCCCCAGTCGGTAACGACACCGTCGGTATACATCTTGTTGGTGAGTTCTTTCATGTCATTGTAGACAGCGGCCTCTGTGTAGAAGTGATTGTACATATTACTATCTCTCTTTCTTTTTCGAGCCGAATCCTCAGAACTGAGCGATGACGCTCTCTTTGCTTACTCAGTTCTGGAGAATTGGCTCAAAATAAACTATATAGCATCTATTCCACCAAGGGCTTCCATAGTGGCGCTTTTCTGGATTTCATCAAAAATGACCTTGGACAATGCAGTATTCCTTCGGCTTGTATCCTCTGTCCCAATGGCTTTCACGATGGAGCTTTCATCCGATACCAGGATGACCTGTTCCCTGGCTCTTGTGACTGCCGTATATAAGAGATTTCGCTTCAGGAAGAAGCTCATTGACCGAAACAGCGGGATGACGACTTTCTTGAATTCAGACCCCTGGCTTTTGTGGATGGTGATGGCGGTTGCCGGGTCTAAGAAGAACGCATCCTCTTTCGAGTACCGGACTTCCGGCTCATCCGGGTAGAACTGAACAGACAGGACGGACTCGTCCTCTTCTGCCTCATCCGAATCCTCCACGGCATCTGAATCAACGACCTTTTCGGAAGGGTCTTTAATCTTCGTGATGAAGCCAATATCGCCGTTCGCGGCGCCCTCAATGTTCTTGGTCTGCATGACCTTATCCCCGACACGGAACCGCTTGCCGCCTATCTCGATTTCTGCCTTACTGGGGGCGGGGGGATTCATGATGTCGCGCAACGCCTCGTTGATGCTAACGGTCGACGCGGCGCCTCTTTTCCGCATGGGGCACAGGATTTGAACATCACTGGAAATGCCGATATCGACGCTGCGTTTCATGAGCGTCTTGATAAAAGACAGCGCCTGTTCTTCGTTTTCCATCTTCTGTAGGAAGAAGTCTTTCTTCGAATAGACCAGCCCGGACAAACCTTGCCGGATGCTTGCTGCGTTGTACGGGATGAGGCTGTCCTCTTTCTGTCGGAAGATACGAGTCAGCCGTGTATTCGGGATAGCCGGGCATTCGAGCAGCTGACGAAGCACGTTTCCGGGCCCGACAGATGGGAGCTGGTCCGAGTCGCCGAGGAACAGCAGCTGCGTTTTCGGTGTCATTCGGTACATCAGATTAGCCATCAGTTCTGCGTCAATCATGGATGACTCATCGATGACCAGCAGGTCCGCCTCAATCTGGTATCCGTCCGCGCAAACGAGGCTGAAATCCGTCCGCTCGTTGGGGCGAAGGTGCAGAAAGCTGTGCAGTGTGGATGCCTCCATACCGATTTGCTCTGCCATACGCCGGGCAGCGCGTCC
>ERZ779850.3877-NODE-3877-length-10065-cov-3.808591_pt1 | contig 10065 bp, 7 predicted proteins | sample MGYA00511249_ERZ779850 | MGnify/ENA primary metagenome ERZ779850 (study PRJEB29588, sample SAMEA2162475) | human gut metagenome | biome: human gut; feature: human-associated habitat; material: faeces | place: Denmark | collected 2008/2010 ...
ATCGCCCCTCGCCGCACAGCTCTATCATCCGGGCGAAGCGCTCTACTACCGGGTGAGCTACAAGGCCAAGATGTTCCCCAACACGGAGGTCGGCAGCGTCGAGGTCTGCACCTACGACGACCGTTCGGAGGGCACGCCCCGCTACCGCGTCGAGGGAATCGGCCGCACGCTGCCCACCTACCGCTGGTTCTTCAACCTGGAGGATATCTACCGCGTGTGGATCGACCCGCAGGAGCTGCGCCCCGTCCGCTTCGAGAGCGACCTCCACGAGGGCGACTACACCTTCCAGAGCTACTACACCTACCTCTGGGCCGATTCGACGATCCACACCCGCTGGCGGAGCCGGCAGCGCCCCTTCCGCGAAAAGCAGATGACCCTCACCCGCGAGAGCATGGACCCCATCTCGCTCTTCTTCACCCTGCGGTCGGCCGAGGCCGAGGATTTCCGCGTCGGCGAGCCCGGCACACTGCAGATGGTTCTGCAGGACACCATCAAGCAGATCCACTACCGTTACCTGGGCCGCGAAACCAAGAAGATCCGAAACATGGGCCGATTCCGCACGCTGAAGTTCGAATGCCAGCTCGGCACCACCGAGGGATATTCGTTCACCGACGGCACGATCTTCACCATCTGGATCTCGGACGACGACAACAAGATCCCGCTCTACATCGAATCTCCGGTCAAGATCGGCAGCATCCAGGCCTATATCTCCGGCTACAAGGGGCTGAAATACCCGCTCACAAGCCTCGTCAGGTAGACAGAGATCCCCCGAATGCAGGGCTTTCGCAAAGTATGACGCGCGACGGCTTCCGGATTCGCATTTTTTGACTATCTTTGCCAAACCAGACAACATCCCGGTGTCGAACACCGCCATCCGCCCCCGCAGCCCGGCTGCTGCCGGCCGGTCCGGCCCGTACGTCACCGCTAAAACCAACCTCCTATGGAAAACAAACAGGGATACGATCCTTCGGAATTCGAAGACGACGACTTCTCGACGCCGCAGCCCGATGCCGGAAAGTCCATCCGCGGCTATCGCATCGTCATCATCATCCTCTCGGTGATCCTGGCTGCGCTTTCGATGCTCTACTTCAGCATCCACCGCCAGCAGATGCTCGACAACGAGCTGTTGCAGGCCGACCGCGACTCGATCCAGAACGATCTGGGCCGGCTGATGGAGGATTACGACAACCTCCAGATCTCGAACGACTCGATCTCCCGCGGCCTCGATATCGAACGCGAACGCGCCGACTCGCTCATGACCCGCCTGAAGAAGGAGCGCTCGTGGAACCTGGCCAAAATCAAACAGTACGAGAAGGAGGTCGGCACGCTGCGTACCATCATGAAGGGCTACGTCCGCCAGATCGATTCGCTCAATACGCTCAACAAACAGCTCATCAAGGAGAACGTCGGCTACCGCAAGGAGATCTCCACGGCCCGTCTGCGCGCCGAAATGGCCGAAGAGAAGGCCGCCGAACTCGACAACAAGGTCAAGGTCGGAGCCGTACTCCGCGCCCGCGACATCCGTCTGACGGCCCTCAACGACCGCAGCAAACCCGTCTCGCGCGTGAAGAACGCCTCGCGTCTGCGCGTCGACTTCGTCCTCTCGGCCAACGAACTGGCGACGCCCGGAAACCGCGCCGTCTACGTGCGGATCACCTCGCCCGACGGCTATGTGCTCACCACCGAACAGATGCCGACCTTCGAATTCGAGGGCGAACGGCTCAGCTATTCGGCCATGCGTGAGGTCGACTACCAGAATCAGGACCTCGAGGTGGGCATCTACTTCAACTCGACGGGATTCGCCGCCGGAACCTACACCGTGGAACTCTACAGCGAAGGTCGTCTGATCGGCTCCACGCAGATCGTCATGAAGTAGTTCCCCGCAAGGCATGAAGCTGCGACACCTGTGCTGTCGGCCCGAAAAGGTCGGCAGCACTTTTTCTCGACTGCTGCGCCCGATCGGCGAGAATCCCGGATTCTTCCTCTTCGCGGCCCTCGTCCCCACACTCCCCGACATCCTCTACGCCGTCAGCCGCGAGATGACCTTCTTCGTCTGGCGGAATCTGATTCTGGCCCTGCTGCTCTCGTTCTTCCGCGCCTATGTCCTCTCGGCCCCGCTCCTGCTGCTCCGCCGGCAAAGAGCCTCGGGCGAGGAGTCGACCGTGCGCCGGATCCTCCGCAACCTTTACGTCTCGGCCCTGCTGCTCATCCTCGGCGCGGCCTCCTATGCCGAGAGTTTCCTCCAGCTCCGGTTCGGAACCCTCTGCTCGGCATCGGTCATCCAGGTCCTCTGGGAGACCGACAGGCAGGAGAGCACCGAATTCCTGAAGACCTACTGCGCCTCGACAACCTTCGTGCTGCTGACGCTCTTCTTCGTCCTGCTCATCGCCGGATACGTGATGCTGCGGCGCCATGCCCCTCGTTTCCACCTCCGCAGCCGTGTGCTGCGCTCGACACTGGGAGTGCTGCTGCTCATCGGGCTCGGCATCTCCGTCAGCCGGATCCAGATCTTCGGCAAAATGCTGCTCGACAGCCACGACGCCCCCGCCATCTCGGCCCCGAGCACCCCGATCTCCACCTTCGAACGCATCCACACGGCCCTGGCGGCGAACAACTTCTCGCCCGAACGGGCCCAGCGGCTGCTGCAGATGCTCGAATCGGCCCGCGTGGAGAGCTGCACGTTCCGTTCGCCGACGATCGTCGTGATCATCGGCGAGTCGTTCAACAAGCACCACTCGAGCCTCTACGGCTACGGAATGCCGACCAACCCCCGGCTCGCCGAACGGCTCGCACGCGGCGAACTCTACCGGCTGAACGATGTCGTCTCACCCGCCAACCTCACCACCTCGGTCCTCAACCAGATCTTCTCGCCGGCCAGTCTCGACGCCGGGCAGCGCTGGGACGAGGCGCCGCTCTTCCCGGCCCTCTTTCTGAAGGCCGGCTACGAGACCTTCCATCTGGACAACCAGGCCGCCGGTACGGTGACCAATTTCCACGACCTCGGGCTGAAGAACCTCTTCAACGCCCGCAGCAACAGCCTCCTCTTCACGGGGGTCAATCCGCGGCGCTATCCGCTCGACATGGAGCTGATCGGGGAGTATGACCGGATCGTTCCGACGGGCGTGAAGGCCGAGCTGACCCTCTTCCACCTGATGGGGCAGCACGTCCACTACAACAACCGCTTCCCGCCCGAAGAGTCCTTCTTCACCCCCGAATCCTACGACCGCCCCGATCTGAACAGCCGCCAGAAGCAGATCCTGGCCGACTACGACAACGCCACGCGTTACAACGACCGGGTGGTCGACGCCATGATGGAGCGCTTCGCCGACCGCGAAGCCATCGTGATCTACCTCCCGGACCACGGCGAGGAGATGTTCGACTACCGCGACCAGTTCGGCCGCACCTACACGCCGCTTACGGCCGGTATCTGCCGCTATCAGTTCGAGATCCCGTTCCTGATCTGGATGTCGGACTCCTACCGCGAACGGCACCCCGATGTCGTGGCTCAGGTCATCCGGGCCGCCGACCGACGCTTCTCGTCGGACGATCTGCCCCATCTGCTGTTCGATCTGGCCGGGATCCGCTGTCCGTGGTTCGACCCCACGCGGAGCCCCCTCAACGACCGTTTCGACAACACCCGGCCACGGCCCCTGCTGCTCGGATACGAACCCGCCGGCGACTACGACACGCTGATCCGCGAATAGCCGCCCGCCCCGCGGAGAGCCCCCGACAAGAAAGGCCCCTGCAACCCGAACGTTGCAGGGGCCTTTTCATGAGCAGGGCGGGGCGGACCCGCATCCGGAATCAACGGATGCCGCACCGGTGCAGCACCTCCAGCAACTCGGGCTGGAGATTCTGCGCCCAGCGCCAGTAACCCAGATCCGACGGATGGGTGCCGTCGGCCGACGTGACGTGGTCGTTGCCCGTGAGGTTCTTCAGGTCGAGGAAGTAGACGTTGTCGAAGCGCTTCATCGCCTCGGCCATCATCTCGCGGGCCGTCTCACGCTTGGCCTCCTCGCGCCGACGCACCCCCAGGTTGAAGTTGCCGCTCTCGCGGTAGATCGTCTGCACGAAGATCAGCGGCGTCTCGGGCAGTTTCTCCCGGATGCGGGCGACGAAGGGGATCAGCCGCTCGCGGATCATCTTCGCATCGGGATTCGAGAAGCTGTCGAAAACCATCGCATCGGCATCCGTCACATCCCGCAGGTAGTCGGCAAAATAGGGCTGGAGCTTGCTGTTGCCGCTGCAGGCGATGCTGCAGAAGTAGAGCCCCGTGTTGCGCTCGATCTGCATCGGGTAGCTCATCCCCGGCCGGCTCGTCGAGACGCCGTGGGTGTAGCTCGAGCCGAAGATCACGATCTTGTGGCGGAAGGGATTCTCCATCGGCTCGATCGCGGCCCCCTCGTCCACACCAATCTCCAGCGAGAGCAGCTCGCTGTAGTTGGGCAGGTAGAGCAGGCACTCCTTCTCCGTGGAGTCCATCTCCTTGATCAGCGTGAAGGTCTGGCCGCGTTTGCCTGCAGCCTGCGAGGCGGCATAGAGCCACTCGCCGTTGTGGCGGATATAGAGGTCGAAACCCTCCGAGGCAACCCGCGGCGTACTGGTCCCGCGGTAGACAAACGACGTGTAGAGGGGTTTGATGTCAATACGCGTGGAGTTGGTCCGGAAGACCAGCGCCAGCCCCGCCGAACAGCGGACCTGCTGGTTCTCCGAACGCGTGAAGCCCTTGTAGCGGGTCGTATCGATACGGTGGTAGGGGTGTGAGGTCGGCAGCGCCTTGCCGATCAGCGTGAGTTGCGTGGCGTCGACAAAGCGCACCTGCGCCACAGCCACAACGACCGTCAGCAGTGCGGCGGTCAACAAAATCAGTCGTTTCATTTGGTTATCTGCAGTTTGGATTTTCAAAAAGGGCGGAGTCCGAAGACTCCGCCCGTCAGGCATACCGACCCGGTCGGCTATTTGAGATGCTCGAGCTCCTGCCAGATCAGGGCCGAAGCTCCGAGAATGGCGGCATTCTTGCCCTGGATGCCGCTCGGCAGCAGCTTCACCTTGTTCTTGAAGACGAAGAGCATGTTCTCCTCCATGTACCACTGTGTCGGCTCGAAGAGCAGCTTGCCCGCCTTCGACAGTCCGCCGAAGAGGAAGATCGCCTCGGGCGAGGTGATCGTCACGATGTCGGCCAGCGCCCGTCCCAGCATCTCGCCCGTGAAGCGGAAAGCCTCCTTGGCGATGGGGTCGCCCTGCTCAGCGGCGGCCGAGATCATCGAGGCGTCGAAATCGTCGAAGGCAATGCTGCGCAGCTTGCTCGGGACGTTCATCTTGGCCATCAGCTCGAAGGCCGTACGCTTGATACCCGTTGCCGAGACGTAGGTCTCCAGGCAGCCCCGACGCCCGCATCCGCACTCGCGGCCGTTGCGCTCGACAATGACATGGCCGAACTCGCCGGCAAATCCGTCATGACCGTAGATCATCTCGCCGTTGGCCACAAAGCCCGAACCGAGACCCGTACCGAGCGTGATCATGATGAAGTCCTTCATCCCCTTGGCATTGCCGTAGATCATCTCGCCGATGGTGGCGGCATTGGCGTCGTTGGTCACCACGGTCTTCGCCCCGTTGAAGTGGCGCGAGATGTCCTCGGCCAGCGGGAAGATCCGGCGCGACTCGTCGAGATTGGTCTCCCCTTCGCGGAACTTCCACAGGTTGGCGGGCATCTCGATCGTCCCCTTGTGGAAGTTGGCGTTCGGAGCACCGATGCCGATTCCGGCCAGCTCGTACTCGAACGAGAGGCTCTGGGCCAGGGCCTGCAGCGAGTCGCAAAGCTCCTCGACATAGGCCGGATAGTCGTCGACATAGGGGTATTTCTTGGTCGAAATGACCGATTCGGCATAGAGATCGCCATTTTCGTCTACCAGGCCGAAGGCGGTGTTGATACCACCGATATCGACACCGATCGCAAGTTTTTTCATAGCTGTATTTCAGATTAAAGTTGATTTCGTATACTCAAAGTTACACGAAAATTCGGCCACTCCAAAGTTTTTTCGTATTTTTGGGTCTGTTTTGATCCGAAAAAAACTTCCCGAGCCATGCAAAATAACGAGCAACTGCTGCAAACCATCGAAAATTACCTGGCCCAGACCGAATTCCCGGCCGAGCCCGAACTCCTTTATGCGCCAATCGGATACTCGCTGGCCGGAGGAGGAAAACGCCTCCGCCCGATGCTGCTGATGCTCGCCTGCGGCATCTTCACCGACGACATCCAGCACGCGCTGCCCGCCGCTGCGGCCGTCGAGGTCTTCCACAACTTCACGCTCCTGCACGACGACATCATGGACAATGCCGCCGTCCGCCGCGGAAAGCCCTCGGTCTATGCCAAATGGGGACAGAATGTCGCCATCCTCTCGGGTGACGCCATGCTCATCTGCGCCTACCGCCTGCTGAGCGCCATCCCGTCCCAGACCCTGCCGCAGGTCCTCACGATCTTCAACGCCATGGCTCTCGAGGTGTGCGAAGGTCAACAGTACGACATGGATTTCGAACACAAGCCCAAGGTCTCGGTCGTCGAATACATGCACATGATCGAACTGAAGACCTCGGTGCTGCTGGCCGGCGCCGTCGCCATCGGTGCCACGCTCGGCGGCGCCTCCGAGGAGGACTGCCGCAAACTGCGCCGCTTCGCCATCGAACTCGGACTGGCCTTCCAGCTGCAGGACGACCTGCTCGACAGCTACGGGGACGAACGACTCGGAAAGGCCATCGGCGGCGATATCCTCGAGGGGAAGAAGACCTATCTGATGATCACGGCCATGAGCCACGCCGACGAACCCACGCGCGAAATCCTCCGCAAAACCTACCGCAATCCGGAACTCTCCGACCAGGAGAAGATCTCGATCGTGAAGGAGATCTACGACCGGCTCGACATTCCGCGTCTGACCGAACAGCAGATCTCGCTGCGGTTCGAACGGGCGCTGGCCCAACTCGATACCCTCACGGCCAATCCCGAACGGACCCGCCAGATGCGGGACTTCGCCGCCGGACTGATGGGCCGCAAACACTGACAACCCGGAAATGAAACGATCCGACATAGAGATCATGGCCCCGGTGGGGTCCTACGAATCGCTGGCCGCTGCCATTCAGGCCGGCGCCGACGCCATCTACTTCGGCGTCGGGAAACTCAACATGCGCTCGGCTTCGGCCGCCAACTTCACGCTCGACGACCTCGAACGGATCGTCGGTCTGGCCCGCAAGGCCGGCGTCAAGAGCTATCTGACGGTCAATACCGTGGTCTACGAGGATGAGATCGACGACCTGCACGCCGTCATCGACCGCGCCCGGAAGGCCGGCGTCGACGCCATCATCGCTTCGGACATGGCCGCCATCCTCTACGCCCGCCAGATCGGTCAGGAGGTGCACATCTCGACCCAGTGCAACATCTCGAATTCGGAGGCCGTGCGCTTCTACGCCCAGTGGGCCGACACGGTGGTGCTGGCCCGCGAGCTGACCCTCGAACAGGTAGCCGAGATCCATCGCCGCATCGAGGCGGAGCAGATCCGCGGCCCGCGCGGCGAACTGGTCGAGATCGAGATGTTCGCCCACGGCGCGCTGTGCATGTCCGTCTCGGGCAAATGCTACCTTTCGCTCTACGAAACCAACTGCTCGGCCAACCGCGGCGCCTGCCGCCAGCTGTGCCGCCGCAAATACACCGTCACCGACAAGGAGACCGGCGCCCAGCTCGATATCGACGGACGGTATGTCCTCTCGCCGAAGGATCTCTGCACGATCGACTTCCTCGACAAGATGATCGCCGCGGGGGTCCGCGTGCTGAAGATCGAGGGGCGTGCCCGCGGGGCGGAGTATGTCAAGCGCGTGGTCGGCTGTTACGACGAGGCGCTCCGGGCCCTGGAGGCCGGAAGCTACACCCCGGAGTTCGCCGCAGGGCTCAAGGAGCGTCTGCGCGAGGTCTTCAACCGCGGATTCTGGGAGGGTTACTACGCCGGACGCCCCGTGGCGGAGCACAGTACCGCCTACGGTTCGTCGGCCACCAAGCGCAAGGTCTATGTCGGCAAGGTGGTGAACTTCTACAAGAAACTCTCGGTGGCTGAGGTGGCTGTCGAGGCCTCGACCCTCGAGGTCGGGGAGGAGATCTTCTTCCTCGGTGCCACGACCGGTGTAGCCGAACAGCCCCTCACCGAACTCCACGGACCCGACGGAAAGCCCTGTGAAAAGGTGGTTCAGGGCGAACTCTGCGCCATCCACACCCCGGGTGTGATCCGCCGCGGCGACCAGCTCTACAAGTTCGTCGACGCCGAATAGAAGGGGAGGGGGCTGAGTGAGGGTCGCCTCGAAAGACCGGCGATCAGGCTCGGGCGAACGAGCCGGCACAGACGGGGCCGGATGAATAGGACCAGGAAGACAGAGCCGGATGAATAGGACCAGGAAGACAGAGCCGGATGAACAGGGCTGTCACGGAACAGAGAAAAATTCCCGCCTCGAAAAGTCCGGCCGGAAGAAACATTTGCAGGGCAGGAGCTATCGCCCCATAGATTTATCGAAAAACAATAAATTTAATTTGTTTTTCGATAAATCTATTTTTATATTTGCGGTACGACAACCCCCAAACACGTCTCCTTATGGACATCGACAAGGTTATCCGCATCCTGATCGTCTCGCTGATCATCATCGCCATCGCCATCCGGGCAGCCACCCGCCTGCTCTTCCCCGACTGCGAACCGACGGGAAACTTCGCCATCGCCGCCCTGCTGGTCATCTGCCTGCTGAACATCTGGCGCACTCCCGCCCGCGACAAACGCCACGATCAATAAGACAAAAGGTCATCCCCGCCGGGTGCACCTCTCGCTTTTTATTCGTACCTTTGCGGCCGATGTACACGAATCCCCATATCTCCGCACCCACCGACGGCCTGCCGATGCCCCGCCGACTGGGTGCCATCCTCGCCGTCTCGTTCGGCGTCTCGCTCTCGGTCATCGACGGCTCGATCGCCAACGTCGCCCTCCCGACCATCAGCGCCCAACTCGGTATCTCGGCCGCCGACTCCATCTGGATCGTCAACGCCTATCAGCTGGCCATCATGGTCTCGCTGCTCTCGTTCTCGGCCCTGGGCGATGTCCTCGGCTACCGCAAGATCTACATCGGAGGGCTGGCCCTCTTCACCGTCGCCTCGGTCGGCTGCGCCCTCTCGGGATCGTTCCAAACCCTCGTTTTGGCCCGCGTCATGCAGGGATTCGGGGCTGCCGCCGTCACCTCGGTCAACACCACCCTCGTCCGGTTCATCTACCCCCGGGCCCGACTCGGACGCGGTCTGGGCATCAACGCTACGGTCGTTGCCGTCTCGTCGGTCGCCGGCCCGACGATCGCCGCCGGTATCCTCTCCGTGGCCGACTGGCCCTGGCTCTTCGCCGTCAACATCCCCGTCGGAGTGGCCGCCCTCACCCTCAGCCACCGATTCCTCCCCTCGAACCCCGTCAAGGACGCCGCCCACCACTTCAGCTGGCGCGACGCCCTGATGAATGCCCTGACATTCGGTCTGATGATGTCCTCCATCGAGGGATTCTCCCACGGTCTCGACCCGCGGATCCTCTCGCTCGGAATCGCCGCGATGCTCATCATCGGATTCTTCTTCATCCGCTCCCAGCTGCGCGAAACCTATCCCATCCTGCCCTTCGATCTGCTGCGCATCCCGATCTTCTCGGTTTCGGTGCTCACGTCGATCTGCTCGTTCCTGGGGCAGATGCTCGCCATGGTGGCGCTGCCCTTCTACCTGCAGCACACCTGCGGATACAGCGACGTCGAGACCGGACTGCTGCTCACGGCCTGGCCCGCCATCATCATGATCGTCGCTCCGGTGGCCGGACTGCTCGTCGAACGCGTCCACGCGGGGCTGCTCGGCGGCGTCGGACTGACCGCCATGGCCGCCGGACTCTTCCTGCTGGCCTGGTTACCCGAAACCCCCTCGCACGGCGACATCGTCTGGAGGCTGATGCTCTGCGGCGCCGGATTCGGATTCTTCCAGTCGCCGAACAACAGCATCCTGATCGCCTCGGCCCCCCC
>ERZ779850.3878-NODE-3878-length-10063-cov-18.966427_pt1 | contig 10063 bp, 10 predicted proteins | sample MGYA00511249_ERZ779850 | MGnify/ENA primary metagenome ERZ779850 (study PRJEB29588, sample SAMEA2162475) | human gut metagenome | biome: human gut; feature: human-associated habitat; material: faeces | place: Denmark | collected 2008/2010 ...
TGAATGACCGGGGACGCAAGGCGTACAACACGCTCTGCCGCCGCTGCGTCCACGATTGCAAGCAGAGTTTCCGGGCGGTTGTCGTTATTTGCCCACATTATCGGTCAAAGAGGGCAAAAAAGGGTGGCACATCTGCGTACTCCCCTCGCGGACCCGATGGAACCCCGCCATGAATACCGTAGACACTGAAAGGAAGTGATACGCCATCTATATCAAGATTGATACCTCGCTCCCACCGTTCATTCCTTTGCCGCAATTTATGGTAGTCAGCGAACATTCCATCAACGCCAAACTGCTATATGCCCTCCTGCTGAACCGCACGATGCTTTCGCAAAAATCAGGGTGGGTATCAGAGGACGGAAATGTGTATGTCATCTACACAATCAAGCAGATGGCGAATGACCTGAATCGGAGCGAAAGAACGGTAAAAACCGCCTTGTGCGAACTGGAAAATGCCGGGCTGCTGACTCGCGTCCGGCAGGGCTTGACAAAGGCAAACAGACTGTTTCTGCAAATACCCGATGGGGTGCAGCTTTCTTCCCCTCTGATGGGCAAAGGCTGCCTTTCAGAAGTGCAGAAAACCGCCCCTCTTGATGGGCAGAAATTGCCCGCAAGTAATACTGATACAGAATATAAAGAACATAGTAAGACCGAAAGAGTAGAGAGTACGCGCCGCCGATATGGAGAGTTTCAAAATGTTTTCCTGTCGGGCGAGGAATGTACCCGGTTGGAAATGGCTTATCCCGGCAAAGCTGCCGAATACATTGAGCGGCTGTCCCGGTACATGGCTTCCAACGACAGGCACTATGCCAACCATTACGCCACAATCAAGAAGTGGCTGGACGAGGACAGCAAGGGCAGGAGCGCGAAAAACTACACCTACGACGATAACGAGGGAGAGTATCTATGAATCCGATTTTTACGAAAATGGTTGATGCCGTTGAAGCTGCTAATGCCGCACCAGACGATTACATCAATTCCGCTGATGGGCTGAAATACTGTGGCAAGTGCCGCACACCGAAAGAAGCCTTTTACCCCGCAGACCTTCAGGCACAGGGCTTTACCAAGCATCCGGTTATGTGCAAGTGCGCTGCCGAACGCCGAGAATGGGAAGAAGCCGAACGCCGGGAATATGAGCGAATGTCCTACATGACGATGCTCCGCAGCGAAGCGTTCCGCGATATGCCTGCCGCTGGCTGGCGGTTTGAGTCAGCCGCAGTTACAACGCCCCAGCTTGCAAAGGCGAGGGGCTACGCGCAGAACTGGGACGAGTTCAAAAAAGCGGGAATCGGGCTGCTCCTGTTCGGAAATGTCGGCACAGGAAAGTCCTATGCCGCTGGCTGTGTTGCCAATGCTCTGATTGACCGTCTGGAGTCTGTCCTCTTTGTGGGAATGTCTGATGTAGTCAACCGTATGCAGGGTAATTTCGGCACGGACCGTGACCACTACATGAAATCGCTTATGCGTCCCGACCTCCTCATTCTGGACGATTTGGGGGCAGAGCGTAACACCAGTTTCGGCAAGGAGCGCGTATTCGATGTGGTTGACAAGCGGTTGCTGTCAGGCAAGCCCATGATCGTCACCACGAACATCCCACTTTCCGTTATGAAGCAAGCTGTCGAGCTGGATGACCGCCGCATTTTTGACCGCATCTTGGAGGTCTGCGTCCCGATCCGCTTCGACGGAGAGAACTTTCGCAAAGGCAATGCCAGGGCGAATATCAAAAAAGCCGCAGAAATGCTGAATGGGTAAACTGTTGCAGCAGCTTACCCATTCATAAGACAGGGATGTTATTCAACCGGCTTTCCTGTTTCTTCTGAAATAAAACGACCCTCAAACCGACAGCCGATAGCCGCCGCTATTTCCTGCAACTCGCTTTCCCTGAAATTGTCACGGCGTATTTTGCCGCTGATATTTTGGGTTGTGCAGCCAAGCTGCCTTGAAAGCTGACTGACAGTTACGCCTTGCTTCTTCATAGCAGCCCGGATAACCTGAGCCATACTCATTGACTTCACCTCCGGGGATTTTCAAAGTAATTATACATGAGAGCAAGCAGAAATGTCAATTCAGGAGTTACCGGAGAATCGCTCCGGAGCTATTGACCCAAGACTGGAAATAGCATATAATAGTAACTGCTGAGTTACCGTTGAAAGAGCGGCACTTCATTCGGCTGACGAACATAATGTCAAATGGAGTGATTATATGGTAGAAAACGAAAACTACAAGAGCTACACTGCAAACAATGGAACTGAGCTTCGCTTTCCCAAGGAGAGCGTGATTCAGATGACAGCAGAGCAGAGAGACTGCTACCAGAACTTTATCAATGTTCTGGCACAAATCCTGATTAAATATGCTGCCGCAGAAAAGGAAAATCAGAAAATCTGAGCAGAGTATTCCGGGCGGTCGATGACCGCCCGGTCCTGCAATAGGAGGAAATCTATGTATAATACGAAAGAGGGCAAATCGTGTGTTATCTATATCCGCGTCAGCAGTGAGCGTCAGGTAAAGGGGTATAGTCTGGATGGGCAAAAACACTATCTGGCTGAATGCGCCGAGCGTCGGGGTATGACCGTTCTTGATACCTACGTTGAAGAAGGCAAAAGTGGCAAGAGTATCGAGGGGCGGACGGAGTTCCAGCGGATGCTGGATGACATTCAGAGCGGAAAGGTACATACGGACTATGTGCTGGTTTTCAAATTATCGCGGTTTGGCAGAAACGCGCGGGACGTGCTGAACTCCCTTGAGTTTATTATGAAATATGGCGTTCACCTGATGTGTGTAGAAGATGGGCTTGATTCCTCAACCTCTATGGGAAAAATGATGATTACCATTCTCGGTGCGGTAGCTGAGTTGGAACGTGAGAACATCATTGCACAGAGCCTTTTGGGGCGCGAGGAAAAAGCAAAGTCCGGCGGCTGGAACGGCGGCTTTGCACCCTATGGGTATCGTCTGGTAAGGGGCGTTGACAAGAGTAAAGGGAAATTGGAGACCGTCCCGGAAGAAAAGGCTGTCGTGCAACTGGTTTTTGATATGTTCCTGAACCGAAATATGGGCTACACGGCAATTTCGGGCTATCTCAATCGAAACGGTTATACTCGCCCACCGGCAAAGAATGCCATCCGCCCCGGCTATGGAGAGTGGAGTTCTGACCACATCAAGAGAATGCTTAGCAATCCAGTTTATACGGGGCGCGTGGCATGGGGCAAACGACGGACGGAAAAAGTGCCCGGCAGTGACAACGAATATCGACTGGTAAAACAGGACGAATATATTTTGAGCGAAGTTATTTCTCACGAAGAATTTGTTTCCAAAGAAGATTTTGACAAGGTTCAGGAGATCAAAGCCATTCGTGGAAAAAAGGGTAATCACAACATTGGCCAGTATAACGCGCATCTGTTGTCCGGTATCGTAAAATGTCCGCAATGCGGCGCACCTATGTATATTGGCATGACCAAGTGGACAAATCAGGACGGCACAGAGCGTCGCACAGAATCTTATGTCTGTTCTTATGCGACTAAACATAGGGGGACTTCGGTATGCCGCAGAAATGGCGTGGTAGCCAGTCAGGTTGAGGACGAGGTGATGGAGTACACCCGGAAGATTGTCCGCAATCCGCAGTTTATCAAGGATTTGCAGGAAAAGGTGATGACCGCTGTGGACATGACCGAGGTTGAAAATGATATTACCGCCTATAAAAAGCAGCTATCCGCTTTACAGCGCAGCCGTGACAGTTTGGAACAGGATATTGACCGCATTGCCCCGGATGACAAGTATGCAGAACGCCGCCGCGCAGACATGACCCGCCGCCTGAATGATCTCTATGACCAGATTTATAAGGCCGAGGATCTGCTTCAAGAGAGCATGATGAAAAAGACAACTCTGGAAAGTGAACAAATGTCGGTGCAATCTATGATCGGAATCCTCTCATCTTTTGACGCAATCTATGATAGAATGAATGCAGCAGAGCGGCGCGATCTTGTGAAATACCTGATTTCCGAGGTTGAATTGTTCCCGCGTGAGGAACAAAAGACGCAGAAACGCTTTGTAAAGGCGATTGTGTACAAGTTTCCCATTGAGCAAAAGGTGCTCACGCAATTTGATGAATGCGGGGCATCTGTCGAGACGGTGTGTTTATTGTCCAAACTAAATGCAAAGCAACATATCGAGGTTGAGATTAAGACGGACGAGCTGGATTTGACTGCTGCGGAGAGTAAGGCCACTTATGATGAAATCAAGGGGTATGTACTGGAAAAGCATGAATTGAAGGTGTCCAGCCTGTATATCTCCCAGGTTAAGCGGAAATGTGGTCTGGATGTGGGACAGAATTATAATCTGTCAAAGAAGGAAGATGCGAAGGTGCCGCAGTGTCCGCCGGAAAAAGAGGCGACGATTATGGAGGCACTGAAGTATTTTCAGATGATTCACTAAAATGATATTGCTGTAAAAGGGGCTGTCTCAAAATAACATTTTCTAAAAAATAGCCAAACAAAAAAGCCGTGAAAATCCGATAAAGCTGGATTTTCACGGCTTTTTCCAACGTTTGACGAGGGCTGTTCTCTTGCGATCCGCATTTTGAGACAGCCCCCTTTAATATATGTTCTTTGGGGATGTACTAATGTTGCAAATATAATGTCTATTAAAATTCCTTATTGTCCAATTAAGTATAATTAAATCTCGAAAATTCCAATATGTATATTGCGTTTTATAAACATTAATGATATACTTGACAAAATGGAGTGGATATGCTATGAAAGATGAATTATTTACAGTTGCTCAAGCAGCTGAATATTTGAAAGTATGCGATAAAACGGTACGGCGAATGATTGCCTCTAAGGAACTTGTTGCTTCCAAAGTAGGAAGTCGAAGCTGGCGCATCCGTAAAGATGACATAGATGCCTATCTAAACGCCACCAGTACGGGGCAGGAAGGAGCAGATACCATTGAGTGAAGAACTGATTCAGCGTAATTTGATAGAAGCTCCTGAAAAAATGGGCGATTGGAATTTCTACAATATTGGCGCTACTACATTAAAAGCTCTTAAAGGAGCGAAGATTATTCCCGATAAAGACTATGAGGCATATGAGGGAAAAAAGCCGGATGCCTTGATTGTTAAAAAGCCAATTATTATCGGAGCTATCGAGTATAAGACTCCTCAGGAGTTGCGAACCGAAAAGCAGATTGCTAAAGCTATTGCACAAGAAATTGGGACAGCCCAGATATTGCAGGCAAAAGTTTACATTGTTACTGACGGCAAGAAAACTTTTTGGATTAACCCCGCTACCGGTCAAGAAATTCTACAGGAAGATGGTAGCCGCATTACATTAAATTTTGACAAGAGTAGCACAGAGTGTATTACCCTCATCAATAAGATTCGAGCCTCTATTAATGCTACCAATAATCAAATCAAGGCTGCTGCGTCTGTTGATCCTCTGCCTCTGGCCGAAAAAGTATGGCAAGATTTATGGGCTGTTTCAGGAGCTACACCTGAAAATTGTTTGTACACCTTTGTTGAGATTTTCATCTTCAAATACCTTAGCGATTTAGGCGTTTTGAAGGGAATGTATTCATTCTATGATTTGCTGGGAAAATACTCTGGCAATAATGAGAATGAGGTGCTTGAATATTATGCTTCCACGGTACGAGTAAAGATTAAAGCTCTTTTCCCTGGCAACCCGAAGGACAAAACTACCATTATCAATGGAACAATTTTTGTATCCAAAGACGACAAGGCTGTTTCTGGATATGCGACTGTTTTCCACAAAATTCTTAAGCGTTTTAATGATTTTGGGACTTTAGAGAACATAGACTACGACTTCAAAAGCAAGCTGTTTGAAACATTCTTGAAAGAATCAATCAGTAAGAAAAATTGGGGTCAATACTTTACACCCTTGAAGGTAGTTCGAGCTATTGTCAATATGATAGACATCACTCCGGGTATGAAGATTTGCGATCCGGCGTGTGGCGTTGGAAAATTCTTGCTTGAACCGATTCTTCACGATTTGCACCGATTCTATAAAGTGGAGGATGGAGAGTTAAAGCCCCAAATTATGCTGAGTGGTTTTGACAAAGGATTTGATAAGGACGAACAAAAAACAATCATTCTTGCTAAAGCAAATATGCTGATTTATATGTCTGGTTTGCTCCGAGAGCATCCAGAAATGACAGATAAATTTGCTAAACTTTTTAACGACACGTTTTTGCTTCAAACCAACTCGATTCTTGGAACCTTGGCAAAGCCCGTCCATGATCAGTATGATCTGATTTTAACGAATCCGCCGTATGTTATGAGCGGAAGTAGTAATTTGAAGGAAGAGATTTCCAAGGATGATGCACTCAAGAAATACTTTTCTGTAAGCGCAATGGGCATCGAAGGTTTGTTCATGGAATGGATTATTCGTGCCCTCAAACCAAATGGAAAAGCGTTTATTGTCGTGCCTGATGGTATTATGAACCGCAGTAACGACAAAAAGCTCCGTGACTTTATATTGGAGCAGTGTGAAATTGATGCTGTCATCTCTCTTCCGTTAAACACTTTCTTCACAACTAACAAAAAAACTTACATTCTTGCTCTGACAAAAAAAGCACCTGTTATGGTGGATGGTGTGCCTACGCTTCAGCGCCAAATCTCCCCAGTATTTACCTATTTGTGTTCGGAAATCGGAGAAACTCGTGATGTGTACCGTTTTGACATCAATCAAAATGATTTGCAGGTTGCATCTGATCTTTTTAATATGTTCAAGGGTGCGAAAACGAGCTTTGCAAACACATTGAACATGATTGGTGATCGGAGATGCAAAATTTCGAGCATTGATGACTTTTACAACGGAACTCATTGGTGCGTGGAACGATGGTGGAATCACGAAGAACGGCAGGCTCTTGGTATCGAGGAAGAATCCAAGACAATCGGAGTAAATGACTTTAGAGTTTTACTTGCTGATACGATTAACACATTGTCTGAACTTGATGAACCATTGGCTGAAGTTGAAAAAAAAAACGATGAGGGCCTTCAGTTTTTAGAAATCCCCATTACTCAGGTGTTTGATATTGTTCGTGGCGACGGAAAATATACTCGAAGCTATGTACATGAACACACTGGTGAGCATCCATTATATTCTGGCAACACATTTGGACCATTTGCTCAGATCGATTCCTATGATTATAATGTTCCGGCATTGACATGGGCAATAGATGGTTTAGCGGGCTACATGATGATTCATAGATCACCTTTTTCCGCAACCAACCACCGTGGAATACTCCTACTGAAAGACACAAATATAGACCTGGAGTACGCAAAATATACCTTGGAACCTATTTTTAGAGAGCTTAAAAAAGGGCGGCAAGGCGATAATGGAGAGAATGAGTACACATCATTACCACCATTTATGATTCAATCTGTAAAATTTGCTATTCCGGTAGACCATGACGGAGAGCCTTGGCTTGAAAAGCAAAAAGAAATCGCCGCAGGTTATGTAACTTTGGAACAAACCAAAGAAACTGTTGTTGAACAAATTGCAAATCTCTCACAGGTTTCTGTTGTGCCGAATTGTGATGAATATGCGATCGAATATTTGCCTTTGAGTGAGCTATTTGACACAATTAAAGGAAAGTCAAAGTACACCAAAAAGTACGGGAATTTACACTCAGGCCCTTACCCGGTCTACTCGGCATCAAGTCAAGGGACACTGACCCATTTAGATACCTACGATTATGACGGTCGTTATATGACATGGTCAACAAACGGATTTGCAGGTACGATTCTTATTCTGAATGGCAAATTTTCCATTAACGGAGATCGTGGAATCTTGGTTCCTAAAAACGGGCGTCAAGATTTGGACTTCGATTATATGAAATTTACATTAGAACCCATATTCCGAGAGCTGGCTAAAGGTCGAAAAGGCGATAACGGAGAAGATGAATTTACTAAACTATATCCTTCGATGTTAAGCGACATTATGGTACCAATTCCTGTCGATGGTAAAGGAAATATTAGCCTTTTACTTCAAAAGGAGATTGCCCAAAAGTTTATATCAGTACAAAATAGTCAGAAAGAAATTATTGAAAAATTGGATGCACTGATATCCAAGAAAATTTCCATGTAATCAAAAGGAAGCGCTCATTTTATTTTGAGCGCTTCCTTTTTACTTTCGCTTTTTCTTTTTTGCTCCATGGTAAGGCTGTGACCGAGCTTTCCCCCTCATATTGTTGGGATTCTTCAGTAGCTTGGACAGGCTCAGTATTCGCAGAAAAGCAGAAAAATCCTCGGATGAAATTTTTTCAAAAGGAATCTGCATTTTATCACAGAACTCATGGATCATAGCTTCTGTGTTGGTCCCCCTCTGTATGGCCTGTTCAAAATTCTCTTTAACCTCATCCAGTGTTGGCTGTGGGTCGGCTGTGGTCTTGTCTTTCAAATGGGCTTCCCGTATATCCTGGACAATGCTGTCCAGATCATCATGAAGAATATGGCTGTAAAAATCGTTCTCCTGTACCTGACCCAGTTCCAGCGTCCGCATATATAGATCATTTTCTCCCGGTGCGTGTTCTTTCAGAATGGTCTGCCGGGTAGCTTCCAGAATCAGATTCATCTGGTTCACCCGCATATCAGCGAGCTGGTCAATAAAGATTTCCATATCAACCATCAGCCGCAAAAAATTTGGATGAGTCGCCAGTTCACAAAGCAGGCGGTTGTTGATCTTTCCGCTGCTCAAAAGTTCCACCATAGCGTCACTCAGATGCAGAGCTTGAAGCTCCGTGTTTGGGTGATTTTTATTTTCTGACACGCCCATCAGATAATCAGTGGACACTCCGTAAAACTTTGCCAGTGTCGCAATCGCAAATGGGCTGATGTCTTTGTAGTCATCGCTCTCATATTTCCCCAGTGCCGACTTAGACAGGCCGGTCTGTTCTGCCAGCTGTTCCAGCGTCAGGTGCTTATCCACCACTCGCAGGTCTTTGAGCCGTTCCGGGATTGACAGTTTTGTGTACATCAAAGCACCTCCTTGCCATCGGTTTTTGTTTTTCATTATAGCACATTTCCGAGAGCGTGGAAATATGCGGTTTTCATGTGTTTTTCCTGCGTCTTGGACATACGGGAGCAGCCCTCTTTTTTCGGTAAACTGGTTCTTGTCAGGAGACATAGAACCTTGAAAAATGAATGACCGACTGCAAGGGGGACGACCTCCGGGGAAGTGACGCCACGATAAGAGCGCACCAAAGAGGACAATACGCTGGGAGAGAATCCGGGCAGGAATATTTTGCAGACAGACCGGCAGACAGAAAAATAAACGATGCGGAACATACCGCATCAAATGAATGGAGGTAGATCATTATGAAACTGAATATGAAGGAAAAGAAAATTCTTTACGCTTACGCCTGCCCCAGCCATCACAACACAGTGACAAGGCTGAAATGGCTGACAGCATTGACTGTTGACCCGGAGGCGAAAAGCCAGATGCTTCATCTTGCTCGTAAAATTGAGACAGAGACAGAGGAAAGGTGGTACGAAGCCTTTTACCATCATCTGCGTATGGAGATGGACGAATACCGCCGGATTAGACGCAGTCTGCGTGCGCTGAAAGCAAACACCGATTATGAGGAGGAACTGTATGAGGAAGCTGTCTAAATATGAAAAAGAAACCATCATCAACTGGAATGAGGGCGAGACGATTGCCAGTATCTACACCTTCAATGCCAGCTTGAAACGCAGACTGGAGGATTTCAGCCGGAAGTACCCTCTGCTGTGCCGCTTGGAACGCAGTACGCCGGAAGGTAGCGTGACCTATGTGATGGACAAGTCACGACTTTCGATCCGGCTGGTGCCGCCGTACAGCGAAGAACGGCTGGCAGCTGCAAGGGAGTACGCAAAAGAGCATGGCTTTCAGGTCATACAGACAGAAGAAAAAATCGCTTAAAATGAGGGCGATTTACGAAAAAATATCGGGTCTGCACCCGCTGTTTTGATCGGCAATTTCCGCAGGCGTATTCTGTATCCACTTCTCGCCTATGGGCATAAATGTGCGGATACGGAGCCGGTGAAACTGGCAAAACCGCTTCTGCGGTGGAA
>ERZ779850.3899-NODE-3899-length-9998-cov-1.781857_pt1 | contig 9998 bp, 8 predicted proteins | sample MGYA00511249_ERZ779850 | MGnify/ENA primary metagenome ERZ779850 (study PRJEB29588, sample SAMEA2162475) | human gut metagenome | biome: human gut; feature: human-associated habitat; material: faeces | place: Denmark | collected 2008/2010 ...
CACCCATGGATCGGAGTCTTGTAGGCGAAACCCTCGAGCCACATCCTCACGCCCTGCCAAGCGATCGGCGCCGCTATCACGAAGCAAATACCTACAATCCTCAGATAGGCCTTATTAAACATCAGCAGGATCTCCCCTACCGTAGCTCCATGTACCTTGCGGATACCTATTTCCTTACGGCGGTATTGAGTCTCGAACACCACTAAGCCAAATACCCCGACCAAAGAGATAATAATCGCCAGCAGACTGAAGACCGTAACCAAGCTGCGTAAGTTCTCTTCCTTCCGGTAGAGATGATTAAAGATCTCATCATAGAACTCGATATTGAACGGATAGAAAGGGTCTAATTCTCTCATCGTCTCCTGAATGTGACCTACTACGGCATGAATGTCCGATCCGGCTTTCAAGCGGATATAAGAGATTGGCAAAGAATAACCAAAGTTTCCGACCAAGAAAGCGATATTATCCTCTCCACCACGAAGCGAGGTGAATTTCACATCGTCGGAGAAACCGACAAGATGACCGGAAGAATAGCTATCGAACGCGTCACCCACTTGCATATCCAGCCCCTCCATCGCCGTACGATTGAATATATAAGACACATGATCCGAAAGCTCGTCCGCCTTTGAGAAATCTCTTCCTTCTATAACCGGAATCCCCATCACCCGCAAGAAATTGGAAGATGCTATAATTATGAAATACTGAAAGTCCTTACCCTTATAATTACCGCCATTCGTGTTATACCCGTCCTTAGAGCCCACTTTCTCCATAGCGAAAGCCACATCCTCGATCCCCGGATTCTCTTTCAAGCGATTCACATATGTATCGTGATGCTTATTGTACATTGTCTCATTCAGCTCCACGATAGCTACCTGATCCTTATCGAATCCTAAAGAGAAATTCCTCATATAACTATTCTGGATTTGCACAAAGCAAGCCCCAATAATCAACACGATCGAAACAACGAACTGGACACAAATCAATGTCGTACGTAACTTACGCCCGGAAGGAGATAACCCGAAGCTGCCCTTCAGCACCAAGGCCGGAGGAAAAGAAGTTATATAATAAGAAGGATAAATACCCGCCAGCCAACCGATAACCAACGCTACGATGCCACACAAGAAAACGATCGGAAGATTTGAGACCAAACTCAAATCGGCCTCGATAAAAGGTAACGCTTCCGCCCAATCCAATCCCCAAACGATAACGAGACTTACCAGCCACGCCATAAAACTAATAAGGGCTGCCTCTATCAATAAAGATCTGCGCAACAAAGTATCCGAGCTACCCAATACCTTCTGCGTATTGATGCTTTTGATTCGCAACGGAGTCAAAGAAGTGCTAAAGTTCGTGAAGTTAATAGCCGCGACAATGACGATCAGAAGGGCTATACCGAACAATAAGGCCGTGACTTCCTTGTTTCCGCTCCGGAATGTACCACCGTCTTGCGTCTCATTCATATAATAAATATCAGTCAGCGGGACGAGCCGGATCTGTTCTCCTTCATGGTAAATCTTCTTGAAATCAAAATGACGGTTGAAATTATCGGCAACCTCATCTGCCATGGCAGGATTATCAAGCAATAAATAACAAACCCAGTTACTTGAGCTAAAATTATTGATATTATAATCCGGATCGATCGCCGTATAGACCACGTTCCGAAGCTGCGTGTTCTCCGGGAAATCCTTATAAACCGCACCAATCGTAAAGAGCTTAGCCGATTTAGTCCAGATATTTTCTTCCGCTCGCAACGTCTTACCAACCGCGGAGATGTCCTCCCCAAACAACTTGTCAGCCAAGCTTCGGGGTACCATTACTTTCTCAGGATCTTTCAAGCAATCGATATCGCCTTCCACGATCGGGAACGCGAATATCTTCGGTAAACTAGCGTGGCAGGTTGTCACGATTTCCTTAAACCCAAACGGTTGCCCGTTTCTATCCACCGAGAGATAAACACCATTCTGGCCAAAAGAAGGAGTCAACAATGTACCCGCCTCTATATGCGGGGAAGATTGGATGACAGCCTCCACAAAGGCACGGGGTAATATTGTCCCGAAAGTACCCGGAATGGTCAAGTCCACCCTAAAAATCCGCCCGGACGTAGGATGGCAACGATCAAAAGTCCGCTCAAAATTAATCTGTATCAAAATCACGATAAAAGCGGCGAAAGCAACCGCAAGACCGGCTACGTTCAATGCGGTCGCCATTTTAAACCGCCTCAACACACTCAGAAAGTTCCGAATAATCGTTTTCATCTTATTATTATAGTTTCATTTATTATTCCGTCTTAATGCTATCCACCGGGTTCGCGTTCGCCGCACGCCAGTTCTGGAAAGTTACCGTAAACATCGTTATTAAGGAGACTATTAATAGAGCGAACGCAAATATCCACCAATAAATAGGAGTTTTATAAGCGAAACCCTCTAACCATTTCCGTACGCCATAATAAGCCAAGGGAGCCGCTATGATAAAGCAAACGCAGACAATACGGAAATAAATCTTATTGAACATAACCAAGATCTCATGAACCGTGGCCCCGAATACCTTACGAATGCCGATCTCTTTCCGGCGATACTGGGTCTCGAATATAACGAGGCCGAATATACCGACAATAGAGATAATCACAGCCAACAGGCTAAACAATAAAATCATCGTACTTAAATTCCGTTCCTGATGATATAAATGATCGAAAATCTCATCATAAAATTCCACCTCACAAGGATAGGTAGGGTCCAAGCGAGCCACCGTCTGGCGGATATGATCCACCACACCCACGATATCGCTTCCCGCCTTCACCCGGATAAACGAATACAGCATCAAGCTGGGTTCATTGATAACAAAACCTAACTCGGAGACGCCCTGTCGCAAGGAGGTGAATTTGACATCATCCACAAACCCGATCAAGGAACCATCGGCCGACTCCTCCTCAAGCCATGGAATCCGCATGATATCATTCGGCTCCATGCTCCATTTATCCCGCATTTGTTTATTGAATACATAGCTATAGCTGTTGCCTTTCTCATCAGACTCGGTAGGCATCCGCCCCCCGATCAAGGGAATACCCATTACCTTGAAGAAATTCCAAGAGACAGCGAGAGACGTAAAACCGACACTCTGTTCCTTATAGATGCCAGACCACGTACGGTAACTATCCTCCGACCCGAACTTCTGGCGACAAAACGCCACATCCTCTATCCCCGGATATTCTTTCAATCCGCCCACGTAACTATCCTTATGGTTACGCATAATATTCCCATTCAACTCGACAACCACTACCTGATCCTTGTCGAAGCCTAAAGAGTACTTTTGCATGAACCTATTTTGCTGACGAACGAACATGGCTGATATAATCAACACGATAGAGACCACAAACTGAAAACCGATCAATGCCGTACGCAACTTCTTCCCCGAGGAAGAAAGCCCGAAGGAGCCTTTCAAAACCACTGCCGGAGGAAAAGATGTCATATACAAAGATGGATAGATCCCCGCGATAAGACCTATTATAACAGACAATGCTGCCAAGCCTCCCACCAAACCGGGATAAGCGGACAGTGCCGTATCCGCTTGCACGAAATACAACCATCCCATATGTCCTAATCCCCAAACGATAAACAAAGAACAAAGGAAAGCAAGCAAGCTAATGCCCACGGCCTCAAATAACAGGGAAGCACGTAATATGCCGGCAGAACTCCCCAGCACTTTTTGCGTGTTGATACTCTTGATGCGCAAAGGCGCCAAAGAGGTACTAAAATTCGTGAAGTTGATACCCGCCACGATAATCACCAGAAAAGCGATCAGCATCAGTAGCCGGGTTTTCTCCGCACTACCGCTTTTCACTAAACTTCCGCTGGAATCCTCGTTCATATAATAAATATCGGTTAGGGGGACCAGCTCGGCATGTATATCTTTCGCCATATCCCCATATTGCTTCGAATAGTCAAAATGGGCATCAAAGTTCCCAGCCACTTCTTTCGGGGAAGCAGAAGGATCTAGCATCACGTAACAGAAATAGTTACTACTTATCCAATTCGTCAGTGCGTAATCCGGAGACATCTCTGTATAAATCACGTTTTTCAACTGTGTGTTTTCCGGGAAATCCTTATAAACACCTCCTACGACCAAATATTTCACACCCGGTTTTGTCCAGATCCCACCATCGGAAACGATCTGCTTTCCAATTGCCGATTCCTTTCCAAATAACCGGTGAGCCATACTTTCCGGTATCAAGGCTTTTTCCGGTTCCGACAAGCAAGAAGATTCTCCTTCACGCATCGTAAACTGGAACATCCGGGTAATCTCCGGATGGCAAGTTATGATCGTCTCCTTGAAACCTTGCTTTCCCTCTTTTCTTGTAACAGTCACATACATCTCTCCTATATACGGATTAATTAACGTACCGGCCTCAATATGCGGGGAAGAGTGGATAAACGACTCTATCAACGGGCGGCAATGGATCATGCTCGCTCCATCCGGGAAAGAAAGCCCCATCCGATAAATCCGGGTCGAGTTCGGATGACAACGATCGAAGTTATGCTCAAAGCTTACTTGCATCATGATAATTAAAAACGCGGCGAAAGCGACCGCTAATCCCGCTACATTCAAAAAGGTAGCTACCTTGAAACGTATTAATACATTGATGAAATTGCGTATGATTGTTTTCATAACTTACTCTATTTTATTGATACTAAAATCGACCCAAAAAGAGTATTCCTTAAATAAGATGGCTGATATTCATTCGTTTCAAGATATTCAAAGAAACCTTGTTCAACGCAATTGTCTCAACCTCTTCCGTACGGAAAAACTTACTTAAACCTTCGATCTTAATCATGACTGTATTTGTTTTAATTGTTATCTAACTATTTAATTTACCATATCTAATTCAAATAGTGTGCCAAACTAACTAAATATTTAATTCTCAAACAAGTAGTATTTTACTTTCCAAAACAGACTGTCCAATTATTTGACAGTGGTGTACAAAATTTAGACACTACTATCCAATATCTCGACATAAAGAAACACCTCCCAGCTTCACAGATGAGAGGTGCTATTGTTGACTTATCTACATAGTAAAACCTACATGTCACTACTTGATCTTATCTCTATATCTTTTTCCTCCGGCATGTCGAAGTTCTCAATGACTGTCAAGAGAAGCTCCTCTTCATCAACATTTATAGAATAAGAAACTGTATTTTTACCCTTCGAGAAACGGATAAACCAACTAACCACCCCATCGTTCTCATTCTCGATCACTTGATAAGCCTCTTCCTTGTCCCGCTCAAAAGCGGATTTAATTTCTTGTTGTAATGCGGCGTGGCCCTCCACGACGAAAGAAGAGACTATCTTATATACCTTTTTAGTTTTCGGATCTTTATTCGTTACTACGCTTTTATCGATCGTCTTATCCGCTTTACATTTCTGCACGACAGCCTCCAAATTCTTCTGTGCCCATAACTCTGTACTGAAATTTCCCACCAAAAGGCATAATGCCACCCAAAAACATTTACTTGCTTTCATAACTTCTTTTGTTTATTAGTTAATTTACTATTTATCCAATTCCAAGATCTTATAAACCTCCTTACGTACCTGAGTATCCGGAATATTCCTCAGTAGAGTCTCCCGTTTCTTCTCGAACCGCTTATTCATCCTTTCCGGCAAATAAGCTATTTCATCCGCATTTCTTAAGAGCTGATCCGCATTCTTCTCCATCGCTTCCGCCGCTCGGGATATGACCTCCAATTCGGGTTGTATCTTCTTTATATCTGTCATTACGACACCATTGCGCACGATGTAGCTTCCCTCATAAGGGTTAAAAGAAGCATTTTGATTCATAAAGACCGTATTCACCAAAAACAACAAAAGAGAAGCCGCCACGCAAACTGCGATTGCCCATCCTATTTTTCGTTTATAAGAAATTTCCTTAGCGGGTAGCCTCAATTCCGGAGTCTCGCTAAAATCCAAGGCAATGCCACTCTCGAAATATCCGAATACCTCCCGATAACGTTCCAGATGGGCGGGAATATCCGGACGGGCGAAAAACTCATACAACACTCGCTCCTCCTCGTTCGAGGTCTGACCCTCGAAGAAGCGGTCTAATAAATCCTCTATAGACTTGTATTCCTCTGTTTTCATAACGTCTGCATTTTAAAGAATTGCTCTCTCACCCGTTTACGGGCACGGGAAAGATTCATACGTACCGCCTCGGGGGTACTTCCGGTCAACCCGGCGATTTCCTCCACCTCGAAACCATCCACGTGTTTCATGCGAAGAATGGTCTGTTGAAGTCCCGGTAGTTTATTGATAAGCCGCATTACATGCTCCAAACTGTCTTTTTGTTCCAGCTGGGTATAAGGCGTGGAAGCATCGCAGATAAAGAATTGTTCGCCCGCCTCACCTTCCGTGCGTTCACGGACTTTCATCCGGTTTAGGCAAAGGTGCTTGGTGATTTGTACGGACAAGGCCATTACATTATTATAATAGTCCAACTCGCCACGCATATACCACAGCTTCAAAAAGACTTCCTGCATGACATCCTCGGCATCCTCCGGGTTATCCAGCAGCCTTCTCGCATAAAGGAATAGTTTCTCCCGCAAAGGCAATATCTCTTTTTTAAACTGTTCTTGTTCCATTCTATCTTAATGACAATCGAGAAAAGAAAACGTAACATGGCTGGAAAAAATAAATTCAAGGTCTTTGTCATTCTAGTATTATAGTCGTGCCACCCTTATGGCACGATAATGCCACGGCGATGGCACGATGATGCCATAGCGATGGCACAACGATGCCACGCTAGTGGCACAGCCGTGCCACTATAACGGCACTGGCTTGGCACTGTAAGTTATTACTAAATAGCCCTATACATCACAGATACGGATACACTTCTCCAAGGAAGCGATCTTGTCTTCTTGGGCGGGGACGAACTCCTGCCCAACGAAGCCTTTATAGCCTGTCTCCATAAGAGCCTTGATGATAGCCGGATAATAAAGTTCCTGCGTCTCGTCGATCTCGGCACGGCCCGGACTTCCACCGGTATGTACGTGCGAGAAATAAGGATGGTATTTCCGGATATTCTCGATGATATTCCCCTCCATGATCTGCATATGATAAATATCATATAGTAACTTAAAATTAGGGGACCGATACGGCGACAAAGCTCCGCACCCCAAACCGTATGATCGCACAGATAATCCTTATGACCAACACTGTTCAAAAGCTCCATGGTCAAGACGACCTTGTGTTTCTCCGCTAACGGGATAAGGCGCTTCAACCCCTTCTCGCAGTTCTCCCAGCCTTGCAAGTCCGTTACGCCATTACGTCTGCCGGAGAAGCAAATCAAGTTTGTCAATCCAGCGTCCGCCACCATCGGGATCACCTTCTCATAACTGGCGACCCACTCGTCATGCAAGGCCGGATCATTGAAACCTCGATCTATTCCAAGCCCGGCCCCTTGCGCCATCGCCACCGTCAGGCCATGTTTTTGTACGATCGGCCAATCTACCGGGTCCAGCAACTCAACGGATTCAATCCCTATATGCTTGCAGATCTCACAGAACTCATCCAGCTTATAATCGCCGAAACACCATTTACTTACGGAGTGGCGGACATTTCCTTTCAAGGGTTCCTTCACGTCTGTTTTCTTTTTCGCGGCGGCTGCCGCCTCGATACCTGTAGTCGCCAAAGCCACGCCTCCAGCTAAAAATGTCTTGATAGCCGTTCTTCTTGATATGTTTTCCATGTATTCGAATTTGATAGTTAATAGGAGACAAATATAAGAAAAATCGGATATAATATCCTGAGGCGTTGGTATTACATCCAAAAACACTACTTTTGCATCGGAAGTCACTCTACATGAAAAACACATCATATACAAAACGATCTATTTATCTGATCCTATTCTTTATAATAGGATGCACTTCATCCCTATACGGAATGGAAGGCGCAGGTGTGTATTTCAAGGCGAGCCTATGCGGAAAAATCTATAAGCATTTTTCCTTTCTTGTAGAAGAGGACATCCGTCCGAGAGATGACTTTAAGGAAGCGGAATGGTTCCTCACCACCGTTGAGGTAAACTACAAGTTTAATAAATATCTTCTGGCAGGAAGCGGATATATGTCTCTAGCACGATACAAGGCATCCGACGAATTACGAAACCGATATTATCTCTACGCTACGGGGACTTATTCGGCCGGACGTTTTACCCTCTCTGTCCGGGAACGTTTTCAAAGTACCTATAAGGTTCACGCCGAACATCCCAAGAATTATCTGCGTTCGATGCTGACCCTCTCCTATAAGATCCGCAAGAGTGGTTTCTGTCCTTTTGCCTACACCGAGGTCTTCAATGATACGCGAAATAAGATGCGGTCCGATAAGATCCGTTTCTCCACAGGAAGTAATTACCAACTAAACCCGAACAATAACCTCCAACTCTATTATCGCTACCATATATTTAATGTAGACGATCCCGTGAATTACCGCCATGCGATCGGTATCTGCTATACCCATCGTTTTTAATAAGAATTTTCGTACCTTCGCGTCCCGAGTGCTTGATAAACCTCGTTAAAAACAAGAAGACATGCAAAAAACAGTTACAGTACCTTTCATGCTGCTAGGTATACTTTTTAATATATGCCTTGTAGCGTCCAATCTTTTAGAGACAAAAGTAGTGCAAGTAGGCGGTATAACGGCTACCGCAGGTTTGATCGTATTCCCGATCTCGTATATCATCAATGATTGTATAGCGGAAGTGTGGGGATTCAAGAAGGCACGGCTAATTATCTGGAGTGGCTTCGCCTCTAATTTCCTAGTGATCGCTTTCGCGCAATTGGCGGTATTATTACCGGCCGCCCCTTTCTGGGAGGGGGAGGAAGGTTTCAATTTCGTCTTCGGGATGGCCCCACGTATAGCGGTCGCCAGTTTGATAGCGTTTTTGGCCGGTTCTTTCCTGAACGCCTATGTGATGAGCAAAATGAAAATCGCCTCCAACGGAAAGAATTTCTCGTTACGAGCGATCGTATCTACCCTTATCGGTGAGAGCGCCGATTCCCTGATCTTTTTCCCGATCGCCTTCGCCGGATTGATCCCGGCCGGAGAATTGCTTATCATGATCGGGACGCAGGCGGTACTTAAATCCTTGTACGAGGTTATCATCCTTCCCGTCACCATCCGTGTCGTAAAGTACATCAAGAAAGTAGACGGGAATGATGTGTATGATCTTGGTACCTCGTATAATATCCTAAAGGTTAAAGACATTTAGGCCGGGACCAAACAATGACCGGCCTTCATTTGAATAGATGCGACCAATCCTCCCTTTGCTGCGGCATATAGGACTTCATTCCCAATAATTCAGCCGCCCGGCAATTCACGGAAGCGTCATCAATCAGCATAGTCTCCTCGGCTAAAAGATTCGAGTCCTTCAGTACGTACTCAAAAATATCCGCGTTCGGCTTCAGCATATGCAATTCGTAAGAGAGGTAAATCTTATGGAAGAAATCTTGGGCACAAAGACCTTGATAAGAGAAATAGGTATCTTCGGACCATTTCCAATGAAGCTCGTTCGTATTGCTCAGAAGCATCGTATTATAGCGTTCACGAAGCTCCAATAGCAGACGCAACTTATTTTCCGGGACGTCTCCCAACATGGCGATCCATGCCGTGTCGATTTGTTCGTCCGTCAGGGGCTTCCCCGATAAGGCACGAATATCATCGCGAAACTGTTCCACCGAAATCGTTCCCAACTCTAATCGCTCAAACAAGTCCTTATGTTGATAGTTATTCGTGATCTGCTCCCGGATATTCTCCACGCCCAGATTCTCGAAAGCCTCGATACAACGGTTGCGAGTCAGGTTAATAAGCACACCGCCCAAGTCTATAATCAAGTTCTTTATGCCTTCCATATCATTTCTTTTTATACCAGCTACGACGTCTGCGATGTCGTCTTTTCTGTTGATAACGATTGATCCGCTTGTAAACGACCCAGACAAACAACAAGCCGAAAACAGCGA
>ERZ779850.3907-NODE-3907-length-9992-cov-2.632887_pt1 | contig 9992 bp, 9 predicted proteins | sample MGYA00511249_ERZ779850 | MGnify/ENA primary metagenome ERZ779850 (study PRJEB29588, sample SAMEA2162475) | human gut metagenome | biome: human gut; feature: human-associated habitat; material: faeces | place: Denmark | collected 2008/2010 ...
ATGGAGCTGGATCTGACGGCCCGGCGGAATCTGGAGCTGACTGAGCCATTGCGGGAAAAACAGAAACGGAATCAGCCTGGTAAAAAAGATCGTTCCCGCCACGGTAAATATGATCGCAAGCGATCTTCCAACACTTACTGGCACTCCGGCTCGCCTCCTTCCTTTCCGTCCTCCGGAATCATTTTATCGAATATTTTTTTGCAGGAAAGCAGGATGACCATGACGCATATCATGGTCGGAAGGATAAAATTGTCCGCTCCGAACACCAGCCTGCACACCAGTCCACATACCAGCCCGATCACCACGCTCGGACGGTTCTGCTTCTCCATCCACTGTTCCACCATGATTACCACAAACAATGCCGTCATTGCAAAGTCAATGCCCTCCGTGGAGAACGGGAGCACATTTCCAAGCAGGGCGCCGATGCCGGAGCCGATGATCCAGTAACTCTGGTCGAGCACGGCAATCGCAAACAAGAACTGCTCCTCCTTCACATCTTTCGGCACTTTTGTGACGAAGAAAAGCGAGTAGGTCTCATCCGTCAGGGAAAAGATCATGTAAAGCCGCTTTTTCCCCATCTTAGAAAATCGTTCCAGCAGTGACAGTCCATAAAAAATATGGCGGATATTCACCATAAATTCCATGAAAATCACATTGAGGAGGCTGACGCCCGGCGCGAAAAAGTTGACTGCAAGATACTGTCCGCTGCCCGCATAGATCACCAGACTCATGAGCATCGCCCACAAGAAGTTGTAACCTTTTTCCTGTATCATCACTCCGAACGCCATCCCGATAAACAGATAGCCGGTGAGCACCGGTACCGTGTAGGGAAACGCTGCCCGAAATGCACGTAAATATGTTCCTTTCCGCTCGACTTGTTTGGTTTTCATTTTTTTCTTTCCTAATCCCGCAAATTATGCTATACTTTTTCTAGTTATACATTCAGTGAAGTTGTTTTCAAGGGAGTTACCAATGAGTATTACGATCTTAAATTATCACGATCAGGCATTTGTGGATCAGATCAACGCCGAAGCTGCTGCCTGCGCTGAAGCGGAGAGAGCTGCCGCCGAAGCTGCAAAAGCGCAGGCTGCAAGTTCTGACTTTTCTTCCGTTTTAACGAATGCCACCGACGCCTACTCCGGCAGCACGACCTGCTCCGGAGACCTTTCCGCCATCTTTGATGAAGCGGCGAACACCTACGGCGTCTCCTCCACTCTTTTAAAATCAATCGCAAGAGCAGAGTCCAATTTTAATACAAGCGCTGTCAGCAGCGCCGGTGCTGTCGGTATTATGCAGCTGATGCCTGCCACCGCAGCATCTCTCGGTGTCACAGATTCCTACGATGCCTACCAGAATATCATGGGCGGTGCGAATCTGATCTCCCAGCTGCTTGCCAAGTACAACGGCGATACCTCTCTTGCGCTTGCGGCATACAACGCCGGCAGTGCAAATGTCGATAAATACGGCGGTATTCCACCGTTTAGCGAGACACAGAATTATGTCCAGAAGGTTCTCTCCTATATGGGAAGCGATACGAACACCGTTGCATCCGCATCCACTGCAGAGACTTCCGAAGATGTTGCAACGACGGTAAGCAATTTTATCGCGGCAAACAACATCAGCCAGGATACGGTAGAGAAGCTGCTTACGCTTCTTGAAGTGTTAAACGCTTAACAATTACATTTCATACAACAGTAACACATGAGAATCCTGCCTGCAGGATTCTTTTTTGTGTAACAGGAAACTTCGTTCCTATTACATAATATCATCCTTCTGCCTGCGTCCCTGTAATCGTCTCGATCTGCTCTTCCAGATAGCCGTTGAACTCCGTCATAAAACGGCTCACCGTCCTCACATCCTCGACGGAATAGCGCGCCAGAAATTCCATATCGCGCTTCTCCCATCGCTGATGCCGCTTCGCATGCTCATCAAACAAAAGCCTGCCCTGATCCGTGAGCTTGAAATATACTTCCTTTTTGTTCGTCTCCAGCGTATATTTTTCGATCAGCCCTTTGGCAAGAAGCTTCTTGGTCATCTTGCTGATCGCGCCGCGCGTCATCCCCATGTGCTCCGCCACCTTCGTGACGTTCGGCAGTTCCAGTCTTCCGATATAGTCGATACAGTGTGTCTCCGAATAGCCGTATTCATCCAGACACTGGTTTTCCGTCAGTTTGGAAAGCATATCCTGCCGCTCCAGCATGAGCGCGATTTCTTTTAACAGCTCTTCCCGATCTTTCATGCAGACTCTTCCTTTTTCTAACATGGTATTTTGTTCCCAGTTCCTACTGTATCTCATTATTGTTTCCATGTCAACAATATATTTCTTTTACCTGCCGCTGATGATGCCGTAGCACTCCGGGCGCCTGTCGCGGAACAGCCCCCACTCCAGCCGTCTGGCATCCAGCTCGTCCAGGTCATATTCCTGCACCAGTATCTCTTCCTCGTCGCGCCCTGCCTCCGCCAGAATTTCTCCGGTCTCATCGGTCAGGAAAGACGATCCGTAAAAAACAAGCGCCGAACGCTGTCCGCCGTTTTCCTCACAGGGTTCTACCGTCTCCTCCCCGATCCGGTTTGCCGCAACAACGGGCATCAGATTGGCTGCATGCAGCGTCTCCAGTGCGGCATACTGTCGCACTCTAAGATCGGTTCCGATCCGATCGCCGTCGGATAAAAAAGCAGCTCCGCCCCTGCAAGCGCCATACAGCGCGCGCTCTCCGGAAACCACTGATCCCAGCAGATTCCCACGCCGATTCTGCCGTAGCGCGTAGAAAATACCTGAAATCCGGTATCCCCCGGCGTAAAATAGAACTTTTCCTGATAGTAATGATCATCCGGGATATGCGTCTTGCGATAAACGCCGAGCACTGTTCCGTCCGCGTCGATACAGGCGATGGAATTGTACAGGTTGTTCACATCCCGCTCATAAAAGCTGATCGGGAGCACCACACCAAGCTCCGCGGCAAGCCGCATGCCCATGCGCACCGCATCGTTCTCCATCACAGGCTTTGCATAATGATAGAAGTCATACCGGCGCTGCTGGCAAAAATATTCCCGCTCAAAAAGTTCCGGCAGAAGGATCACGTTTGCTCCCTCTGCCGCCGCCTTTCGCACCATGGCTTCCGCCTTTTTTAAATTCTCCTCCACAGACGCCGCACAGCGCATCTGAATTGCCGCCACTTTCACTCTGTTCATGCTCTTTTCCTCTTTTTGTCTCTGTCCACTTTACCGCTGCTACATTTTTGCTGCTGCGTTTTGCTGCTGCATTTTTGCCGCCGGGATCTGCTGTGTAATACAGTGGATATTCCCGCCGCCGACTAAAATTGCACGCGCCTGCACCGAAATAATCTTCCGCCCCGGATTCCACTGCGCAAGCAGTGCGGCAGCGCGCCTGTCACTCTCCTCATTCTCCCCGCCGAACGCCGGAAGAATAACTGCCTCATTGGAAAAATAAAAGTTCACGTAGGATGCCGCAAGACGCTCTCCCGCCTCCCGCTCATCCTCCCCTTCGGCAAACGAATAACCTGCCAGTTCCTCCTCTGTAATGCAGACCGGATGATCGGGAATCGGAAGCTTGTGAATGACAAGCTTTCTTCCGCGCGCATCCGTCTCGCCCTCCAGGTACGCAAGCGTCTGCTGTGATAGCGGATACTGGGGATCTGTTTCATCGTCCGTCCAGGCAAGCACCACCTCGCCCGGGCGCAGGAACGCACAGACGTTATCCACATGTTCGTTCGTCTCATCCTGATAGATTCCACGCGGCAGCCACAGCACTTTTTCTATGCCAAGATAAGTTCTAAGCTTCTCCTCGATCTCCCCGCGCGTAAGCCCCGGATTGCGCCCCGCGCTCAAAAGGCACGCCTCCGTCACCAGAAGCGTCCCCTCACCGTCGCTGTGAATCGATCCGCCCTCCAGTACAAACGGCGCGGCATCGTAACACGCATAGCCATACTTTGCGGCAAACGCCTTTGCAAACGCATCGTCCAACGCCCAGGATGCATACAGTCCGTCCACCGATCCTCCCCAGGCGTTAAATGACCAATTCACTGCCCGCATCCTGCCGGCGCCGTCTTTCACAAAGGTCGGCGCCACATCTCTTGCCCAGGCATCGTCTGTCTCCAGTTCAAAGACCGTCACCCGCTTTTTCCACGGCGCGTCCTCACCGATCAGCATCTCTCGCGCGGAGTCAATGGCATCCCGCCCGGCTGCCACATATACGTTTTCACTCTGCGCAATCGCTGCAATCACATCCCGGAATGCAATCCGCGCATCGCGTGCGCCGTAAATCCAGGAACCCGGGCGCGACGGCCAGATCAGAATACAGCCGTCATGCGGTTCGTACTCCCCCGGCATAAAAAATCCGTCCGCCTGCGGCGTTGTCATTCTCTCTTTTGGATCTTCTGCACACTTTTGCATCTTTTTCTCCATTTCCTCTACCCTCATCCAAGTCATCTTCCCTTGTCCCGGATGTCTTTCAAAACCGGTTATGACAACCGCCCTTTGAAATCTTCATAGCCGAACTGCTTTAACATCTCAACCTCCCCGTCTTCCCGGAGCATTGCGATCGACGGAAGCGGAATTCCATTAAAGGTATTATTCTTCACCATCGAGTAGATTGCCATGTCCTCAAACACCAGACGGTCGCCGATCTGAATCTCATGTGTGAAACTGTAGTCCCCGATGACGTCCCCCGCCAGACAGGTGAGCGAGGACAGCGATAGGTGTATTTCTGCTCCCCCGCCGCAAATCCGTCCCGAAGCGGTGGACGATACGGCATCTCAAGAACGTCCGGCATATGACACGCCGCAGACGCATCCAGAATCAGAATATCCATCCCGTTGTGTACAATATCGCACACTTCCGTTACCAGATATCCCGCATTTAAGGCAACCGCCTCGCCGGGCTCCAGATACACGGCAAGTCCGTAGGTCTCCCTGATATAGCCGATAAGCTTCTTTAAACGCTCTATCTGGTAACCCGGTCTGGTAATATGATGTCCTCCGCCCAGATTCAGCCACCGGACCTGTTTTAAATAAGAAGCAAACTGCTCCTCAAACGCATAAAACGTGCATTCCAGATCATCCGCGTCCTGCTCGCAGAGCGTGTGAAAATGGAGTCCCTCCACATCCTCCGGCAGTTCATAGCTTCCATCCTCCTGCCGTCTCATGCCAAGTCCGGCAAGTCCTTTCTCAAACGCCTCTCTTGTCATGCCGAGTCTGGAACCGGGCGCGCAGGGATCATAGATCGCATGTCCCTCCTGCGTGGAATACTCCGGATTGATCCGAAGTCCGATGCTGACACGGTGCTCCGTACCACTGGCGGCATTCTGCGCCGCCACCTTCTTCCTATGTCTGACATACTGCGCAAAGGAATTAAAAATCACATGGTCGCAGAGCGTGACCAGTTCCTCCATATCGCTGTCCTTGTACGCCGGAGCAAACACATGGTTCTCACGCCCCATCTCCTCTGCGCCGAGACGCGCCTCGTAGAGTCCGCTCGCTGTGGTACCGCTGATGTATTGTCCGATCAACGGATAGAGCGCATATGTGGAAAACGCTTTCTGCGCCAGCAGGACATGGCATCCCGTATCCTGCTCCAGATTATGCAATATTATTAAGTTCTCTTTTAATTTTTTCTGATTCACCACATAGCATGGTGTCGGAAGTTCATTCCACTTCATTGCTCTCGTCTCTCCCTGTCCGGCTCTTTTTACGAACGGCTACGCCACCGTCTTGGGGTTCTCATCGACAACCCACGGCAGTCCGTACTGATTGAGCATATCCATAAACGGATCCGGATCAAACTCCTCGATATTGAAGACGCCGTCCTTATCCCACACCTTATCTACAACAAGTGCTGCACCGATCATTGCCGGAACTCCTGTCGTGTAGGAGATCGCCTGTGAGCCAACCTCCCTGTAGCACTCCTGGTGATCGCAGACGTTGTAGATATAGATCGTCTTTTCCTTGCCATCCTTCTTGCCGGTAAAAATACAACCGATGTTCGTCTTGCCAACGGTTCTAGGACCCAGTGACGCCGGATCCGGAAGCAATGCCTTTAAGAACTGGATCGGCACGATCTCTCTTCCCTCATACTGGATCGGGGAAGTGGAGAGCATTCCGACATCCTCCAGACACTGCATATGAGTCAGATAGCTCTGACCGAAGGTCATGAAGAAACGGATGCGCTTGACTCCCGGCACATTCTTTGCCAGAGACTCGATCTCCTCATGATGAAGCAGATACATGTCTTTCTCGCCAACCTGTGGGAAATTATATTCTCTTTTAATTTCCATCGGTTTTGTCTCTACCCAGTGTCCGTCCTCCCAGTAGGAGCCGTTTGCGGATACCTCGCGGAGGTTGATCTCCGGGTTGAAATTGGTGGCGAACGGATAACCGTGGTCTCCACCGTTGCAGTCTAAGATATCGATGTACTCGATCTCATCGAAATAATGCTTCAGCGCATAGGCGGTAAACACGCTCGTCACGCCCGGGTCAAAGCCGCTGCCAAGAAGCGCCGTGATGCCGGCATCTGTAAAGCGTTTCTGATATGCCCACTGCCAGGAATAATCGAAGTACGCGGTAAAGCCCGCCTCCTTGCAGCGCTTCTCATAAATTGCACGCCACGCCGGGTCGTCGGTATCTTCCGGTTCGTAGTTCGCGGTATCGATGTAGTCCACCTTGCATGCCAGGCAGGCATCCATAATCGTCAGATCCTGGTAAGGCAGCGCCACATTTAACACGGCATCCGGCTTGTAGTCACGGATCAGTGCGATCAGTTCGTCCACATTATCCGCATCCACCTTCGCTGTCGTGATCACTGTATCCGTCGTTCCCTGCAGCTTTTCTTTTAACGCGTCACATTTTTCTTTTGTGCGGCTTGCAATGCAGATCTCCGAAAAAGTCTTGCTGTTCTGGCAGCATTTGTGAATTGCCACCCCTGCTACTCCGCCACATCCGATAATCAATAATCTTCCCATCTACTTATCCTCTCATTCTGCCGTCCTGCGGCTGTATTTTCTATTATATCATTCTGCCAACGGATGACAGAACGCTCCGCTGACTGTCCCGTCAGAGTCCGTTCTGTCCCGCATCTGCCATCTACCTTCTGCCTTCCTCTTCCTCAAGCATATCCTCGACATATTTTGGCAGCATAAACGCTCCCTTATGAAGATTGGTCGTATAATACCAGGTCTTGATCCCGCGCGCTTTCCAGCGCTCCACATTCAGATCCGTTAGCGGGTGATATTTTTTTGACGCAAATCCGAACAGCCAGTACCCGGAGGAACAGGTCGGAATGTGCGCCTGATACACACGGCTGATCGGGAAACTGTGACTCGCCTTGCGGTGCATCACGCGGCAGGACTCCTCATCCTCGTCATAAAAAGGACTGCCGTGCTGGTAGACCATAATGCCGTCTTCTTTTAATGCGCGGTAACAGTTCCCATAAAATTCCTTGGTGAACAATCCCGCCGTATGCCCGAGCGGATCGATCGCATCATTGATGATCAGATCGTAGGCATCATGCTTTGTGCGCAGAAAGCGCAGTCCATCCTCGTAATAGATATTGACGCGCGGATCTTCCAGTCCGCAGGCGTTGTCCGGGAAAAACTTCCTGCACACATCCACGAATGTCCGGTCGGATTCCACGACGTCGATCTGCTCGATCTCCTCATAATAGGAAAGTTCTCTCGCCACACCGCCGTCTCCGCCACCGATGACCAGCACTTTTTTCACATGCGGATGCACCGCCATCGGCACATGCACAATCATCTCATCGTAGATGAACTCATCCTTTTCTGAGAAGACGATACTGCCATCGGAGCTTAAAAATCTGCCGAATTCCCTGGATTCAAACACGTCGATCCTCTGAAAATCCGTCTGCTCCCCGAACAGCTGCTTCTCCACTTTGACCGACACCTTCACATGATCGGTCTGATTATCCGAAAACCATAACTCCACGCTCTCTTCCACCTTCCCCAGACCGTATCGCACGGTCTGCTGCTTCCTTACGCCTGTTCTTCCTGACTGTATGCTCTTCCTTAAGAGCTATTCTTCCGGCGGTCTTATTTCCACACCTGCCGGTCATCCACTAAGACATTTAAGTGCTCCACCGCCGGATCTTCCGTTCCCTGCATGGAGCAGCCCTTCTCCTTGGCATAGATGATATATTCGATGATCTCCGGCGTAATCATCTCACCCGGCGCGAGAATCGGAATTCCCGGCGGATAGCACATCACAAACTCTCCGCAGATCTTTCCTGCCGTCTCCCGGATCGGCATGCATTTTTTCTCTGCGTAAAAAGCCGCCTGCGGTGAAACAAGAACAGTCGGATTTATATATTCTGTATTTAACATCTGTGCAGGGTCCTTGGAATACAAGCGTTTGACGTCTGCCAACGCTCCCACCAGCCGCTCGATATCCTGGATGCGGTCGCCGATTGAAATGTAGGCTAAGATGTTGGCAATGTCCCCCAGCTCAATCTGGATATCGTACTCATCCCGCAACAGATCATAGACCTCGATTCCTGCCAGACCGATTCCCCGCGTATAGACTGAGAGCTTCGTCACATCAAAGTCATAGACGCTTCCGCCGTTCACCATATCCTTGCCGTAAGCATAATATCCGCCGATGTCGTTGATCTCCGCCCTGGCATATTCCGCCATCTCCGCCACTTTGCGGAACGATTCCCTTCCGCGCAGCGCCAGATTTCTCCGCGAGATGTCGAGACTTGACATCAGAAGATAAGACGCGCTTGTCGTCTGTGTGAGGTTGATAATCTGGCTGACATACTCCCAGTTGACATTTTTGCCGGTTAAAAGCAGGGAACTCTGTGTTAAGCTTCCTCCGGATTTGTGCATGGAGACGGACGCCATATCTGCACCGGCATCCATCGCGCAGACCGGAAGGTCCTCCCCGAAATACAGATGGGTGCCGTGCGCTTCATCCACAAGCACAAGCATCTCGTGTTCATGTGCCAGCTTCACGATGGAGCGCAGATCGGAACAGATTCCGTAATAAGTCGGATTGTTCACAAGAACCGCCACCGCGCCCGGATTCTCCAGAATCGCCCGCTCCACCTCCGAGATCTCCATACCGAGTGAAATGCCAAGCTTTTTGTCCACCTCCGGATTCACATAGACCGGAATAGCGCCGCAGAGTACCAGTGCATTGATCACACTCTTATGTACATTGCGCGGCAGGATGATCTTATCCCCGGCACGACAGACCGACAACACCATGCTCTGCACGGAGGACGTTGTTCCTCCCACCATAAAAAACGCGTGATCTGCCCGGAAAGCCTCCGCCGCCAGTTCCTCCGCCTCTTTGATGACCGACACCGGATGGCACAGGTTGTCAAGCGGCTTCATGGAATTCACATCCAGACTCACACATTTCTCCCCCAGAAGTTCCACGAGCTCCGGGTTGCCACGCCCTCTCTTGTGCCCCGGCACATCGAAAGGAACGACTCTTCTCTTTTTTAATTGTTCCAGCGCTTCGTAGACCGGAGCGCGCTTCTGGGATCCTGCTTCCATGATTCTCCTCACATTCTGTTTTGATGCTCCCTGATGCGGTATGCATGCCGTCCGGCAGAGCTTTTGGCTCTACAGGAAGCATGACTTTCATGCTTTCGCATAACATGGCATCTTCTGTAGCACAAGAAAGAATCCTGCCCGGAGCGTTTTTATGTAATAGGGACGAAGTTTCCTATTACACAAAAAAAAGACAGATGCCTATATGCTGCGCACACATCACCTGCCTTGTCACATTCTCATAGTCATACTTTATGTAATCTGTCCTACATGCTGCAAAAACTATTATCAGAGTCTACGTTGGCATCTTCGCCAGCAAATATTTGCTATTACTACTCTTATTGACCGTTTCACAAGTGATATCTCTATCGCATACGATTCAGGGTCCTGCAGTCCTTCGCCTGCAGTCGTCATCAACTTATAAAATTTGAGCTTCTAACTCAATCAATAACGTGGATCTCTC
>ERZ779850.3938-NODE-3938-length-9933-cov-3.451508_pt1 | contig 9933 bp, 10 predicted proteins | sample MGYA00511249_ERZ779850 | MGnify/ENA primary metagenome ERZ779850 (study PRJEB29588, sample SAMEA2162475) | human gut metagenome | biome: human gut; feature: human-associated habitat; material: faeces | place: Denmark | collected 2008/2010 ...
TGAACAAAATCAGAGAGCTAAAACGAGAAAATGGAAATTTTTTAACCTGAATCAAACTCTATGGGGAGCAGGTAACAGGGAGTTCAGGCGAAAATCAAGGGTTCGCGGTTTTTTGTTGCCTTTTTTCTGAATTGGTATGGATTTCGCAGAAAGGGGGCTTCATTCAGCTACTGGATAAAGCTACCAAGCTCCTCGAATGGAAGTCTGTTCGACACACCAATACCACTTCAGAGCCAGAGCTTTCACTCCTTTCCAACAACACAAAGACCTCTAGGCAAAAGGCTGTAGAGCGCGCCAAATCTCTTTCCTTGGCACTATCAAATGCGGTAGTATCCGTTGAAACAATTTAAAACAATGAAGCTCTGGCAAGCATTCCTTCGCCACAGTTCCCCTCTTCCAAAAATCCAAACGAGGCTCCCTGATGGACTTGCTCTTTAACCCCATCATCTTGTCGGTGTTGGTACTTTGCGTACTCTGCCTGGTCAAAGTCAACGTTCTTGTCGCGCTTATCCTTGCGGCCATCACCGCCGGCCTGTCGGGCGGCATTGACATCGGCAAAACGATGACGCTTCTGGCCGACGGCTTTTCGGCCAACGCCACCACCGCGCTTTCCTACATTCTGTTGGGTACTTTTGCCGTTGCCATTGCGCACACAGGCTTAATGCAGGTGCTTGTTTCCTGGATTTCCAAACATCTGGGGTCTCGTCCGGCGGTCTTCTGTCTCGTTTTGGCCGCCATTGCCTGCTTGTCACAGAACGTGGTGCCTGTACATATTGCCTTCATTCCGCTCTTGATTCCGCCGCTGCTTTATCTGATGAACAAGATGCAGCTTGACCGCCGTGCGGTGGCTTGTTCGCTTAGCTTCGGCCTGAAGGCTCCTTACATCACGCTGCCCGTTGGTTTCGGTCTTATCTTCCAGGGCATCGTCGCTGACAGCATGACCCAAAGCGGCATGAAGACCACGGTGTCGGACGTCGCTTCCGTCAACTGGATTCTCGGTGCGTCCATGTTGATCGGTCTGCTGATTGCTGTCTTTGTGCTCTATCGTAAACCGCGTCATTACGAAGATCGCCCGGTCATCGGCATGGAAACCAAGGCCGAGGAAATCAAGAAGTTTGAACTCAAACACTGGGCAACGCTTCTGGCCATTGTTCTGGCCGTTGTGGTTCAGCTCATTTGGCAGTCTCTGCCGCTGGCCGCTTTGATCGGTCTTCTGGTCATGATTCTCGGTCGCGCCTTCCTTTTCCGTGAATTGGACGATCACATCGCCGGCGGCATTTCCATGATGGGCTTCATCGCCTTTGTGATGCTCATCGCAGGCGGTTATGCAGCCATTCTCAAGGAAACAGGCGCTGTTAATGAACTGATTCAGAGCGTCGTTCCCTATCTGCACTCCAACAAGATTCTGGCTGCCACGATCATTACCGGCATCGGTCTTATTGTGACGATGGGCATCGGCACATCTTTCGGTACCGTGCCGATCCTGGCTGTGATCTATGTGCCGCTGTGCTCCGCTGTGGGTTTCTCGCTTCCTGCCACCATTCTTCTGATGTCGGCTGCCGGTGCTCTGGGCGATGCCGGTTCTCCCGCCTCCGACACCACACTCGGCCCCACGAGCGGTCTGAATGCTGACGGTCAGCATGACCACATTTGGGACACCTGTGTACCGACCTTCATTGCCTACAACATCCCGCTGATGATTGCCGGCATTGTCGGGGCTCAGTTCCTGTAAGCAGGAAACCTGCTTATTCTTTTCCAACGGGCGGTCTTTTCGGATCGCCCGTCTTGTTTTCCTGAACTCCCGATCAAATGATCCCTAACGGAGGACTTTCGGGGGAAGATCAACAGAAAGCAACGAGAGCAACTCTCGTTGCTTTTTGCTTATGGCTCTCAGAATCCAGGCATTGGCAGTTCTGCGCTTATCGGCCTTCAGGGAGCGCAGTTTTGCCATCAGACAATCCATCGAATTGAAAGGAATTTTTACGTCAGCCGATTCGTTGGCATGAGCACGCCTGAGCATCATCAAACGCAGTGACGTAGCAATAGTGCAGATAAAGAGCTTGCCCAAATAAGAACTTTGGGTGCATCTCAGCCGATCACCGTCGACCCAGTTTTTAAACTGTTCAAAATCCATCTCAACGACGCTACGCATCCGATAAGCCTCAAGAGCCTTGAAAGGATCGGCCTGCACATTGCTTCGAATGACAAAAGTCCCGGCATATCGAATCGCTCGACGGATTGCCTCATCGTTTCTTGTCCAGGTTTTCTTATCTTTGGAACAACGAAGGAAACGCTGACAATTGCGCCAAGTATCGGGAGCAACACTGCTTCCTTTGGCCAAAGTATCCTGAACAGCATTGACTTCCGTGACAATGCTGCGCATGGCTGCTTCGTCTTCGCCGGGGAAGCGATAGAGGTGCTGAAAAACATTGCAATACACCCGCCCAGTGTCCGCATTTTGGGTCCAAGGCTCTTTGATTGAACGAGCATAGACATTCAAGTCAGCGTCATAGAAACTGACATCTCGGAGAACTTCGCGATAGCGATCCAAATTGCGTTTGATGCTGTCTTCGGTCAGGCGCACGCCTTGAATGAACTTCAAATTCAAGTTGAGCATCTTCTGAACATTGAGCAGACTACAATATCCTCGATCGGTCACCAGAACGACTTTTTCCAAATCGAGGCCGGCGCTTTGCATGTGGTAGAGCACTTCCTTTAAAGCCACAACATCGTTGATGGAGCCTTCATAGGTGTGCGCAAACACAATATCGCCTGTTTTCTGATCGCTCACGAACGTGTAGTTGATCTGCTTGAGTTGTGGATCACGCTTGGCATGCCCGAAGGCCGCATCTTCGATCGTCTCCGAGTAAGTTGAAATCGATGTGTTGTCCAGGGCGTAATGGACGGCTGAATCAGTTTCACCGAGCTTCCGTTTGTGGCGCAGACAAAAGAAGTCTTCGAATTGTTTTTGCGTTACCCGACTCAAAATTTCGCTGATACGCTGACTGCTCAGACAACAAGCCTGGCGCAAATAAACACTGCGACGCCAATCGTCATAGGCAGCCATGGAACGTCCGCCATCGAGTTTATAAATCGCCAAATGCAAAAGATCTCGGGCGTCTTGTTTGAAGACGGCGGTGAGATCTTCGAGCAAGCCGCTGTCAATGGCAATCTGTTCAATAGCCCAAGTCAGACCGGCGCTGCGCGTATCGTCTTCAGCGTTGTCCTCAGTTGTATCCGAAACGTTTTTTGCCGGGAAATCATGTCGATAAGTGGCTTCATCAACAAGTTCCTTGTCGGCTCCGTAATAGAAGTCTCCCTGTGAATATTCCGGAAAATCTTTCGCAAATTTATCGCTGATGTTGACACGACCATCGTTGGCCAAGCGTCCGACGTAGCGCTTGGAGCAACGGCGGGAAGTTTTGCTGACGGGATCCCACTTTGTTTGATAGGCATAGACGTAGGAGTTGCCTTGTGAACTCGTTTGAACAGTGAAGTGCCAACGGTCGTTGTTTGCGGTTCTCATGATTAAAGATCACCAGTAATTAGATAGGGATCATTTTACATGAAAAAGAAAAACCCCACAACTTTATTTCTAACAAAATCATGGGGTTAAACAGACTAAAACGTGGTTATTTGATCCAATTCAAACGTTATGTGGATCAGTTAACCGGGAGTTCGGGTTGTTTTCAGTTGTTGGGCCTTCTTTTCCGAGCGCAGCTGCTGGACGGTTTTTCCGTTGATGCCGTAGTTGGCCATCGGCACCTCATCAATGACGATCACCAGATGCGTCGTGTCTTTGCCGAACACATCGGCGATGAGTTTGGTAACCCCAGCGATGAGCTGTTCCTTCTGTTCCGGAGTCGGCGCTTCGGAGTCGCCAGTGAGTTTGATATTGACGTAAGGCATGGTTCTCTCCTTTGTGTGGACAGAGCGATCTTCTCACTGAATCCTTGGTAGATTTGATTAAGAATGCGAGGCCAATGCGAGATCAGGGCCGTTAGCCACAATTTTGCCTTTCATGTGTTGTAAAAAAGCATCACATCCATTTGAGGCTTGCTTACGAATTTGAGAGTTACGCAATTCGGAGTGAGAATGCCCTCACCCTTTCGGAACAAAGGGTGATTGGGCCTTCGGGCATGTTGCGGTTCCTTGCAGGCTTGCTACGCTTAAATCCCGGGCCTTTTTGATCAAAAAGATCCCCTATCTTTATAGGAACAAATCAAAATGAAAAAGACTCTTGCTGCAGTTGCCGTTCTTGGCGCTTTTGCCGGTTCTGCTCTCGCTGCTGATGTTCAGCTTTACGGTATCATCGATACGGGCGTTGGTTACAGTCACATTGACTACGACGGCTTCGCTGATGACGTCGACTCCTTCGAAATGCAGTCTGGTCAAGCTTCCGGCTCCCGCTTCGGTTTCAAGGGCACGGAAGATCTTGGCAACGGCATGACGGTTGGCTTCATCCTTGAAAACGGCATCCTGTCCGACACTGGTGTTGACGACAAGGTGATGTTCAACCGTGAATCCAGCCTGTTCGTTCAGGGCGGTTTCGGTAAATTCGCTATGGGTCGCATGGGCGCTCTTAACAATGGGCAATCCTCCTGGGCCAAGGTTGGCATGTTGAGCGCCTTCGGTACGTCCAGCTGGGGCGGCTACTCCGCTCAGTTGAGCAACATCTTCTCGCTGGCTGGCCAGTGGGACAACATGATTGCCTATGAAACTCCGGACTTCGCCGGCTTCAAGGTCTATGCACAGTACGGCATGGGTTCGGATGGCAACGAAAACGAATCCTCGAGCGATCGTTTCTATGCCATCGGCGCAACCTACAACAATGGTCCGATCGCCGGCTACTTCGCCGTTGACTCGATCAACTACGCTTCCTTCGGCGACGGGATTGACGGTAACAACATTGACGACAGCCTGACCATTACCCTTGGCGGTAGCTACGACTTCGATGTTGTTAAGGTTTACCTCGGTGGTCAGTACTTCGACGAGGTTAAACTCTCCTCTATTGGCGGGGTCACGAGCGAATTCAAGACTACTGCCGTTACGGGGTCTGTGCCCAACTTTAGTAAAGTTGGCGACCTCAAGATCAAAGGCTACGGTATTTCCTTGTCTGCAGACACTCCCGTTGCTGGCGGCAAGGCCATGTTCGGTCTCGGTTATGTTGACGCAGAAGCTGCCGATAGCATGACCGGCTTCGCAGATCATCCCGAAATGGATAAGATTGATCTGAAGCGTTACGTTGTTAGCGTTGGTTACGATTACCCGTTCAGTAAGCGCACGGATGTTTACGCTGTGGCAAGCTGGTCTCAGGATCAGGTTGAGTTTGAAGCATCCAACACCGGTGCCCAGGACCTTGACATCTCGGCCTACTCCCTCTACGTCGGCCTGCGTCATCGTTTCTAATCAGCTTTCTAGCTGATTACAGCGCGTTCAGCATATAGCTGAACACTAAGCCCTCTGAAAGATCGGAACCTTCCGAAGCCTCAGAGGGCTTTTCGTATCCAGCGATTTTTCAACCATTTCGATGCCTAGTTTTCAGTGCTTATTTTTTAGGCACACTGCAAAATTTATTACAAATCAGTGACCGAGAAGTCGAACACCCTCACTTATTCACAAAACCTGTGAAGAACCTCCTCCTTATCCACATTAATGTGAATTGTTAAGCAACAACGCTTTGCAAATCCAAGCATCAACTCCTCCTAGCGGACTCTACAATTGAGGGTAACGTTCCTTCCCGCAAAGGCAAGCCATGCGCATACCGATTCTTTCTGCCGCACTAGCGACTCTGTTCTTAAGCGGTTGTTCAACGACCGTGATCTTTGAAAGCGACCTGGAAGGTGCCGAGGTCACAACGGTTGCCGGCCAGAAGTACGGCGTGACGCCCGTCTCCGTGTCCTTTTCCAACGATGATTTGGATGCCTCCCGCGGACCGGACGGTTGTGCACGTATTCTTGGCGTGACCTATACGTGGCCTTCGGGCGCCAAGGTCGCCTCTCCCAACCCGATTGTGCTCTGCGGTGACGGTTATCAATTCCGTTATGTCATGAAGCGTCCTACTGATGCTCCTGGCATTGAGAAAGATTTGCAAAACGCTCTTCAGCTCTCGAAGAGACGCGAAGCACAGTTGCAAGCTGAGTTGGAAACCGAGCGTCTCTACAACGATCGCTTCATGTGGGGGCCGTTTATGTGGGGACCGATGATGATGCCTCCTCCCCCGCCTCCGCCTCGTCCTCATCGTTGATGATTGGCCCTCACGTAACAGAGCGGAAATGAGTCACTCTGGCTAGAATGGCTCTACTTTGAATTTTTAGTTTTAGATCTCATGAAAGTTCTCGGCATTGAAAGCTCGTGCGATGAAACCGGCGTTGCGCTGATTGATAGCGAAAAAGGACTGTTGGCCGACGCCGTCCACACGCAAATCGACATGCACCGAGCCTACGGCGGCGTTGTGCCGGAACTCGCCAGCCGCGACCATATCCGCCGTGCACTGGTGTTGATTGACGACGTCCTGTCGCGCGCAGGCGTCAAGAAAGAAGAAATTGATGCCGTTGCCGTCACCGAAGGCCCGGGCCTGGCCGGAGCGCTTCTGGTCGGCTCGTCCGTCGCTCACGCCATCGGCTATGCCTTAGGCATTCCCGTGGTCGGCGTTCACCATCTGGAAGGCCACCTGCTCTCAGCTTGCCTTGCTGACCCGGCTCCCGCGTTTCCCTTCATTGCGCTGCTGGTAAGCGGCGGACACACGCAATTTATGCGCGTCAATGCTTTCGGCAGCTATGAACTGTTGGGAGAAACGCTGGACGACGCCGCAGGCGAAGCATTTGACAAAACCGCGCAGTTGTTAGGTGAAGGCTATCCCGGCGGTCCTGCGGTTTCTCGTCTGGCCGAAACAGGTACGCCCGGCGCCATTGAATTGCCGCGTCCGATGCTGCACTCTCCGTCGCTTGACATGAGCTTCTCGGGGCTCAAAACGGCTGTTCTGACCGCCGTCAACGATGCCAAGGATCCCACGGATCCTCAGTTCCGTTCGGACTTGGCTTTGGCGTTTACTGAAGCGGTTGCCGAAGTGCTCACCACCAAGGCCATCAAAGCCATCAAAACGACCGGCATCAAACAGTTGGTGGTGGCAGGCGGCGTATCCGCCAATAAGACGCTGCGAGCCAGCCTGATCGATGCCTGCCGCAAACGCGGTGCGCGAGTCTTCTTCCCGCCTCAGCGTTTGTGCACCGACAACGGCGCCATGATTGCCGTGGCCGGCATGATGCGTCTGCAACGCATGACTGAAGAGGAACTTCAAAACGCCCGCAAGCGCTGGAGCTTCTCAGCCAAGCCGCGCTGGACGCTTTCTCAAGCCGCTAATCCGGACGCCGTCAATCCGAGACAGCGATTCCGCAATCACTGATACATTTCGGGTCGGAAATTCCGGCCCGTGTCATTTGTATATCCGATTTCCGTGACAACTGCCTAAATCTGCATCACGGACATCAACTCAGAACTCGTCATTGAGCGTGTTGACGATTCTTGACCCACTTCTCCCAGCCTTCCTGACGCAACTTGCAGGCCGGACACTCGCCACAGCCGTATCCCCAGTCGTGCAGGACATCGTGGTTACCCATGTAGCAGGTATGCGTCTGCGTTCGCACGAATTCCTCAAAGGCGTCTCCCCCGAGTTCATGCGCAAGCTCCCATGTTTCTTCTTTGGTTAGCCACATCAGAGGCGTTTCGATCACGATCTGTCGATCCAATCCAAGAGAGAGCGACACCTGCAGACTTTTGAGCGTGTTGTCGCGGCAGTCGGCGTAGCCCGAGTAGTCGGTTTCGCACATGCCGCCCACCAAAACGGAACCCCCGCGGCGATAAGCAATTGCGGAGGCAAAAGTAAAGAACAAAAGGTTGCGGGCAGGGACAAAAGAATTGGGCACGCCGTCCTTTTCAAACTCAATTGCGATTTCACGCGTAAGCGAACACTCCGAAATCTGGCCCAAAACCTTCATGTCGATCATATGGTCCTGCCCAAGGCGCCCGTTAGCGTATGGCAGCACGCCGCCGATCGTTTCAAGTATTCGCTTTCGGCACGTCATCTCGGCCGTGTGGCACTGTCCGTAGTCAAAGCCCACGGTTTCCACTTCCTTGAAGTTCTTAAGCGCCCACGCCAAACACGTCGTCGAATCTTGTCCGCCTGAAAAAAGCACCAACGCTTTCTTGTCCGCAAAGCCACCGGCCATTTTGAAGTCCTTTAGAAATCATTGAAACCGAAGGATTCTACGGCGAAACCGCTTTGAGCAGAGACATCATTGCGCTTCTTTGCTACACTCGGATATATCCCATTGATATATCTTTTTTAGACAAAAAAATGAGCAAAACCGCAAAAGTTTTCATGTCCGGCCGTAGCCAGGCCGTGCGGCTGCCGAAGGAATTTCGATTCGACACCAAAGAAGTCTGGATTCGCCGCAATCCGGATACCGGAGAAATTATCCTCAAGCCAAAGCCCGACCTACCCGAAGGCTTCTGTAACAGTCTTCAGCTCTTTATGCACGAAATGGCTCAGCTCAATCGAGAAGAAGGCGAAGAGCTCGAGCCTCTCGAAATTGAACCCCGCGAACCGTGGACGCCGAAGGAACTTTTCAAATGACCTCGTATCTGTTGGACACCAACATTCTCATCGAAGCAGTCCGAGCTGTAGACAATGACCTTCTCTTGAGGTCAAAGACTGCCTTTGGCGCTACTTTCTTCACATCTTCGATCAGTTGGATGGAAATTATGAACGGCGTATATCGATTGACACCCGACGGTGCCATGACAAAAAAAGCCGTTCGTTACCTCAAACGTTTCGAGAAACTAACTGGGATCTTACAAATCGAACCTTTTACCAAAGAAGACGCCGAAGTTGCCGCCAAGCTTTACGATCACTCTCGCCGTCTTGGCCGTATGTTGTCATTTCAAGACGCATTGATTGCCGGTCAGGCACTTTCCCGAAACTTTGTGCTTGTCTCCGGCGATCGCCGAGCCGGCTTCGAGCTTTATGCCGACATGGGGTTGAAATACGAAAACTGGCTCGATCCGATTCATCAGACGCCTCCTTCCACGCTACTCAACGATCTGCTATAGCAAGTAGGCGCCGAATCTCCGTCAGGATTTGGCGCCGATCCACTCATAGACACGCACCGGCACTCGTTTACCTGCAGCAGTCGTCGGTGTGTCGCAACACGATCCCGAGCAAGCACCGCTCATACAGGCCGGCATCGTTTTCGTAAACCGCACTTTTCCTTTGGTTCGCAAGGTCTCCGCCACCATTTCCACCATCTCGAAGGTGGTACGGAACTGTTGCGCGAGTTCCGGTTGTGTAGCCGTTCCGTAACGGCGCAGATAGTCCTGGATATCCATCAAAAGGCTCATACTTTGTCCTTGTGTTGCATGCAAGAAAAAGCCGCATCCGACGGTGAGTCTCGTTTCTGAGTATCGGATGCGGCCAGTCAGGTGCTTCAGAGTTTTGTCCTCCGAAGCTTTACGGTTATTTGATTACGAAGGCTGAGCCACAGCGATCGGGATCACCTTCGGTCCCTTACCGCGATTGTTCTTCACGTAGTTACGCATGAAGAACAACAGAGCGGCAAGCAGGCCGAGCGAAATCACAATGGCCACGGTCGCGTAGAGCGGATCCTGAGCAAACGTGCCAACACGGTAGACGATGGTGGCCGTCGAGTAACCGAGAACCGTCGTCCAGGCCGCCAGGAACAGCGTCCAGGCTGCGCCTGCCTCACGATAAACCGCTGCGATTGCCGCTACGCAAGGCATGTAGAGAAGCACCAGCATCAGGTAGGCAAAAGCAGCCAGTTGAGAACCGAAGAGCTTTTGCATCATGTCGATGGTCGTCACCGTCACTTCCTGAGATTCCGCAGCGGCTGCCGGATCCGACCAATCGTCAACGGC
>ERZ779850.3943-NODE-3943-length-9927-cov-3.457658_pt1 | contig 9927 bp, 8 predicted proteins | sample MGYA00511249_ERZ779850 | MGnify/ENA primary metagenome ERZ779850 (study PRJEB29588, sample SAMEA2162475) | human gut metagenome | biome: human gut; feature: human-associated habitat; material: faeces | place: Denmark | collected 2008/2010 ...
CGGCACGACGCGGGGGGCGGCGGTCCGGTGCCGATCCGGAGGGAGGTCAGCGGAGGGAGGACGACAAAGGCGGGGATCGGCATGCGGCATCCCCCGTCAAAGCCCCGCGGCATCGCCCAGCAGCGAGGTGATCTGACGGTTGGCCCGGGCGATCACCGAATTTTCGAGCAGCGAGAGGTAGATCTGTGTCGTCCGTTCGGAGGTATGGCCCATGCCGGCGCTGATGACCGAGATCGGGATGTCGTGGTTGCGGGCCGCCGTCGCCCAGCTGTGGCGCGCCGTGTAGGAGGAGAGGCCGCAGTCGAGTCCGAGCAGGGCGGAGAGGCGTTTCAACTGGCGGTTGTAGTAGTTGAGCGCCGTCTGGTACTGCAAAAAGGCCGCGGCCGGATCCTCCGCCCGCAGAATGGGAAAGACGTAGGGCGTCGTTGGATCGGCGTAGCGGTCGAGGATCTGCTGCACGACGGGTTCGATCCGCACGCTCAGCTGCTGGCGCGTCTTGTGGCGCACGTAGCTGATCGTGCCGTTGCGGATGTTCGTCTTGCGCAGGTAGGCCATGTCGACGAAGGCCATCCCGCGCGTGCAGTAGCTGAAGATGAAGTAGTCGCGCGCCCGCATCAGCGAGGCCGAATGGTGCAGGTCGAGGTGGTAAAGACGCACGATGACCCGCTCGTCGACGGCCCGTTTGCGCGTGCGGTCGACCCCGGTATAGACCCCGCGGAAGGGGTAGGTCTGCTCGACCAGATGCTGGCGCACCGCCTTGTTGTAGACCGACCGCAGGATGCGCATGTAGAACAAAACGGTGTTGCGGACCACCCCCCGCCGCTCGAGATTCGCGCAATACTCCCCGACGAGCGACTCGGTCAGCGCGCGGAAGGGGAGATCATCCCCCTCGAGATAACCCGCCAGGCTGTTCATCGCCCGGCGGTAGTTGCGGGCCGTACCGTAACGCCGGCCATGCTGCAGAAGCTCGATCTCCCGCCGCATGAAGGCGAGAATCGTCGGTTCGTGGGGCGGCTGGCGGAAACAACGCGCCACCTCCGCTACGTCGAACTCCGCATCGGAGCGTTCAAGCCGCTGAGCAAGCCGTCGCAACTCCGTCACGTCGCGGTCGATGCGGAACTGGACGATCGATCGGGGAGCCGAATCCGTCAACGCCCGGCGCGCCGACTCCCACTCCTCCGCCGTGAGGCGAATCGGAGTGCGTATGCGCTGGATGCGGCCGCGATGGGCCACCTGATAGTAGATGCTTCCCCGACCGGCGGGGAGGGTTGATTTGCGGAATTTTACCTGTACTGTTGCCATAATCCGTTTGCAAAATGAGGACGTAAGTTTAACAAAAATCGTCCGTTTGGACCGGAAAATCGCATCTCAGGACATTTTTCCGTCCGAGGCACAGCTCTAGGAAGTCTGCACTTTTCTGCCTACCTTTGCGACGAAAATTCCACCCGACATGAAATCGCAACTCAAGGAGGGCGCCGGATTCCCCGACCGCCTGCTCTATACGCTGGCCGTCATCGCCGGCGTCTCCGTGGCTAACCTCTACTACAACCAGCCCCTGCTGGAGATGATCCGCCAGGATCTCGGTACCTCGACCCTCGCCGCCAACCACATCGCCCTCTTCGCCCAGTGCGGATACGCCCTCGGGCTGCTCTTCCTCATCCCGCTGGCCGACCTCTACAGCCGCCGCAGAATCCTGATCGCCGACTTCACGCTGCTGATCCTCGCCCTGCTGGCCACGGCCGCAGCACCCGACATCCGGACCGTACACGTCAGCTCGTTCGTCATCGGCGTCTGCTCCGTCGTGCCGCAGTTCTTCATTCCGCTGGCCGCCCAGTACTCGCGTCCGGAACGGAAAAACCGAAACGTCGGCGTCGTCCTCTCGGGACTGCTGACCGGGATACTCGCCTCCCGCGTGGTCAGCGGCGCCGTCGGCGAATGGCTCGGATGGCGCGAAATGTATCTCATCGCCGCCGGACTGATGATCCTCTCGGCCATCGCCGTCTTCCGCATCCTGCCCGACGCCCGGCCCAACTTCTCGGGGTCGTACGGCGCCCTGATGCGCTCGCTGCTGACGCTCGTCGGCCGCTATCCCCAACTCCGCGTGCACTCCGCACGGGCGGCCCTCGCCTTCGGATCGTTCCTCTGCTTCTGGGCGTCGCTCGCCTTCAAGATGGCCGGAGAACCCTTCCACGCCGGAAGCGACATCGTCGGACTGCTCGGCCTGTGCGGTGTGGCCGGCGCCGTGACCGCCACCTTCGTCGGCCGCTACATCGCCCGCGTCGGCATCTTCCGCTTCAACTGCATCGGCGCCGCCCTGCAACTCGCCGCCTGGGGGCTCTTCCTGGCCGGGGCGGACCACTATCTGCCGATCATCGCCGGGATCCTGCTGCTCGACATCGGCATGCAGTGCATCCAGCTCAGCAACCAGGCCACGCTCTTCGAACTCTGCCCCTCGGCCTCGAACCGCATCAACACGATCTTCATGTGCTGCTACTTCATCGGCGGATCGTTCGGTACGCTCCTCTCCGGCAGCGCCTGGGCCCTCTTCGGATGGACGGGAGTCGTCGGCGCCGGCGCACTGCTCACCCTCGCATCTCTCGCCATCACCCTCTTCGGCCGGCGGGTCTGAGAGGCGGACCGGTCTCCCGGAAACGACCAGACAGGCGATCGATCCAGCCCCGTCAATGAGGCCGGTTGATCGAAAACACCAAAAAAGTTACCGATTTTACACCTGTTGTCGATTTTTTTTACTACATTTGAGTATCAGGAAACACCTGTGTGCGGGGTCTGTGGCGATCGACCGTGTTCCCTTCCGACAAGATGCGGACATACCTTTATTCCTCTCCCTCCGTACAAGATCCAAACCCTCACTCAAAAGTTAGTTAGTATGATGAAAATCGATTCCACGAATGGAGTCCTCGGCTCCGTTCGTCGCATCGGGTTCTCGCTGCTGAGCCTGGTGCTGTGCACGTCGGCCCTTACGGCCTGTGATGATTCGGACGACTCGACCGAAGTACCCGATTATCCTTCGTCCGGCTCCGTAGTCAGACTGGAATCTCCCACGCTCGCCGTCAAGGAGATCGACGTCGACTCAGCCGTCATTACCTGGTCTTCGGTCGAAGGGGCCGGCGCCTACCACGTGGTCGTCACCGACACCGACAAGAACACCATCACCGACCGGACCTTCGAAAGCCTCAATTCGCTCCCGCTTGAAAACCTGACGGCAAATACCACCTATGTCGTCTACTGCATGGCACTGGCTGCCGATCCGGCGGTCAACTCCAATTCCGAGATCGGAACCACGCGCTTCACGACGGCTTATCCCGAACAGTCGTTCGAGATCTCGGTCAGCAATGTCACCGAAAGTACCGCCGAGGTGACCGTCATCCCCGCCGTCAAGGATCAATACTACCGCATCATCGCCTTCCGCGAGGATCTGCCCGACGACGTGGTGCTGAAGATGATGATCGACGACGTGACGGCCTATGTCAACGCCAAGGGGTGGGAAACCTCCATCGAAGAGGGACTCTTCTTCATCGGCGACACCTACCAATTGCGAGTTCAACCAGTTCCCCGACGGTTATGACGCCCGGTTCTTCGTCGTCGGATTCGACTACCGCGATGGTACCGTCGTCGCTACGACCGGACTGTTCAAGAGCGAAAAGTTCACGACCATCGAGATCGTCGAGTCCGAAGCCTGGGCCAACATGTCGCCCGAATACATCCTTGGCGATACCTATCCGATCATGAAGGTCAACTTCTCGCCCAACGCACACGTCAAGCAGATCAAGGCTGCCCTCTGGAACGTCTACACCGGATACGGCGACCCGACGTCGCTGGCCCAGAGCGGATATACCGAGGAGGGCATCCGCGGCGCGCTGCTCAGCCGGGACGATGTGGAGGATATCGACATGACGGATCCCTACATCGCCTCCTACATCCAGCCCGGCACGGCCCTGCTCTTCGGTGCCGTCGCTCTGGACGAGACCGGAACCCCCGGCAAAACCAACTGGATCATTCTGAAGGCCGTCTCCGAGGAGGAGGGCGGATTCAAGATTCTGTGCGAGGCGCAGGACAACATCTCCGGTCAGGGCACCACGGAACCCGACCTGAGCGTCGAGTACACCTTTGCCGATGCCTCGGCAATCGACCCGAAGTATGAGGGCTGCGTGCAGGTAAAGCTTAACTTCTCGCCCAACTCGCTCTGCGCCGACTACCACTTCTCGTTCGAGGATCCCGGAACCTACGACAGCTACACAGGCGCGTTCGCCTCGATCTACCTGATGTCCGACATGTATAAATACAACGAAACGAACGGCTATGGCTGGTACGAACGGGCCGACACGCAGAACGACTCCTTCTCGACCGTGCTGGCGCCCTACTATACCGGACAGTCCGTCGAGCTGATGTATGTCTGCATCCAGTCTGACGGCAGCTTCCCGGATGCCAAATACGTCTCGCTCGAGGTGCCGGTGTTCATCAGTTCGGCCAGCGCCTCCGTTTCGGGCAAGGCCGTCGGCCATTCGGGAAGATGCCGGCCGGTTGATGCCATGAAACCCTCGCTGCGAGCCTTCGGTCTCCAATAGCGAAACGGTCTCCCCGCAGGCGGCCTCGACCACAGAGCCGCAAACGAATTTCAGACAAATACCCCGGATGTCCTGATGACATCCGGGGTATTTATTTTCAGATGCAGCCGTGGAGACGGGGTCGTGCACAGCGGCTTACCGTTTCCGACCCGGAGAACGCTGCGGCGTCTCGTCCACTCACTCGATCGTAAGCGGCGGATTGCCGAAGCGGAAGAGCGGCGATTCGGTCCGGGCTGCGCGCATGAGCGAATCCATCTCGCGGACCAGTGCCGGATGGCTCTCCGCCACGTTGTGATCCTCATGCAGATCGCGGCTCAGATCGTACAACTCGATCGGCCCCTCGGGGTTGCTCTGCACATTCTGGCGGACGGCCTTCCACTCGCCCCGCCGGACAGCCTGCTTGCCACCCCCCTCGTGGAACTCCCAGTAGAGGTAGTCGTGTTCGGGCTGGAGCCCCCGGCCGGTCAGCGCCGGGACAATCGAGATGCCGTCCGTAGCCAGCGTATCGGGAAGTTCCACGCCGGCCACCTCGGCAAAGGTCGGCAGCATGTCCCAGAAGGCACACACATGATCGTTGGTGCTTTCGGCCGCAATCCGCCCCGGCGCCCACGCGATCAGCGGCAGACGGATTCCCCCTTCATAGAGGTCGCGCTTCACACCCCGGAAGGGACCGTAACTGTCGAAATAGTCGGGATTGGCTCCCCCCTCGCGGTGCGGGCCGTTGTCGCTCGTGAAGAGGACCAGCGTACGGCGGTCGAGTCCCAATTCGCGGAGCAGCGCAAAGACCTCACCCACGTAGCGGTCGATGCGCGTGACCATCGCCGCAAAAGTGGCGTAGGGCTCCGCCTGCGAGCAGTAGTTCGACAGGACCGGTCCGGGACGATAGTCGCCCCCCTTGTTGACATAGGGCCGCTCGTCGAACTTGCCCCGGTACGAACGCAGGATCTCGTCGTCGGGAGCCAGCAGCTCGGCGTGAGGCTGGATCACCGGCAGGTAGAGGAAGAAGGGACGGTCGCGGTTCTCGCGGATGAACTGCAGCGCCTCCTGCTGGATCCGATCGGGAGCATAGGTGCCGCAGGCTCCGTCGCGATTCTTCTCGAGTTCGACCCGATCCAGGTTGCTCCACAGGTGGTCGGGATAGTAGCGGTGGGCCTGCCGCTGGCAGTTGTAGCCGAAGAAGCGGTCGAATCCCTGATAGACGGGGTCCCCCTCGGAACCCGGATAGCCGAGCCCCCATTTGCCGAAGGCCCCGGTGACGTAGCCCGCCTCGTGGAACATCCGTCCCAGTGTCCAGGTGCCGGCCGGAAGCGGAGCCTGGCCCTCACCCTCGATCTCCAGATTGCCGCGGATGGGAGTATGGCCCGTGTGGAGCCCCGTCATCAGTGCCGAGCGCGACGGCGCACTGACCGTGCAGCCCGAATAGTGCTGCGTGAAGAGCATCCCCTCGGCCCGCATCCGGTCGATATTCGGGGTGAGGATCTTGGTGCTGCCCGTGCAGCCCAGATCGCCGTAGCCAAGGTCGTCGGCCAGGATGTAGATGACGTTCATCCGCTCCAGCGGCGGCGTGGCCGGCTGGCTGCTGCAGGAGGCAGCTCCGGCTGAGGCCAGCGCCAGCGCCAGTCCTCGGTTGATCGAATTTTTCATGTGTGGATCCATATCAGGTTTCAGGTTGGGTTTCATTCGGAAAGGCCCGGGGCGACTGCCAGACGGCGATTTTCCGTCGGGCGGAGCGACTCCCGAACAGCGATTTTCCGTCGGGCGGAGCGACTCCCGGACGGGCAACAGGTCCTCCGGTTCCGGGGCGTGACCGCTTCCCGGTCGGTCATCGACGGAGCGGGGCCCCCTGCTCCGCAACGGTCGGGATCAGGCCCGGAGGCGGAACTCGTTGGGGGTGCAGCCGACGATCCGCTTGAACATCCGGCTCATGTGCTGCGGGTACTGGAATCCCAGGCTGTAGGCGATCTCGCTCATCGACCGCGAGGAGGACAACAGCATCTCCTTGGCCCGTCCGATGAGCTTTGCCTGGATGTGTTCCGAAACGGTCTGCCCCGTCTGCTTACTGATCATGTCCCCGAAGTAGTTGGGCGACAGGCAGACCTTCTCGGCAAAATAACGCACCGTCGGCAGACCGAACTCCTGCGGCGCCGTGCTGTCGAAATACTCGTCGAGCAGCCGCTCGAAGCGGACGATGATATCCTTGTTCGAAGCCTCGCGCGTGGTGAACTGCCGCTCGTAGAAGCGCATGCAGTAGTCGAGCAGCAGCCCGATGTTGGCCGTGATCAGACGGCGGCTGTGTTTGTCGATGTTGTGGCGGAGCTCCGTCTCGATCTTCCGCAGGCAGTCCATCACCGTCTCGTGCTCCTCCTCGGAGAGGTGCAGCGCCTCGCGCGTCTCGTAGGAGAAGAACGAATATTTGCGGATCTCCTGCCCGAGCGTCGTGCCGCGGATCAGATCGGGATGAAACAGCACGCCGTGGGCCTTCGGACGCGCGCCCTGTGCCATCGACACCTCGGCCACCTGTCCCGGTGCGAAGCAGACGATCGTCCCCTCCTGATAGTCGTAGGGCTGGCGGCCGTAGGTGATGTCGCCACAGTGGATGTCCTTCAGAAAAAGGGCGTAGATGCCGTAGTTGATCCGGTAGTGTTCGGGCCAGGTGGTGGCCTGCGAAAGGTCGACCACCGAAACCAGCGGATGCAGGGTCTCCAGTCCGAAAAGCTTGTTGTATTTGTCGACGCTGTCGAGTTTGATCACCTCTTCCATCGTTTCGTTCATTCGTTTTTGCAAAGATAACATTTCTTGTCCAAACTTTTGCCGCTTTGGGGCGATCATCCGGAATCGGGGTAGGAATATCCGGAAACGGGATAGGCAGAGCGGGCGACGGCACCGGCGGCCGCTGGGCCGACACAAGGCCGCACGGTCGGCGACAGGGACGACAGAAACGGCATGAGGCAGCGGGGGAGGGAAGACGGGCAGGCAAGGACGGGATGGAATGAGCGCACAAACAGACAGGGGAGAGACATGCATACCGACCGAACAGACGGGCGGCAGAAGGACAAACGGGCAGGAAAGGTCGGGCGGGCGAGTAAGGCAGGCAGAGACAAGGAGGCTGAACAACAGCCGGCAGGAAAGGTCGGGCGGGCGAGCAAGGTAGGCAGAGACGAGAGGCTGAACGACAGCCGGCAGGAAAGGGCAAGCGGTTCGGAATCCGGAAAACCTTGATTCGGGTAGGAACTCCGGTAAATCATATACAGCCCGACGCCGCCCGTCACCGTATCTTTGCCATCGGAAACCAACCCAAAACCTTCGACGATGAAATATTCCATACTCATTGCGCTCGCCGCACTGACCATAAACAGCAACTCCATCATGGCACAGGAAAAGATCAAACAGACGGCTGGCCGCGACCAGCTCGGGGAGTTCGCCCCGAAATTCGCGGAACTCAACGACGATATCCTCTTCGGTGAGGTCTGGAGCCGCACCGACCAACTCGGACTGCGCGACCGCAGTCTGGTGACCATCACCTCGCTCATCAGCCAGGGGATCACCGACTCCTCGCTGACCTACCACCTTCAGACCGCCCGTCAGAACGGAATCACCCGCACCGAAATCGCCGAAATCATCACCCATATCGGCTTCTACGCCGGATGGCCGAAGGCTTGGGCCGCCTTCCGCCTGGCCAAGGAGGTCTGGGCCGACGAGTGTTCGGGCGACGATGCCCGGGCCGCCTTCCAGCGCCAGATGATCTTCCCGATCGGCGAACCCAATACGGCTTATGCCCGATACTTCATCGGGAAGAGCTACCTGGCCCCGATCTCCGGCGAACAGGTCACCGTCGCCAACGTCACCTTCGAACCCGGCTGCCGCAACAACTGGCACATCCACCACGCCACGAGCGGCGGCGGTCAGATGCTCATCGGCGTGGCCGGCCGCGGCTGGTATCAGGAGGAGGGGAGATCCGCCGTCGAGATCCTGCCCGGTACGGTCATCCACATCCCGGCCGGCGTCAAGCACTGGCACGGCGCGGCGGCCGACAGCTGGTTTGCCCATCTGGCCTTCGAGGTGCCCGGAAGCGAAACCTCCAACGAATGGCTCGAACCCGTCTCCGACGAGGCATACCGAGCGCTCCACTGACATCATACACCTCAAAAAGCGCCCCGCCATGAAAGGATGGATCCGGCCGATGCTGTTGATACTGGCCCTCGCCTGGGGGACGGCCTGCTCTCCGAATGACGACCGGGCGGAGGCTGTGCCCCAAACTCCGCAGGTCCCCGGACAGACGGAAGAGAATGACTCCCACGAAAATCAAGACCCGATGACAGATAACATGCTGATCATAAACGTAAACGACAGGAGCTTTACCGCCACGCTTCTGGACAATGCGGCCACGGAGGCCCTCAAAAACCGGCTCGCCCAAGGTTCGGTCACACTCCGCATGGACGACTACGGCGACATGGAGAAGGTCGGAGAGCTCGGCTTCCCGTTGCCGCGTAACGACACCCGGACAACCACCTCGCCCGGCGATATCGTCCTCTATCAGGGCAACTCGATCGTCCTCTTCTACGGTTCGAATACGTGGAGCTACACCCGTCTGGGGAAGGTCGACGGCGTCGCCTCGCGCGAGGAGATGCTCGAACGGTGGGGCGGCACAGGCCCGGCCGAGGTGACGCTCTCGCTCGGGGAGTAAAACCCTTCGGAAGGATGAAGTCGCTTGCCGTCAGGACCATACCGGTCTGCAACCGGCTCTTTGCCGCGAAAACGCCCTATCCGCTGGTCAGCCTGATCCGGCTCGGGGAGGCAGCCGAGGTGCCCGAGGCGGTGCGCTTCGGCTTCTACACCGTCTGGCTCAAGGGGTGGCCGGCAGGCTCTCCGCCGCTCTTCGGGCAGGAGCCTTACGACTTCCACGAGGCAACCCTCCTCCCGCTGCCACCGGGCAAGGAGGCCGGCTGCGAATGGTGGCGCAGAGACGGAACCGGCCACTGCGAGGGGGTGCTGCTTTGCATCCACACCTCGGTCATGGAGTCGCTCCGGGCCCGTCGCGACCCCGGGGCCTGCTCCTTCTTTGGCTATCGGGAGAACGAGGCACTGCACCTTTCGCAACGGGAAAAAGGGATCCTCGAGGATGAAATGGAGGGGATCGGGAAGGAGCTCGGGTGGGGGATCGACGAGTTCAGCCATACGATTCTCTGTGACCGGATCCTGCTGCTGCTCGACTACGTTGCGCGCTTCTACCGGCGGCAGTTCATCACCCGCCACGAAGCCAATCTGAGTCTGCTCGGCCGTGTGGACCGCCGGCTCGACGACTTTTTCGAATCGGGGCAGGCCCGCCACCACATCCACCGGC
>ERZ779850.3953-NODE-3953-length-9903-cov-3.098903_pt1 | contig 9903 bp, 8 predicted proteins | sample MGYA00511249_ERZ779850 | MGnify/ENA primary metagenome ERZ779850 (study PRJEB29588, sample SAMEA2162475) | human gut metagenome | biome: human gut; feature: human-associated habitat; material: faeces | place: Denmark | collected 2008/2010 ...
GATGGCAATGGCACTGGACAAACTGGGAGTACCGGCAGTGTCCCTGAATGCATTTCAGGTATCCATGCATACGACCAGTGTACATGGAAATGCACGCCTGAAAAGAATTGATACAGAGCGTATTCGCAGAGAACTGGAAAACCGCAAGATCGTAGTTGTTACAGGTTTTCAGGGAATCAACAAATATGACGACTATACAACGCTTGGAAGGGGCGGTTCTGATACGACAGCCGTTGCACTGGCAGCAGCTCTTCATGCAGACGCATGTGAGATCTACACGGATGTGGATGGAGTTTATACTGCTGATCCGCGAAAAGTGCCGAATGCACGCAAACTGAAAGAAATCACTTATGATGAGATGCTGGATCTGGCAACGCTTGGAGCCGGTGTGCTTCATAACCGTTCTGTCGAAATGGCGAAAAAATATGGCGTACCGCTGGTGGTACGTTCCAGTCTGAATAACAGTGAAGGAACTGTCGTAAAGGAGGAAGTAACAGTGGAAAGAATGCTGATCAGCGGAGTGGCTCTTGACACAGACGCTGTACGAATTGCCGTGATCGGACTTAGAGATGTGCCGGGTGTGGCGTTTAAATTATTTGATGTACTTGCCAAAAAACATATCAACGTAGATGTGATCCTGCAGTCTATCGGACGTGCCGGCACGAAGGATATTTCCTTTACTGTTGACGGCAAAGATCTGGATGATGCGATGGCAGCACTGGAAGAACATAAGACGCGTCTTGGCTATCAGGAACTGCATGCCGAAAGAAATATTGCGAAACTTTCCATTGTTGGCGCCGGAATGATGAGCAATCCGGGTGTTGCAGCTAAGATGTTTGAAAGCCTTTATAATGAAGGGGTCAACATCAACATGATCTCTACTTCCGAGATCCGTGTCACCGTTCTGATCAACGAAAAAGACGGCGTAAGGGCAATGAACGCTGTACATGATGCTTTTAATCTTGCGGACTGATCCTGCAGATTAAATAAATAAAAAGCACAGGGGGTAATTACTTATGAGAAAGAACACATTAGCGATGGTACTGACAGCATGCATGATGATGGCACCGGTATCTGCATTTGCAGCAGATGCGACAGAAGAAGCGGCTGCCGAAACAACAGAAGCAGCAGGAGAAGCGACTGATTCTGAGATCGCAGAGGGGCTGGGGGATGATATTTACAGTTTCAGCATGGAGCTTGACGGTCAGATAATGAAATTTCCTATGACCTATCAGGATTTTGTCGGTATGGGATGGGAGTTAAGCTCCAGAGAAGACCCAGATATGAAAATATCAACAAATTCTTATGGCTTTGTATCTTTCAACAAAGGCAAGAACAGTGTCAGTGCAGAGGTCATGAATCTTGGAATCAATGAAGTGGGACTGGAAGACAGCCTGATCGGTGGAATTACAGTAGATGGAAGCTATGACATTGATCTGACATCCGTTTCCGTAAAGCTTCCGGGCGGAATTGAGCTTGGAAAATCTACTCTGGATGATATTAAGGCAGCATATGGAGATCCGAGCGATACGTATGAGGGCGATCTTTATACAAAGGTGACCTATGAGAAGGATACGTATCAGGAAGTTGAGTTGTCTGTATTTAAAGATGATAATACACTCAAAAAAGTAGATATGGAAAATCTTGAGGAACCGGAAGGATACGATAAGGGAGCAGTCAGCGATGAGGTTCCGGATATCGTTACCGCATATAAAGCACCGGACACACTGGGAAGTGATATGCTGGATACAGCTGTCGAATACATGGGAGATCTTTACAGTCTTCCGGCACCGGTATCTGCATTTACAGCAAACGGATGGGAAATCCAGGATGCAGAGGACACTCCGTATGTAGAGGGCGGCGGAATTGCATTTATTGATATGATGAAAAACAATCAGAGCATTCATTTTTCTGTTTATAACGAGACAGAAAATGCAACGGCTCTTGAGAACTGTTTTGTCAGAGAACTGTCTTTCGCAACTTATGATCCGGAAAGCATTGCAATGAAACTTTCCGGAGATATTACACTTGGAGCGGACAAGGCAGAGCTTATAAAAATGGCAGATGAAAAAGGTTACATTTCCGAAGAAAATGATGATTATTTAAGAATTTATCCGAATAAAGATTCAAAGATCAGAAACTATGTGGAATTCTGGTTTAACAAAGATGAGGACAGCAACAAAGCTGCTTCTATAACAGCTCATCATGAATAAAACCGGAAGTACTTTTTTCAAAACTGCTGAAAAGGAGTTTTTATGAACGGCAGTATAAAATACTGGAAAAAACAGGCAAAAATGAACCTCAGTGGACACTGGGGTTCTGCAATTGCCGGTGTACTCGCAGTTGGCGCGGTAACTTTTATCGGAAATATACTTTCCATACAATTATTTCCCGGAAGCACACTATGGCCAATGGTGGCAGGACAGGTCTTTGTATTTGTCTTTTCACTGATTGCCATGGTCTTTCGGGCAGGATACAGCTACATGCTTCTGAATATGGCTCGTGACAGGGAGGTTTCCTTAGGAAACCTTCTTTATCTGTTTCACAACGGACCGGATCGGGTGTTGGTGGCAGGATTTATTCTTTCACTTCTGAATACTGTGGCGCAGCTGCCATTTTACTACGTGTCATTTATAGTGAAAGCAGGAAACACGGAAGCAGAGCAGATTGCATGGCTCGAGCTGTGTCTTGTGATGCTTCTGGTCGGAGTTGTTCTGGAGGTAATCCTGACGAGCCCGTTTATGCTGACTTTCTGTCTGATTGCAGACAGTCCGGAAATGGGCGGAATAGAAGCACTGAAAACAAGTGCCCGTCTGATGAGAGGACATATCCTGAAATACTGGTTAATGATGCTCAGTTTTATTCCGCTGGCGATTTTATCACTTTTTTCGATGTATATCGGTCTTCTCTGGCTCTTCCCTTATATTTATATGAGTGAGACAGTCTTTTATATGGAACTTGTCGATACAGAGCCGCAAAATAATACATTTTACAGTGAGACATAAAGGAGAACATAATGGACATTATTCAGATCATAACCAGAGAACTTAAAGTAGAAAAATGGCAGGTGGAGGCAGCTGTTAAACTGATCGACGAAGGCTGCACAATTCCTTTCATTTCCCGTTACCGTAAAGAAGCTACCGGTTCTCTGAATGATGAACAGCTTCGTACACTTCACGAAAGACTGACTTATCTTCGAAATCTGGAAGACAAGAAAAATCAGGTGCTCGGAAGCATCGAAGAACAGGGAAAGCTGACGCCGGAACTGAAAAAACAGATTCTGGATGCGCAGACACTTGTGGTCGTTGAGGATCTTTATCGTCCTTATCGTCCGAAACGTCGTACACGTGCAATCATAGCAAAAGAAAAAGGTCTGGAGCCACTGGCAAATATCATCATGCTTCAGATGACAAATAAATCTCTTGAAGAAGAGGCAAAGGCATTTTTATCCGAAGAAAAAGGTGTGGAAACGATAGAAGATGCGATAAATGGCGCAAAAGATATCCTTGCAGAGCATATTTCTGATGAAGCGGATTACCGTATCTATCTCCGTAAACTTACCATGGACAAAGGAACTGTAGTATCTGCAGCAAAAAATCCTGAGGAATCTTCTGTTTATGAGATGTACTATGAATTTGAAGAACCGATCAAAAAACTTGCAGGACATCGTGTGCTTGCGCTGAACCGTGGTGAAAAAGAAAAAATACTCACTGTCAAGATCAGTGCACCGGAAGACGAGGCAATGGGATGGCTTCAGAAACAGGTGATCACCAGAGATAATCCGGTCACAAAGCCGGTTCTCCGTGAAGTTGTAGAGGACAGTTACAAACGTCTGATCGCGCCGGCAATCGAGCGTGAGATCCGAAGTGACCTGACTGAAAAGGCAGAGGACGGAGCAATTCATGTATTTGGCAAGAATCTGGAACAGCTTTTGATGCAGCCTCCAATTGTCGGCAAAGTGGTACTCGGATGGGACCCGGCGTTCCGTACAGGCTGTAAGCTGGCAGTTGTAGATGAGACAGGAAAGGTTCTTGATACAACAGTTATTTATCCGACTGCACCGACAAATGATGCAAAGATACGTGCGGCGAAAGAAACCCTGAAAAAACTGATCAAAAAATATAATGTATCTCTGATTTCTCTTGGAAACGGAACTGCATCCAGAGAATCTGAACAGATTATTGTAGAACTTCTCAAAGAGATTCCGGAAAAAGTACAGTATGTGATCACAAATGAGGCAGGTGCGTCCGTATATTCTGCAAGTAAACTGGCAACGGAAGAGTTCCCGAATTTTGATGTAGGACAGAGAAGTGCGGCTTCCATTCAATCGCAAGACGTCTGCAGGACCCGCTTGCAGAGCTGGTTAAGATCACACCGCAGTCTATCGGTGTCGGTCAGTATCAGCATGATATGAACCAGAAGAAGCTTGGCGAAGCTTTAAGTGGTGTTGTAGAGGACTGTGTAAATAAAGTCGGTGTGGACCTGAATACAGCCTCCGCGTCCCTTCTGGAATACATTTCCGGCATCAGTAAAGTGATCGCGAAAAATATTGTTGCATACCGTGAAGAAAACGGCAGATTTGAAAGCCGTCGTGAGCTTCTCAAAGTAGCGAAACTCGGACCGAAAGCGTTTGAGCAGTGTGCAGGTTTTGCGCGTATCACCGGAGGCAAGAATCCGCTTGATGCGACAAGTGTGCATCCGGAAAGCTATGATGCAGCAAAGAAAGTTCTTGAAAAGCTTGGATACACACCGGAAGATATTACGGGCGGTAAGCTGAGTGGTATTTCAAAACAGATTAAGAACTATAAGAAGCTTGCAGAAGAGCTGGGAGTCGGTGAGCCGACACTTCGCGATATTGTAAAAGAACTGGAAAAACCGGCACGAGATCCACGTGATGAGATGCCGAAACCGGTACTTCGTACAGATGTACTTGATATGAAAGACCTCAAAGAAGGTATGATCCTTAAGGGAACTGTCCGTAATGTCATTGATTTCGGGGCATTTGTGGATATCGGTGTTCATCAGGATGGACTGGTGCATATCTCCGAGATGAGTGAGAGATATATTAAACATCCGCTTGAGGCAGTTTCTGTCGGGGATGTGGTGGATGTAAGAGTACTTGGAGTGGATATGAAGAAGAAGAGAATCAGCTTGTCCATGAAGGGGATTAAGTAAAATAAAGTAAAGTATATAAAGGATTGGCAGATATTCGCTGCCAATGACTAAATGTGAGGATGATGTGTGCAGGATGAATGTGTATCGAGTTCAGAAACGGCTTCATCGTCCAGAAATACTAAGATTATTCCCTGTCTGTTAATACATGGATCAAAAGTGCAAAACTCGCCTGACGGCTCAGACATTGCACTTTATGATCCATAACACAGCCAGGATATAATCAAGTATTTCTGTGGACTCTTGCAGATGTTTCGGAACTCAATACACATGCACCTGCACGAGTATTCTCTCACCACAATAGGTCATAGAGCGAATATCAGCCGATCCTTTTTTGCCTTGTCGTTTTTTACAGCAATCCCCATCGTCCTGGACAGCGCTATTGCTAGTGGTGCGTGGGAAGGAAGCAGTGTAGCGCGCCATCGAAATTATCCTATTATAGATTGCTTTGAACGGCGCGTGGTCCGGGTACCCTCCGGGCAGGAGGTAGCTGAGCACCGGATGGAAGGGGAAATATAAGAAGTTATTGAAAATAATAAAATTAAGGGAAATGCTTGTGTAGGGATTAGAAAAGCATCGAATTTCAGCAACAAAAACATAGATGATTCATTCGACAACTACCTGTAATTAAAAAAGATATGGTTCGTCAGCCTCTGCAGAAATCCGAGAAGTTCTTAGGAATGTTCCGGATTTCGAAGCCGTTGACGAAATCATATCTTTTTATATTTCATATATAACATAAAGAATCATATAATTTTTATAGGATGCGTGAAAACAATAAATTTACTTATTTCCCATCCTAGCTCAGCAGAGCAGAATCATTACTAAACTCCTGTCCGCTTGCTTTCTCAAACTGATCCAGCAGATTTCTCACAGTAAGTTTCTTTTTCTCCTCGCCCTGAATATCCAGAATGATCTTACCTTCCATCATCATGATCAGACGATTTCCATGTGTGATCGCATCCTGCATATTATGAGTGATCATCATAGTTGTCAGATGGTCACGGTTGACGATCATTTCTGTGATTTCAAGTACCTTGGCTGCGGTCTTCGGGTCGAGGGCAGCAGTATGCTCATCCAGAAGCAGAAGCTTTGGTTTCTGCAGTGTAGCCATCAGAAGTGTCAGCGCCTGACGCTGTCCACCGGAGAGAAGTCCGACCTTGGAAGTAAGACGGTCTTCCAGTCCGAGACCTAAAACTTTCAGCAGTTCTTTATATTCTTCACGCTCTTTCTTTGTGATTCCCGGTTTCAGTAAACGTGTTTTGCCACGGCGTTTTGCAAGAGCAAGGTTTTCCTCGATTCCCATAGTAGCAGCAGTTCCGGTCATAGGATCCTGGAATACACGACCGAGGTATGCGGCTCTTTTGTGTTCGGATAATTTGGTGACATCGATACCATCGATAATGATCTGTCCTTCATCGACCTGCCATGTGCCGGCAACTGCATTCAGCATGGTAGATTTACCGGCTCCGTTACCACCGATAACAGTAACAAAATCACCTTCATTCAGTGTGAGGTTCAGACCGTTCAGAGCCACTTTTTCATTGATGGTTCCCGGATTAAATGTTTTATATATGTTTTTCAGCTCAAGCATCAGTTGTTACCTCCACGTTTCGTAGGTTTTGTAAAATATTTTGTTTTCCAGTAAGGTACTGCAAGGAAGACAGCTACAACAAGTGCAGACAGCATCTTCAGAAGGTCAGTGTCGATTCCGAGCCAGATAACTGTCTGAAGTACCAGATAGTAGAGAATAGAACCGAATGCAACACTCAGAAGACGAAGTGCAAAATTGCGGAAAATACGTCCGAAGATTGCTTCACCGATGATGACTGCAGCAAGACCGATAACGATTGCTCCACGTCCCATGTTGACATCGGCAAATCCCTGATACTGTGCAAGGAGTGCACTGGAAAGTGCAACCAGACCGTTGGAGATCATCAGGCCGAGTACTTTACATACGTTGGTATTGATTCCCTGTGCACGGGACATATTCGGATTACATCCGGTAGAACGGAGTGAACATCCGAGTTCTGTTCCGAAGAACCAGTAGAGAATTGCAATCAGCACGACGATAAAAACAGCAACGATCAGAATGGTATTCTGATAAAATGGAACACCTTTTACATTACGAAGGGAAACAAGAAGATTGTATTTGTTTCCGTTAACTGCCTGATTTGCCTTGCCCATGATCTTGAGGTTGGCGGAGTAGAGACCAAGCTGTGTCAGGATTCCGGCGAGGATTGCCGGGATTCCCATAAAGGTGTGAAAGATTCCGGTTGCGAGTCCTGCCAGCATTCCGGCTCCGGTAGCGGCAAGCATAGATACCCAGATGTTATGACCACTCATCAGCATCATGACACAGACAGCACCTCCGGTACACATGGTACCGTCAACAGTCAGATCGGCAACATCCAGAATACGAAAGGTAAGATAGACACCGATCGCCATGATTCCCCAGATCAGCCCCTGCGCGGCTGCACCTGGGAGTGCGTTTATTAAGCTAAGAATGTTCATTTTGTGATTCCTCCTGACGACACAGAAAGCGAGAAAGGATATTCCTCTCCCGCTGTCTGTATAAATTTGTGTTTTGGGCTTAATTATGAGAAAAATTATTCAGCTTCTTCAGTTGTTTCTTCTGCTGTATCGTCTGCAGCATCTGCATCGTCCTCAGAAGTTTCTTCTTCTGCGTCTGCACCGATTGCAACATAGTCATCCGGAACTTCGATTCCGAGTTCTTTACAGATTTCCGGATTGTATTCTTTTGTGAACTGTGGTGCATACTCGATCGGCATTTTGGAAATATCTTCGCCGTCTACCAGAACTTTCAGAGCCATCTTACCGGTAGCAACACCGAGGTCATAATAGCTGATGGAAAGAGTGGCAACACCGCATCCCTCGCAGATACCTTCTTCACCGGCGATTACCGGAACTTTCTCCGGAAGGCAGATGTTGTTGATGATTTCTGTGTTGGATGCAACGGTGTTATCTGTTGGTAAGTAGATAACATCACTTTCTGTAGCAGCTGTTGTAGCTACGGAAGAAAGATCGTTGGAATCTGAGAATGCATAGTATTCACAGGTGTAACCCAATTTTTCAAGAGCTGCTTTTACTGTATCTACCTGATACTGGGAGTTTGCTTCTGCGGAGCAGTAAACAAGTCCGACATTTTTGGCATCCGGGAAGAGCTCGTTAAGCATTGCTGCCTGATCTTCAAGTGGAGCAAGGTCTGAGGTACCGGAAATATTATCTCCAACAGTTCCGTCAAAATCGTCAAGGTCAAGTGCTACACCGTATTCTGTAACAGAGGTTCCGAGAATCGGGATATCTGCAGTACCTGCTGCAGCTGCCTGAAGAGCAGGAGTTGCATTTGCAAGAATCAGGTCTACATTATCGGAAACAAAGTCTGTGATGATAGTAGAACAGGTATTGGAATCACCCTGTGCGTTCTGCTCATCAAATGTCACTTTGTCGCCAAGTTCTTCTGTAATGGCATCTTTGAATCCCTGTGTTGCAGCATCCAGAGCCTCGTGCTGTACGAGCTGGCAGATACCGATGTTATAAGTTTTATCGTCGGCACCATCTGCTGCAAATACGCTGACACCACCCATGCCAACTACCATTGTTGCAGACAGAATGCCTGCTAAAATCTGCTTTTTCATATTTTTAATCCTCCTGATTTTACTGATTCATGTTCGAATCAAATTAACTTTCTAAAGTATAACGCTTTAACGTGAAAAAGTCAAGAAAATTATTATTTCCTTATTAATATACAAAAAAAATTAGGTTATCAAATAAATAGTACGTTTTTGGCAAATTTATTGACAATTTAAAAAGCGCCATGTATAGTAAAAGTACTTGCAAAGAGGCGTAACTGAGAAAGTTGTGCCTCTTTTGTTCCGCAACAGGAGTAAGAGCACAGAAAATGGAGGAAAGAAGAATGAAAAAAGCATTGGCAATTGGACTTGCAGCAGCTATGGCAGTTACTATGACTGCACCTGTATACGCAAGTGACGACAGCGAAAGTGGCAAGGGTATTGCAAAGGAAGACATCAAGATTGGTGCAATCTACATCGGTGATGAGAATGAAGGTTACACAGCAGCTCATATGGCTGGTATTGATGAAATGCAGGAAGCACTTGGCATTGATGATTCACAGGTTATCGAAAAAACTCTGATCGGCGAAGATGAAGGATGCTACGATGCAGCAGCAGACCTTGCAGATCAGGGATGTCAGATCATCTTTGCAAATAGCTTCGGACATGAAACTTATATCCTTGAAGCCGCAGGAGAATATCCGGACGTACAGTTCTGTCATGCAACCGGAACTCAGGCAGCATCAAGCGGACTTTCCAATATGCACAACTACTTCACAAACATTTATGAAGCTCGTTATGTGTCCGGTGTAGTAGCTGGCCTTAAACTGAATCAGATGATCGAAGATGGAACGATCACAGAAGATAGCTGCAAGGTGGGTTATGTTGGTGCATTCCCGTACGCAGAGGTTATTTCCGGATATACTTCTTTCTACCTTGGCGCAAAGAGTGTATGCCCGTCCGTAACTATGGAAGTAAAATATACAAACAGCTGGGCAAGCTTCGACCTTGAAAAAGAATGTGCAGATGCGCTGATTTCTGATGGATGTGTTCTGATCAGCCAGCACGCAGATACAACAGGTGCTCCGACAGCATGTGAAGCAGCAGGCGTTCCTTGCGTTGGATACCATATTGATAT
>ERZ779850.3956-NODE-3956-length-9896-cov-2.976019_pt1 | contig 9896 bp, 2 predicted proteins | sample MGYA00511249_ERZ779850 | MGnify/ENA primary metagenome ERZ779850 (study PRJEB29588, sample SAMEA2162475) | human gut metagenome | biome: human gut; feature: human-associated habitat; material: faeces | place: Denmark | collected 2008/2010 ...
TTGGGATAACATTTTGTGTAAAATGTTATATTATGATTCGTTACCAATTAAATTATAGCATACCTTTTATATCTTGTGAACCCCTATAAAATTTTTTATTAAAAAAATGTAAACTTTGCTATGAGAGATTTTACACAAAATTTTACATAACATTTTACACAAAATGTTATCCCAACGTAGATTAATTTTTTGAAAAAAGGATTAGTCGAACGGGAAATAAAAGCATAGCTGCGTATTTTCGCAACCAGATATAAAATCTCTAAACGACGACGAAAACATTCTAATACGTTACTTTTAGTTTGGAGTAGGTAATTGGCTGCGCTTATAGCCATTACCTTTTTCTTAAAAAGTCACCCCAAATCCTCTTACTTTGAGGGAGCAAAATCAAAAAGGTATCAAATAATGAGTATATCATTCAGCGGACTATCATCCGGCATAGACACATCATCCTGGGTAGAATCACTTGTCGCATTGCGTCAGGCGAAAGTTACTAAGCTTGAAGAAGATAAAGAATCTGTTGTGTCTATTCAAGATGTTTTGAGCAATATAAAAAGTTTCTTTACATCATTCCGTTCTACGATAGAGAAAGTCACTGATGCAAAATTTGGTATCGCTTCAATGGACTTATTTGCCCAGAATCTTGCGACGAGTTCGGATATAAATGTTGTGACCGGCACTGCAACAACAGAAGCCGAGGAGGCAACTTACAATATAAAGGTTGACAAGCTTGCATCAAGTACCGAGGCTGCAAGCAACCAGAATTTTACGACAACCGTGATAGAAACCGCAACAGCGACTCTTGGTACTAAGCTTTCTGATATTGGGGTAAAAACAGGACAAATAGGAGTTACTTCTAATGGAAATCAATATAAAATTTCCATAACAGAAGAAGATACGATAAAATCTTTAATAGATAAATTACAGGCTGTCGGTGTAGATGCTAATTATAACGAAAAGACAGGTATTTTCAGTGCTAATATTGATGCAAGTGATATAGATGACAGCATAAGTAATACCGGAATAGTAGATGCCTTTCATCTGAGTGACAGTGTAGGCGGTTATGGCAGCGGAAAGCTTGAAACATCGGACACAGATACCCTTGTAACGACAGCCACCGGAAGCACAAAATTAAGGATGCTCGGGGTTGAAGCCGGTACATTAACAATGGAGGCTAATGGGGCAGAATACTCCTTCCAGGTAACTGATAAAACCACTATACAAGAATTTGTTGATGCAATGAAGAGTGTGAATATTGATGCATCTTTTAATAACGGGGTGCTGTCAATTGTGGATGCAGAGATTACTGACGAAGGTACGACAAATATTATTTCAGCCTTAGGGCTTGAAACAAAGGTTAATCAGAATACTCAGACAAGCGGCGGCTTGAGTTATACAGAAGTCAAAACAGCAGGTTTGAACGATAAGATTACCGAGTTTATTTCAGGCAGCAGCGGAGTTGTAAATGTATATGATAAAACGGGAGTGCAGCTCGGCAGTGTAACAATTAGTGATAGCACAACTTTTGCAGGGTTCTTTGATCGTCTTGAGGACTATGGTATTAAAGGACGCCTTGAAGATGGTGTAATTTCGTTTAGCTCAAGCAACGGTAATTATATGACTGGCAAGTTGATGGACAAACTTGGCGTAGGAATTGTCACAACGACAATAACAACGACGTCTGGAAGCGGAGTATCTTCCGGCGGTTCGGTAAGCTATGATACTGTAAAAGACGAAACAACAACGGATTATACAACAACAACGACTACAACGACTTCAACAAGCACATCCGGCATGGGGATGACTTCTGATACAACAATTGATTACAGCACAGTAAGGCTGGAGGAAACAATTGTAACATACGAAACTGTAATTACGACAACAACTCTTACAACGCTTACAAGCGGCGGCAGTGACGGCAAAATAATTGAAACAACTGTTCTGTATTCAACAATTAATGCACTTTCTACAACAACAGTTGTAACAACAATCGGTACGGTAACAACGACTACTACAACAACAGTTACTCAATCTCTTGGAACGCGTGCGTTTGTAAACGGCATAACAAGAATTGATGTTTCTGCTTATCAGGCTTTGTCTTCAGTAAATGTTGGCAATAATAATTTATCTGCCGGCACGTATGCAATAAATTCCGCGGCGGATTTGCAAAAACTTGCAGAATTGACTAACAACGGTAAGGTTACTTCTGCAAACACTTTTATATTAGGTGCCGATATAGATTTGAGCGGGGTAGAAAACTGGACTCCAATAGGTGATAGTTACAATTCCCGTTTTCAAGGTGTATTTAATGGAAACGGATATGAAATTCAAAACCTTAAGCTTACATCTTCCTCTTATGTTGGAAATGAAATCCAGAATGGACCTACTGATGGTTATGCAGTCGGTTTATTCGGGTATTTGTATGGCGAGGTTAAAAATCTGGGAGTTTCAAATGTTAATATAAGCTCCAGAGCTGATTATGTCGGTGGACTTGCCGGATATCTGGGTGATAATATAACGCTTAATAACTGTTATGTAACAGGCAGTGTGACAAGAACACGGGATTATGCTGATGCATACAATACAATAGCTTATTCTGCAACCGGCGGGTTAGTTGGTTATATGGCTCAACGTTCAATTGTGAAAGCTTCTCACGCTGACGTTTCTTTGACTGCAAATAACACTATGAGCGTTATAGGTACACTTGCAGGTGTAATGGGAGATTACTCTACAATAGAAAACTCATACGCAAAGGGCAGCATCACTGGTGGTAAGTATACTGGCGGCCTTGTCGGAAGTGTTTATAGCAGCAACATAACAATAAAATCAAGCTTTACAAATGTAACTGTAGCTGGTAATTATACGATGGGTGGTATTCTTGGAAGTGCATATGATACAAGATTAATGATATCGAATACTCAGGCAGGAGGTTTGATAAAAAATAATAATTCTGATGCAACTTATATTACAGCCGGAGGTATTGTCGGTCTGGTTACAGTTGAGAATTCAAGAACCGTAAGCATTTTAAATTGTACAACAAATGCTTCAATAAATATATCAACCACATCTGGTTACCAAGTATACACCGGTGGTATAATTGCTAGTAGTAGTAGCATTGTAAGCTGCGCTGTCAAGGGAACAATCGGCGTCACGGTAGACAGCTCTTCTGGTAGTTTAAAAATTTATGCAGGCGGGGTTTACGGCTACAATTCAATATATTCTTCAGGTACTGCTGCCATCTCTCATACCAATGTAACTGCAGATGTATCAGCGAATGTTAAATCGTCTTCCAGCGGAACAAGCGTGTATGCCGGAGGCTTATGGGGATTTAACTACTCTCGCAGTAGTAGTAGTAGTAGTAGTAGTAGTAGTAGTAGTAGTAGTAGCGGCGCGATAACCGCTACGTCAACAATCGGTACTGCATACGCAGGAGGACTCTGGGGATACAGGGATGGCTACAGTAGTAGTAGTAGTAGTAGTAGTAGTAGTAGTAGTAGTAGCGGCGCAATCACCGCAAACGGCGCAAATGGTTACGCCGGCGGAATTATAGCTTATGCATACAATGGACAATATGATATTCAAAAAAGTTATGCAACCGGGGATATCTACGGTAGTAAATATTCTGGCGGGATTATAGGGTATACTTATTATGGATATGCAACAATAACTTCTTGCTACACATCTGGTACAATTAGTGGAGGCGCAGGTAGTATAACTGGTGGTATAATCGCTAGTAGTAGTAGTAGTAGTAGTAGTAGTAGTAGTAGTAGTAGTATAGTCAATTCATACGTTTTGGGATATTCACCTGATATAACAGGTATTTTTATCGGCTCCAGCGGTGTTACAAGCACCAAAGTTACTGGAGGGGCTTATAACGCCAACTTTAACATGGTTGGTAAAAATATTATCGGAAATAACACCGGAACTTTTGAAAATGTTAATACTTGCGGTACTGATACGCCATTTGTTAATTCATATGCAAATCTTTCTGGCGTAGGTTCATCTTCTAAATCAGAAGCTAATACTGAAATTATCAAAATAGTTTCAATTGACGTAAATACAAGCACAGTGTTTGAAACCTCGACAGCTATTGATGTAAAAACAGAAACAATAAAATCAACTGCAACTATCACAAGCACGAGCAGTGAAATCCAATATAAATATACAACAATTTCCGGCGAGTTCATGAATGCAATAACTCGTATTGATACTGTAAACATGACTTCTCTCAGTGATATAAAAGCCCTAAATGGAGCTCTAGAGAGCGGAACGTACGCAATACGTACAACAGAGGATTTGAAATTACTCCAAAACTGGTCTAACCTTGGATTTTTGACCGGAAATTATTATTTTGTTCTCGGTGATAACATAAACCTGATGAATCAGTCATGGACACCTATTGCAAATTCTTATAGCCTCAATGCAACTTTTGATGGAAACGGGTACGAAATTTCTAATTTAAGTATCAAAGGCTCTTATGGAAATGCCGGTTTGTTCGGGCAGATTAGCGAAGTAAAAAATCTGGGGCTCAGAAATGTTATTGTTAACAATACAAATTCCAGCGGAAACACCGGTGCAATAGCAGGTGATTGTACTAATGTAACGAATTGTTATGTAACCGGAAGTGGAAGTGTTACCGGAAGTGGTACTACAGGCGGGCTTGTCGGACGGGGAGGAAGTATTGCATCCTGCTATTCTAATATAAATGTTTTTGGTAAAGGTGATTATACCGGCGGATTAATGGGCAATTCTAACGATGTCAATGCAAAAATTGCTTTCAGCTACATAACAGGAAACGTTACTTCAAATTCTGGTAATGTTGGATTGTTTGCTGGAAGTAATAATACGACTATTAAGAGCAGTTATGCTACAGGCTCTTTAACCAAAAATGGAACCATTATAAATGGATTTTTCCACACTACAGCAGGTAATACAATAACATCTCTCGGCAATAGTTCTTTCTACAAAAATACTTCCGGAAAATATGTGTTCAATGGTTCTAACCTTTCCTCCATGCCTTACAACTACAATACAAAACAGGATATTGTTGATGTAAGAGCTCCTTATAAAGTTCTTTTTAGCACCACATATACGGCTTCGGGGACAGACGGTTCAATTGTTACTACGAATATTACAACTAAAACCGAAACAATTGTAGAAACTCAAACCCTTCCTGTTACATCTTCTGTTGCTATGACTGCTGAAACAACTTTCTCGCAGTTGGGCATGACTTCTGATAACGAAACTATTTCCGGTGTATATAATGGCAAAGCCTTTACACTGACGATTACATCAGCTGATACGGTCGGAGATATTGCCTCGGCACTAGGTGATTACGGAATTACTGCAACGGTAAGAGGCGGAAGAATTTATATTAATGATTCCGAAAATGCATATATCACAAATATTTCTTCGGCTGTAAAAAATGCTCTTGGTATTACTGCGTCTATGGGTAATGGCTCTTCTTACACTGTGACAACTCATACAACAGTTACTACCAATACCATTGCCAGCCAAACTACAATTCACGTAACTTCAACAGTCCAAATGAGTGAAGAAACAAAATTCTCCGAAATTGGCATGAATTCCGATAACGAATATATTAAAGGAAGCTATAACGGGAAGAATTTCTCTATTGCTGTGACACGCTCAGATACAGTAGGCGACATTATTGAAGCACTTGCTGATTACGGAATAAATGCGTCTGTAAGAGGCGGAAAAATTTATATTAACGAATCAGAAAACGCTTACATAACGAGTTTTTCAAATGGCATTAAAAACGCACTTGCTATTAGTGCATCCGGCGGAAGCGGTTCTACATATACTATTACGACAATTAAAACCTATGCAAATACTGCTCCGACAAATAATGTACTTGGAAAGGTAACTGTGACTTCTGCTGTAACAAGAGATACTGCGCTTTCTGATTTGGGCGTTACAACCGGCGAGTACAATATCTGGAACAACGGTGTTAAGTATACTGCACTAATTTCTTCTGATGAAACAGTCGGGTCTTTGCTTGATACACTGGCGCAGTTTGGTATACAGGCAAGTATTGTTAATAACGGAAATACTTCAACCATTAGACTTACAGGAAACGGTAATGCTTATGTTGCAAAATCCGCATCTATAAATAATGCTTCAAATGTTGTTGATGTTTTATTCCCTTCTGCAAATAAGACAACAACTTACAATTACAATGGCAATTTGCAGATTTACAGCACTGTAACAACGCACACAACAGCAACAGAAGACACTCTACTCAGCGAGTTTGATACCCCGTGGGGTAATACAACTTTAAAAAATGCCGGAATACTTGCTCTTGAGGTTAACGGAGAGTCAAGAAATATTACTATTACTGAAAATGATACTTTCGGAACTCTGATTGATAAATTACAGGAGGCAGGTGCTGAGGCTGCACTCATTGGCGGACGTTTATACATAAGCAGTGCAAACAATCTTTCTATTAACACTGCCGCATCAACTTCTGCACTGGTTAATCCTAATGCAGCTATAAAGCTTACGAAAACTGCTTCTCTTGATGATTTTACAGCAAGCGATTCGGCTGTCGTAGAAACAGAAACGATTATAGAAGAACATACCGGTTCTGCTGCTTCTTATGCAAATTTAGACACAAAACTCGGGCTTCTGAATATTTCAAGCGGAACTATTTCTATTTATAAAAACGGGGTGAAAGCTACTATTAATGTAAATGAAGATCAAACTTTCAGTGATTTGAGAGCACAAATCTCCGCTAAATTCTCTGATGTTGATTTGAGCTTTGAGGATGGATATCTTGTGCTTAAATCTTCTGATAAGAATGCAGAACTCGATTTTGGCTCTACAACTGATACTTCTAACTTCCTTGCAATTACGGGACTTAAAAAAGATAAAGATGACAAAACCCGTGTTACAAGTGCAAGACAGCTTTATTGCGTAAATGCAGATTCAAAAGTCACAGAAGCTGGACTGTTTAAAAAAGGCGATGTTACTGCAGGTACTTTCTTTGTTGGTGATCAGAAATTTACAATCGATGAAAATACAACAATTTCAGACATAATTTCTATGATTAATTCAAGCGAAGATTCTAATGCCACTGCATACTGGGATAGTATTAATGCTCAGCTTGTAATAAAATCAAGAACCACCGGTGCTGCTCTTATTAATATAGAAGCTGGAACAAGTAATTTTACTGATATTCTCGGGTTTACACAATCTGAATGGAATGCTGACGGAACGCTTAAATCTACCAAGCTTAAAGTAGATTCACAAACACTTGGCTCCAATGCAGAGTTTAGAATTAACGGAACTTTATTCACCGCTACTTCTAACACAATCGGAAGTGATATATCAAGAATTAAAGGTGTTACTATAGATTTAAAAGGGCTGACTGAAGGTTCGGCTGTAACTCTGACTGTAGAAAGGGATAAGGAATCTCTTGCATCCGCAATTTCTGATGTAGTTGATTCATACAATGAACTTATGACAAACGTTGATAAAGAGCTTGCGGTAGACGGTTCTCTGCACAGTGAATCAATGCTTAAACTTATTAGAAATAGGCTGAGAAGTATTATGACAAGTTCTGATGCAGGTGCGGCTGTCTTTAGAAACCTAAACCAGATTGGTATTACAACTGACAAGGCGTCAGCAGGAAGTATAAGTACCAGCAATATTACAAAACTAACTTTTGATAAAGATAAATTCTTTGATGCTCTTAAGGCTGATGAGGATGCTGTTAAAGCTTTGATTATCGGCGGTACTGATAATACCGGTATATTTACAAAAGTTGAAGAACTTTTAGAAGATGCTCTTAGAAGTGTTTCCGGTTATTTTGACTCAACTGCCAATAGTCTTCAAAATAAAGCAAAACGAATTGATAAGAAAATCGCTGCTGAAAATACTGCTATTGAAAAATACAAAGCAAGATTAGAAAATAAATTTAATTCAATGGATATGTTAATCGGGCAAATGCAAAATCAATACAGCTCATTTTTGGGTTCATAAAAAAGGCGGTTTGGAAATTTTCCAAACCGCCTTTACTTCTAGTTGATTATATCTCCGTAACCCTCAGGATTATTCAACAAATCATAATTAATCTCATTTTCGTTATCAGCGATTGCGGCAGCGACAACAGCATCGGAAGTTACGTTGAGAAGTGTTCTCATCATATCTGTAATTCTTTCGATAGTAAATAAGAACGCAAACCCTGCAACAAGCTGTTCAGGGCTTAAGCCCATACCATTCAGTACAAGTGCAATTGTGATTAAACCGGCTCCCGGTATGCCTGCACAGGTTGAAGATGCGATAATTGCAAGCAGAGCAATTTGAACAACAAGGAACGGAGTGAGTGCTACGCCGTAAGCCTGTGTTAAGAAGATTACCGCAATTACCTGAAGCATTGCAGTTCCGTCCATATTAAGCGTTGCTCCAAGAGGAAGAACAAAGCTTGAAACTTTATGTGAAATACCTCTTTTTTCACAACATGCAATTGTTAAAGGAAGTGTTGCAGAAGAACTTGCAGTGCCGAAAGCTACCATCATTGCTTCTGCCATTGCTGCATAAAGCATTAATACCGGAACTTTAGAAAATATTTTTAAAAAGATTGGATATACTATAAAGAACTGTATTGCAAAACCGAGAGCAAGAACACCAAGATATTTTGAAATACTCATAAATATATCTATGCCGAAAGATGAAACAGCAACAGCTGTAAGTGCGAATACGCCGGGTGCAGCGAAGCACATAATCCAGTCGGTAATTTTCATTGTAGCTGCGAAAATTGACTCAAAGAAACCTACAAACGGCCTGTTAATATCGCCTACTTTTGCCAGTGCTATAGAAAACATAACAGCAAAAACGATTATAGGAACCATATCACCGCTGGCTATTGAAGCAAGAGGGTTTTTCGGAATAAATCCTAAGAAAATATTAAGCAGATTACCTTTTTGTGCTTCGATTGTAGCTGCAACCTGAGCCTGAATATCAGCAGCCGTATCAATATTTATATAATGTGCTGCGCCCAGTCCGGGTTTAAGCAGTAATGCAAGTGCAGCACCAATTGTTACTGCTGCGACAGTAATAATTGTATAGTAGAAAATCATTTTTGTTCCCAGTTTCCCGAGCTGTTTGCTGTCGCCTATACTTGTAATTCCGATTACTATTGCCGAAATTACAAGCGGAATAACTACCATTTGGATTAGTCTTATAAATACCTGTCCGATAAAAGTTAGAGTTGTCATAATAACCGGACTTGGTTCCTTATGAAGCCAAATCCCGACAAGAACACCCAGAACAAGACCGGCAAAAATATGCCAGTTTCTCTTTAAGCCTAGCCCAAGTGCAATTAACACTTGCATGTGAAATTTCATATATAAATCCTCTCATATACTTATATAACTAGTCTATTGTACAATTATTTGGGGTAAATGTAAAGGTGTATCTTTCCTTCGCCAGGCGTGGAGGGCAGGGCGGGCGGCTTTTATTCCCTCCCTTGACAGGTGAGGGTTAGGGTGGGGTGAAGATTAAGATTTAGTTACCTAAAATACTTTCTCCAGAAATCTTTTCCCCTTTTATAACATAACGTGCTGTTTCTGTTTTCATAAGATGGTTATCAACCAGAGAAAAAGATTCGAGGCTTAGTGTATTGATACCCGAAAAAGTATTATCAGAAAGTCTGAGGGTTATGGTATCCGTAAGCATTTTGTTATCATATGGAGCTTTTTTAGAAAACACAATTAAGTTTCCTTCAACAGTTTTTAGTGAAACTTCTGCGTTCGCTCCGCTGAAAGGATTTGACAAGGTGACTTTATCTCCTGCACGCGAAAGAGTCCAAAAATCTATGCTTTGCGGTTTGAAAGTGCCGTAGCTGTTTGTATCTTCAAGTTTTGCCGTTACTCTCC
>ERZ779850.3957-NODE-3957-length-9895-cov-2.856199_pt1 | contig 9895 bp, 10 predicted proteins | sample MGYA00511249_ERZ779850 | MGnify/ENA primary metagenome ERZ779850 (study PRJEB29588, sample SAMEA2162475) | human gut metagenome | biome: human gut; feature: human-associated habitat; material: faeces | place: Denmark | collected 2008/2010 ...
TTACGCCGCTTCCGACCTGGCAGGATGCGCTGAGCCGTTATCTGAAGGAAATCGAAAAGTAAACGGGAGATTCGTTAAATGGGTCAGATACGAATTGAGAAAAACGTGGGCGGAATAGAGGGGCTTTGCGTGATAACGCCCGCCGTCCACGGTGATGCGCGCGGCTATTTTATGGAGACCTACAGTGAGCGGGATATGCGGGAGGCGGGAATTGACGTCCGCTTTGTGCAGGACAATCAATCCATGTCCGTCAGGGGCGTGCTGCGCGGCCTGCACTTCCAGAAGCAGTATCCGCAGACGAAGCTGGTTCGCGTGGTGCGCGGCGCTGTATTTGATGTGGCGGTGGATTTGAGAGCGAAATCCGAAACATATGGAAAATGGTATGGCGTGACGCTGTCGGCGGAGAACAAAAAGCAGTTCTTGATTCCGAAGGGATTTGCGCACGGCTTCCTCGTCCTGAGCGACGAAGCGGAATTCTGTTATAAGTGCGATGACTTTTATCATCCCAATGATGAGGGCGGCTTGGCTTGGAATGACCCGGAGATTGGTGTTGAGTGGCCGGATGTAAAGGGAGAATATAAGGGAAATGCGTCTGCCGAGGAATACACGCTCGGAGAGGACGCGGTGCTGAATCTGAGCGAGAAGGATCAGAAGTGGCTGGGGATGAAAGAGACGTTCAAATTCTGAGCAAGGCATTCGAAAAAGAAAAGCGATGCCAAACAAAGGAAGAAGAACCCCGAACGGGCGTTTGGGGTGAAGCGGTGAGCATACGCGGCTGTCATCATAGAATGACGGCGACGGTTTGGAAATTGCTGCGTTGCCTTCTGAGTATCATCATAAATTGTACTGTTTAAATTTGAAAATGATGTAAAGAAGCAAAAAAATAAAAGAACCTGACTATTATCGATAAGATAACACCCGAAGATGGTGCATGATTAAACGGAGGAAAAAGATGATTCATTTCAATGTTCCGCCTTTTGTAGGCACGGAATTTAAGTACATGCATGAAGCGGTTGAAAATCACAAAATTTGCGGAGACGGACCGTTCACCAAAAAGTGCGATGAATGGCTGGAGAATAGATTTAAGGCTGAACGAGTTATGCTGACGACAAGCGGCTCAACGGCACTGGATATGGCTGCTCTGCTTTGTGGTATCAAACCGGGTGATGAAGTGATTTTGCCCAGTTTTACATTTTCCAGCACTGCCAATTCTTTTGTTTTGGCCGGAGCTACGCTTGTGTTTGTCGATATTCGCCCGGATACGATGAACATAGATGAAACGAAAATCGAAGCTGCTATCACTGAAAAAACAAAAGTCATCTGTCCTGTTCATTATGCGGGCGTAGCCTGTGAGATGGATGCCATTATGGATATCGCAAAGCGGCATCAATTAATGGTTGTGGAAGATGCGGCGCAGGGGGTTATGAGTACCTATAAAGGCAAGGCATTGGGCACAATTGGCGATTTTGGGTGCTACTCCTTCCACGAAACAAAGAACTATTCAATGGGAGAGGGCGGCGCAATCGTTATCAATAACCCCGCATATATTGAAAAGGCTGAAATCCTGCGTGAAAAAGGCACAAACCGTTCGAAGTTTTTCCGGGGACAGGTAGCAAAGTACAACTGGGTCGATTTTGGCGACAGCTACTTACAGAGCGATTTGAATGCAGCTTATCTTTGGGCGCAGTTGGAAGTGGCTGATGAAATTAACGAGAACCGGCTTGCTTCGTGGAATCGCTATTATGAGGCGTTCAAACCGCTGGCTGACAAGGGAATTTTGGAACTTCCGACAGTTCCGGCGGGCTGCGTGCATAATGCGCACATGTTTTATCTGAAATGCAAAGATCTGGAGACACGGCAGGCATATATACAATTTATGAAGGAAAACGATATCCTGTGTGTGTTCCATTATGTACCGCTGCATAGTGCTCCGGCTGGCCTGAAGTTTGGACGTTTCGCAGGAGAGGATGAGCATACGACGCCTGACAGCGATAGGCTGGTGCGTCTGCCCATGTATTATAACCTTGCAGAAGAGGATATCCAGAAGGTGATCGATAAGACGTTGGAATTTTTTGTGCAAAGGGATGGCGGTAAATGAAACCCATGAGAGTAGCAATCATTGTTGGGAAGATGGATTCTGGCGGAAAAAAGAATCTGATCATGGAATACTATCGGCATATTGATCGGGACAAAATTCAATTTGATTTTATATGTGATTCTGATTCACAGGCGATTCCAGAGCAGGAGATTACAAATCTGGGAGGGCGAGTTTATAGGATCACACCATATCAACATATTTTTCAGAATATGACCGATATGATGCGCATCTTTAAGCAAAATCAATATAAGGTTGTCCATGCTTATAATAGCACGATGAATCTTTTTCCTATGGCCGTTGCGAAACATTGCAAGGTTCCGGTGAGAATATCGGAAAGTCTATCCATGGCCCATGAGGACGACTGGAAAACGATTCTTAAAAAAATGCTGCGTCCTATGTCAAAGTGGTTTGCCAATTACTATATGTCCTGTGGAGTTGATTGTGGCCGCTGGCAGTTTGGCAATAAGCTGTTTGATGCCGGAAAAGTAGATGTGTTCAAGACGGCAATCAACACCGAATTCAATTCGTATGATCCGGCAGTCCGCGAAAAGACAAGGGCAGAATTTGGTTGGAGCGATAAAACTGTAATTGGTCATATCGGACGTTTTACAGAACAAAAAAATTCTGTTCGGATGATTGAAATCTTTGGGGCGGTCGCAAAAAAAGAATCAAATGCGATTCTATGTTTGATTGGCGATGGAGATCTCAAAGAGGACATGATGAAAAAAATCGATGAGTTGGGAATTAAAAAACAGGTTGCCTATTTAGGGCGAAGAGAGGACATCCAGCAGTTTTACAATGCAATGGATTGCTTTTTGCTTCCTTCCCTCTATGAGGGACTTCCGGTTGTTGGGCTTGAAGCGCAGAGCTGCGGTTTGCCAATGTTCTTTTCAACGGAGGTAACGAGGGAAGCCAATGCATGTGAGCTTGGCCACTTTATTGCGCTTGACGATGGCAACGATGTATGGGCGGAGCAAATTCTAAAGGCTTGCAAAGAAAATATGCCTGTCAGAAGGAGCCACGCAAAAGAAGTTGCTGCCGCGGGTTTTGACAGTGCATCGGAAGCGCCGCGAATGCAGAAGTATTACTTGGAAGCAGTAGAAAAGGAAACAAAATGATTAGCGTAATCGTACCTGTATATAAGGTGGAAGAATATCTGGATAAATGTGTCCAAAGTATTCTGGCACAGACATACAGAGATTTTGAAATTCTACTGGTGGATGACGGATCGCCAGACAATTGTCCACAATTGTGTGATCGTTACGCACAAAAGTACGATTGTATTAGGGCGTTGCACAAAAGCAATGGCGGATTATCTGATGCAAGAAACTTTGGAATTAAGTACGCAAGGGGAAATGACGTTACATTTATTGATAGCGATGATTTTATCGCACCGGATTATTTGGAAGTACTTGTTCAATTAAAGGAAAAATATCAGGCAGATATTGCAGTGACAGGTATTTGTAAATATAGTTCGTTCAATGAAATTACAGAAAAAAGAGATGAAGCTCAGGAGTTCTGCTATACAGGGATAAAAGCGTTAGAAAAAATGCTGTACCAAGACACATTGGACACCAGTGCTTGTGCAATGCTGCTGCCCACGTCTATTGCCAGAGAATATCAGTTTCCGGTAGGAAAATACCATGAGGACGAGTTTACTACATATAAATACTATTCATCGGTAAGGCATGTAAGCGTTACGACACGAAAACAGTACTTCTATCTGCAAAGAGAAGGCAGCATCATGCATGTTTTTGGTCAGGGCTCTTTAGACGAGTTAGATGCTGCGGATAATCTCGTGACATTTTGTGAAAAACATTATCCACAGTTGATCGCTGCTGCGAAATCTAAAAAGTTCAGTGACTACTGTCAGGTTTTATTAAGCAATAAAGATATAAAAACGACGTACCCGGAAGTGTATGCCAGAATTTGTGATTATTTGGATAACGTAAAATTTGAAATTGTGCGAGATAAGAAATGCAGAGCTAAAAACAGAATAGCGGCATTGCTCTGTATTATAAATAAAAACCTGTTAATTGCGGCCAAAAAATTTGCAGAGGCAGGAACTGCACCATGAGCATCTATTTAATTGAAATTTCTCTTGTGTTTTTACTGTGGCAGCTAAGAAAATATAATGTGAAAAGCATAAAAAAAACAACAGATGGGGAAGTTTTCTATCTCTGCTGCTGCTTTTTTATGTTTGGAATGACAATGGCGCTTAGAAAGTACACAGTCGGAACCGATACGGCAACATATTATAGGATGTATCAAAACATTGCTCGGTCATCGTCTCTAGCACAGGCTCTAAAGGTATCAAAAATTCCAAGCGCAATCGTATATGTTGGAATGCACTACTTCATTACGAGAGTTATTTATTTTCCGCAGCTTGGCATATTTGTGAATTCTCTTGTAATTGCGGTGGGATTCTTAGCGTTTATAAAAAGAAAATCGAAGGATTACTTTTTGTCGTGTGTTTTATTTATAGGCTTGACCTTGTTCTATGAAAGCATGAATGGAACACGACAATTCATGGCAATTTCGTTGGCAATTAATGCTTTTGCAATCCTTGAAAAAGATAGAAAAAACTATAAGGGCTGGCTGCTCTTTATTCTGGCTGTAGGGATACACAATACAATTATTGTATTCGCGCTTTCTTATTTGGGAGTGGAGATAGCGAAATGCTGTAAAAGCATCTGGAAAATCCACCTTGTTTCAACACTTTTATCAGTGTGTGGGGCGATACTCTTTACAACGGGCGTCCGGATTATTGTAAAAATTTTTCCCTATTACGAAATGTATGTAAATGGAGAAAATCCTGCGCAGATGTTTGCATCCGACGGAAAAGGCAGGATTATCATTCTGTATTTAATCTTGTTTATAGTATTGACTGCTGTAAGCCTGCTTGTCCAAAAAGATACAAAACTGGGCGGAATGGAAACATACCATTTTGGATGCACCTTTTGTTTGGTGATAGGTATGATTTTTTCAAAAAATATCTTGATGAACCGGATTCTCTGGCCATTTTTAGCATTGATTGTGGTTTACTTGCCTGATTTGTTGAAACAATGCTCGAAGATAAGAAATCAGAGACTTTTATATGGAATTCTATATCTACCGTTAGTGTATAGTATGATTCACCTTATTGAGGATAAGAGCGGAATTGTTCCGTATATTCTGTTTTGGCAGAAATGAAGAAGAGTATAAAAGCACATTATGGACGGACTGCAGCGTATAAAAGTTGTGGTGGAGAGGAGAATGCAAAATGGCGAAAGAACAGTTGGACAGCATCGAAATAAAGATTGAATTGTGTAGGATGCTAAAGGAACTGGATGAATATCTGGGAGAACACGGAATTCAGTATTCTATTATGAGCGGAACCTTGCTGGGCGCTGTAAGGCACGGCGGATTTATTCCGTGGGATGATGATATTGATATTGCTGTTTTACGAAAGGATTATGATCGTCTGATTGAAATCTTGCGGAAAAATAAACGAATTGGTGAAGAACTGGAGATATCTGGTTATGAAGTCGATAAGACCGACATGCCATTTTTAAAAGTCTACAATAAGTCGATTGCAGTAAAAGATAACCTCGCAAAGGATCCATCCGAATTATGGATTGATATTTTTCCATTTGATAATGTGCCGGATCGCGGAACGCGGTCATATTGTCAGTGTGTTAGATTGATGCAAAAGCTATACCAGAAAAATTTGGAAGCGAATGGCTTTTATGCATTGGAGGCAACCAGAAAAAAAGGAATTTATAATTACCTGAACAAGATCGTGGTCTGGATCGCTGGAAAATTCAATAAAGAAAAGCTGATTGAACGGTATGTCGGTTTTTGTAAAAAATATAAGAACCAAGAATGTCGCTATATTCAAGATTTGACGTGGGGGACAAAGGCAGTTCCACGTGCACTGTTTGATGAAATTGTTGATTACCAATTTAACGACATTACAGTAAAAGGCTTCAAAGACTATGATACCTATCTCAAACGTGTTTACGGAGACTACATGCAGCTCCCGCCGGAAGACCAACGGGTAAGCCATGGTATCAAAGCATGGAGAGTAACGGAAAATGAAAAATAAGGCAACCCTGCTGAACATGATTTCGGGAATGGTTCTGCAGTTTTTTACGCTTGTAAGCGGTTTTATTCTGCCTAAAATCATTCTTACCTGCTTTGGCTCGGAAGTGAACGGGCTGGTATCGTCGCTCAACCAGTTTTTAAGCTACATAACGCTGGTTGAAGGCGGAATAACCGGCGTTATTATCGCAAACCTGTATAAACCCATTGTAGAGCAGGACAATAATAAAATTTCATCAGTTCTTGTAACGGCAGATCGCTTTTATAAAAAGATCGGAGCCCTTTTCATCGGCTATTCGGTTGTACTGTCCATTGTATATCCGTTGTATTTCAAAACCGAGTTCAAATTTGCGTATGTATGTTCGCTGACATTGATCCTTTCGCTCACATTGCTGATCCAGTACATGTATTCGCTGACGCTGCGAACGCTCCTGAATGCGGATAAAAAGGGCTATGTGGTAAATTTCACGCAGACGCTCATCGTGATCTTCAATGTCCTGTTTGCATTAATCTCGGTTTTTATTTACCCCAGTATTCATGTCTTAAAGCTGATAAGCGGTTCGCTCTTTCTTTTGCAGCCGCTCATATTCAACCGGTATGTAAAAAAGAACTATACAATCGACTGGAAGGTTGAGCCGGATAATTCCCTTATAAAATCCAGATGGAATGGGTTTGCAATCAATCTGGCGGCATTCATTCATAACAGCACGGACGTTACTGTCCTTACATTTCTGGCAAACCTGAAAACCGTTTCAATCTACAGCGTTTACAGTCTTGTCAGCAGTGGGATCAAGCAAGTGATCGATGCGTGTCTGTCCGGGATTGCACACACGGTGGGACAGGCCTATGCAAAGAAAAACTGGAAAGAACTGAACCAAAAGCTGGATATATATGAATATATAGTTTTTGTTCTGGTGTTCTTCTTGTTTACCGTAACAGCTTTGCTCATCACACCGTTTGTGCGGCTCTATACCAGAGGCATTGTCGATACAGAGTACAACCAGCCGTTGTTTGGATTTTTACTGGTTTTGTCAGAAGCGTTGTACCTGGTCAAGCTGCCGCACCTGAACCTGGCCTATTCAGCTAACAAGTTCAAGGAAATTACTGTACCTGCTTATATTGAAGCTACGCTGAATATTGTGATTTCGGTAGCACTGGTAAAAAAGCTTGGTTTGATTGGCGTAACCATTGGCACGATTGTTGGCATGACCTATCGGATGGTATTTCATGTGTACTACACAAGCAAAATCGTTCCGGGACGGGCGCAGCGCATTTTCTACCGGAAGCTGTTTCTGTTTGCTGTCGGCGCAGGAGCGGGCTTTGCCCTCTGCTATAAGCTGCTTCCCCTCCAGAACGTGACGGTTGGAAGCTGGATCGTTCATGCCATTTTTTACTGCGTTGTGATCGGGAGCATTTTGCTTGCAATCAGTGTCCTGTTTTTTCAGAACGAAATGAAATTCTTCGCGAAATATATAAAGAGGTAAGAGGAGCGTATGATGAATATAGCAGTGATTTTTGCCGGTGGTGTCGGCAGCCGGATGCACAGCAAGGAGCGACCCAAGCAGTTTCTGGAAATGTACAACAAGCCGTGCAACAGGTAAAAAAGTAAAGACAACATAGAAGAGTGAATCGTACAAAGCTAATTAGCGTTGATGGTGTAGCAGTTCCGGTTCCGGATAATGCAGAAGATATTTTAAAATGTATTTATAACGAAGATTGGAGAATTCCAAATCCAAATTGGAAATCAAATAGCGGCAAATGTAGTAAACTTTTGCCAAATGAGTATGGATATCAAAGTAAGTGAGGAATTGAGTTATGAAAAATATTGCTATTTTAACTGCTGGAGGAACGGGAACAAGAACACATCAAGACCTGCCCAAACAATTTTTAACTGTTGAAAATAAACCGATTCTTATATATACATTAGAAGCATTCCAGCAGCATCCCAGTATTGATGAAATTTATGTTGCGTGCCTTGAAGGATGGAGTGCAGTCCTTGATGCATATGCAAGACAGTTTAATATTACAAAACTTAAGAAAATTGTTACGGGAGGTTCCACTGGTCAGGAATCAATCTATAATGGCTTAAAAGCAATTAAGGAGGATCATGAATCGACAAGTGATATTGTTGTTATGATTCATGATGGTAATAGGCCGATGCTTCCGCAAGATGTGATTACAGATAATCTTGTAAAGCAAAAAAAATATGGCTCTGCGGTTACCGTGATTCCTACTACAGAAGTAGTTTTCGTTTCAAAAGATGGTATAGAATCGAACGAAGCTCTAAACAGAGATGAACTGTGGCGAACTCAAACACCGCATTCGTACGCATTTGATGAACTGTGGAAGGTTCACAACCAAGCAATTAAAGATGGAGTAACCAATATGGCTGCCTCATGTTCATTGATGCAGAAATATGGTTATATGACTTATTTTTCAAAAGGATCAGAAAAAAATATTAAGATTACTACAGTAGAAGATATAGAGATTTTTAAAGCTTTATTAAATGCAAAGAATGATGAGTGGATAAAAAAGTGAGGTAAATGATGAGGTTATTAGAGTCTGCACTTTACAAAGCAGATCTGCTGAGAGCAGTTGGAAATTCTGATTTAACTAAACTTGATGGCAAAAATATATTTATCACTGGTGGCTTAGGATTAATAGGTTCTGCAATAGTAGATGTGCTTGTTACATATAATAAAATCGACAAGGTATACGTTGGAGCAAGAAGTGAAAAAGAATTTCAGGTCAGATTTGGTGGATGTCATAAGGTTGAGTATGTTTACTATGATGCCTTAAAAAAAATAAATCTTGACATAAAACCAGACTATATCATTTCTGGAGCTGGATTGGCTTCTCCAGAGTTATATACAGAAAAACCTGTGGAAACTATTTTGTCGAATTTTGATGGTGTGCATGCACTATTGGATTATTCTAAGAATAATAGGATCCAAAGACTACTTTATATTTCTTCGAGCGAAGTTTATGGAAACAAAAAGACGGAAGAGTCATTTACGGAAGGCGATTATGGCGAAGTAGACATTGATAATATTCGGTCTTCATATACTATTGCTAAAAGAGCTTCTGAGATGCTGTGCAAATCTTATGCATCGGAATTTGGAGTTGATTGCGTTATTGTACGACCAGGACATATTTATGGACCGTCTGCAAAAAAAGTAGATAAGCGTATCTCTTCTGATTTTGCATTTAGAGCAGCAACTGGAGAGCAACTTGTTATGAAAAGCTCTGGATTACAAAAAAGGTCATATTGCTATTCGGTGGATTGTGCTGTTCAAATACTTACAGCATTATTAAAAGGGAAAAAAGGACAGGCATACAACATAGGTCATGATGAAATTACAACGATAAGACAGATGGCAAAAATATATGCTGAAGCAGGTAATGTGAAATTGATTATTGCCGATCCAACAGAGAATGAATTGAAAGCATTTAATCCAATGAGCAATTCGTCGTTGAACAATAATAAAATTAAGCAATTGGGGTATAGAAATAGTTTCACTGTTGAAGAGGGACTTAAACATACAGTTTGTATATTAAAGGAACTAATGGGATAATTTACGAAAATATGTGATTCCAGATTGTAGGGGTAAGTTGTAAAAAATTGCATTGACAAAGAGTAGGGAGAGAACATAATCTTGAGAGCAGAGCAGAGCAGAGCAGAGCAGAGCAGAGCAGAGCAGAGCAGAGCAGAGC
>ERZ779850.3961-NODE-3961-length-9889-cov-2.218528_pt1 | contig 9889 bp, 4 predicted proteins | sample MGYA00511249_ERZ779850 | MGnify/ENA primary metagenome ERZ779850 (study PRJEB29588, sample SAMEA2162475) | human gut metagenome | biome: human gut; feature: human-associated habitat; material: faeces | place: Denmark | collected 2008/2010 ...
TTTTGTTTGGTGTACGGAAATGTAAGAAAAATTTTCTGTGACCCCAACATCATATAAAATGCCAGGCGAAGTATTTCAGGATATTTTCAGCTAAAATTCACATGACAAACAAAAATACCTGTGGTAGAATGAAAATATTAGTAAAAAACAACAAAGAGAGAGTGAAAAATCAGGAGGTAGAAATGAAAAAAGTACAAAAATTGTTAAGGAGGAGTCTTGCGACCGGGCTGGCATTGGTGATGACCGTTTCCAGTATGACGATCGTTCCGGGATCGTGGCAGGTCCATGCGGCAGAAGCATCGGGGCAGATAGGGATTTCAAATGCAGACGAGCTGAAAAAAATAGGCAAAGACAAGGACTATCCGATGGACGGGGACTATGTGCTCACCGATGATATCGATCTTTCCGGCAGTGACTGGACACCGATCGGAGGAAGCGGCGGCAGTCAGTATGCCCTCGTTTCCGGTGAACGTGTTTTTAACGGTACGTTTGACGGAGCCGGTCATGTGATCTCCGGGCTTACGATCCAGTGTGACGGATCAAACAACAGCGGTTACCGCATCAGTCAGTCCGGACTGTTTGCAATGCTCGGAAGCGATGATGCATCGGATTATGCGGAAGTGAAAAATATTGTATTTACAGATGTATCCATCAGCCATAATCTTGGCGGCGGAGATACGATCGGCACGCTGGCAGCAGATGCCGACGGATTTGTAAAGATCGACAACGTTGCTGTGCTGGGCGGCAGCATCGAAGTGACGGCAAACAACGGCGGTGACCTGATCGGCGTAGGCGGTATCATTGGTCAGTCACGCAATAACACGGCAGGTGTACATATGAGCAACCTTTACAATGCGGCTTCTGTCAATGTGACATCTGCAGTTTCCACACCACCGGTGCGGTGTGGCGGCATCATCGGAAGGATTTATCAGGGTGGTGAGATCGGAAGCCTTACTTCCTGTCTGAATATCGGAACTGTGACATACAAAGGTTCCGGCGGTTATGCGATCAATGGCTACAGCCAGAATACAGCAGCGTCCTCCAACACAGCAAATATTACAGGCTGTTATTATCTGGAAGGCAGCGGAATTGCCTATACGGAGGGCGGTTCCGTCAGTGAAAGTGACCTGAAAAGTGAAGCACTGGCAGAAAAACTTGGTGCGGATTACTGGTATATTTCCAAATCCGGTCAGGTTATGCCAAAAGTTACGGACGGAAAAGTAGTGGGGCCGATCCCGTCACCGACGTTTGCGGACGGTGACAAAGCATCTTCTGTCACCAAAGATTTCACCCTGCCGCTGACTTACGCAGGAGAAGACGGAGAAGAGACGATCAGCTGGAGCAGCAGCAATCCGGATGTGATCACAATAAACGGAAGCAGGGCAGAGGTAAAAGGCGTGCTGGCAGATACCGAAGTGACGCTGACTGCGACCACATCGAAGACACAAAAGACAAAGATGGTCAAAGTAACCGTCAAATCCGATCTGGAGATTGAATTTGACCGGGAGTATGCAAAGCCGGGACAGCTGATGAAAGCTTCTGTAAAAAATGCACCGGCAGATACCGAGTTTACTTATGTATGGCAGAAAGATAAGAGTACTCTATCAGACAGTGATAGTTATACACCGACAAGTGCGGATCTCAATACCTTTATCACAGTGCGTGCGAGCCTGAAAAGTACCGGAGCGACCGTGGCAGAGAAAAAGATCTACTGCAGCAAACTTCCGGTTGTCTATATCAATACGAAAGATGGATATGGCATTACAAGCAAAGAGACCTACAAACAGGCAACCATGAAGATCCAGGGCAATGACAGCTTTAACAGCACGAACACCACGCTTTATGACGGCGGTATTTCCATCCGCGGTCGTGGAAACAGTACCTGGAATATGGGATATTCCAAACTTCCATATAAGATCAAACTGGATTCCAAAACCAATCTGCTCGGATTTGGCAACAGCAAACACTGGGCACTTCTGGCAAACTATATGGATGAGTCTCTGCTGCGTAACAAGACATCCTACGACCTGTCCGGAAAGATGGGTATGGTCTATCTGAAATCCACCAATGTAGAAGTGATCCTGAACGGTGTCTACGCCGGAAATTATCAACTGGTAGGAAACGTAAGGATTGATAAATCCAGAGTGAATATCCACAACTGGGAAGATGTGGCAAGTGATGCGGCAAAGGCGATCGCCAAAAAAGAAGGCATCAAGGGTGACGCAAAGGATGCACTGGAAGATTATATGACTGAACATCTGGAATGGATCACCAGCGGAAGCCTCAGTTATAATGGAAAAACTTATCAGATTGAAGATTACTACACAGATCTTCCGAAAGATTCCAGCGGAAAGATAGACGTATCCGGCGGATATCTGTTTGAGCTGGATGCATATTATGACGAAGTCTCAAAATTCCATACAAAGAAAAATCAGCCGATCATGTTCAAAAATCCGGAGTTTGCCAATACGAACACCGAGCTGTTTACAGCGGCACAGAACTATGTACAGGCTGTCGAGGACAGTATCAATTCTGAGGATTATTATACGACCTACAATGGAGAGAAGAAGCACTACACCGATCTGGTGGATCTGGATTCTCTGGTCCGTTATCTGATGTTAAATGAATTTTACTGGAACACGGAAACCATGAAAAAGAGTACCTACATGTACAAAGACCTCGGCGGAAAGCTCTTTATCGGACCGGTATGGGATATGGACTGGACCTCCAACAGCCAGATCAGTGCCGGAGAGACCAGCAATTACCGGGCATGGATGGTCGTGACAAGGTCGGCAGAAGCACAGGCAAATTCCTGGTATAAGACGCTGATCGGAGATCCGTATTTTGTAACGAAACTTTACGAATGTTACAAAGAAAACCGTCAGAATTTTGAGGACATTGTAAAGACAGGCGGTATCCTGGATCAGCAGAAAGAATATCTGCTGGAATCCGGAAATGCCAATTATCAGGCGGGCTATCTGATGCATCGCTCTACATTTGAGAGTGAAGTGGAACGGCTTCGCACCTTCCTGAAGAACCGTCTGGACTGGATGGATCAGCAGTTCACCAGTGTAGATACGCTGCTTGCTTCTCTTGGAAAGTACAGGGCATCTTCTGCAATCTCTGTGACAGAGACAACTTCAGCAGCAGGAAAAGTACTTCTGACGGCAGAGGTTAAAAACAATAACAGCATCAAAAAAGTCGGCTTCTATGTAAATGGTGTGCTTGGTGCAACCGTGACCGTAGAAAATGGCAAAGCTGTTTTTGAAGTATCCGATGATCTTCTGACCAGGACAGAGGGCGGACTGAACACCGTACAGGTACGAGGCATGGATGCCTCCGGCAATCTGCTTTCCGGCGGATCTTTGAGCAATTATGTTGATTTCACAAAGGCGATCGCCGCAGAAAAACTGACCGGAAAGGTTACGGTCAGCGGAGAAGCAAAGGTCGGTGCCGTTTTAAGTGCTGGCGTACAGGATTCCAATAACAGCGGAACACTGTCTTACCAGTGGATGGCAGACGGAGAGAACTATACACTGACAGAGGCAGAAATCGGAAAAGTGATCACCGTTGCAGTGACAAGCTCCATAGAAACAGGAAGCCTTGTCAGTGCACCGACCGATGCCGTGATCAAAGAAGAACTGAAAAACGATCATCTGATCATCAATCAGGTATACGGCGTCGGTGCCAATGACAGCACACCGGTAAGCCACAGCTTTATCGAACTTTACAATCCGACGGACAATGCAATCTCACTGGAAGGTTACAGCATCGGATATCTTTCAAACGGCAAGAGTAATACACCGCAGGAAGTAAAACTTGCACTTTCCGGAAGCGTACCGTCCCATACGTCCTATCTGATCCGATGTGAACAGCAGGATACATCCACACCGGATCTGATCAAGTTTACGGTAAGCAAATTTGACCAGGAATGGACACAGACGATTGACAATAAGAGATATCAGATAACGCTTTATAAAGGAAATAAAGTCGAAGATGCCGTTTCCGTAAACGAAGGAAATGTAGAAGGAAGTACACTTTCGGACGGTACGATCAGCAAGCAGAAAGCGATCCGCCGTATCGGATTTGCAGATACGAACAACAATACCGCAGACTTTGAGGTAGTCAGCTACAAAGACGATGCCACTGCTGCAACGGAGAAATATCCGAGAAGCCTGGCAGACGGAGCATGGGGCAGCGGTGAGACACCAAAACCGGACCCGGATCCGACCCCGGCAAAGCTGGCAGGCAGTGTATCCATCCGTGGAAATGCCATTGTCGGAGCAACACTTTATGCAGATGATGCAGGTATCACCAATAATACCGGAACACTGTCTTATCAGTGGATGGCAGACGAAAGAGAGATTCCCGGTGCAAACAGTGCATTTTTAAGTGTGGAGAAAGGACTGACCGGAAAGCAGATTTTCGTGAAAGTGACAAGCAGTGTGGAAACAGGCACACTGACCAGTGAAAAGACGGCAGCCGTTGTGGAAAAAGAAGCCCAGACGACACATCTGATCATCAATCAGGTATACGGAGGCGGCGGAAAAGGCAAAACACCGGTATCTGCAAGCTTTATTGAACTTTACAATCCAACCGCAGAGGATATCGGACTGAGCGGTTATACCATCGAATACCTCAGCGGAAGCACACAGAAACAGCTGGAGCTGACCGGAACGGTCACATCTCACACTTCTTATCTGATCAAAGGTCAGGAAGAGAAGACTTCTGCAGATCTGATCTGTACGATCGAGAAAGCAGATCAGGAATGGGATCTTGCGATCAGCAACAAACAGTACCGCATCCTGCTGAAGAAAGGCGAAGAGCAGATTGACGGTGTCTCTGTCAATGAAGAAGCAGCAGAAGGAACTGCACTGGCAGATCCGGAAAATGATACGATCATCTCCAAGAAAAAGGCGATCCGCCGTATCAGCTTTATCGATACGGGTGATAATGCAGCCGATTTTGAAGTACTCAATTATAGTAAGATCCCATCCGAAATTCTTGATCAGGTAAAGCCAAGATCAACGGCAGATGGAAGCTGGGGCATGAAAGACATCGTCAAACCGGAAAAATATTATACCGTTACCTTTGATGCGGACGGAGAAAAAGAGAGCGTTTCCGTAAAAGAAGGAGAGAAAGCAAGCGAAAAAGAAGCACCGCAGAAAGAAGGCTATACCTTCCTTGGATGGTATCTGGAAGATCAGAAATATGATTTTGAAACACCGGTTAGCACAGATATCACACTCTGTGCAAAATGGGAGAAGAACGAAACACCAACCCCGGATCCGCTTCCGGACATTGATCCAAAGCCAGAACCAAAGCCAAATCCGACCCCGGATCCGAAGCCGACACCTTCAGAAACCATTCAGGCTCCGCAGATCGTAAGCGTTAAAAGCATTGCCAAGAAAAAGATGACGGCAGTGCAGATCACCGTTGAGGCAGTACAGGGTGCAACCGGCTATCAGATCTACCGCAAAAAGGGAAGCAAAGTGACGATGATCGGTCAGACATCCGGAACCGTATTCTTGGATCAGAATCCGGTAAGCGGAACGTCTTCCTACTATGCAAAAGCCATCAAAGGCAGTCTGACCGGCAAAGAGGGCAGTGCAAAGAAGATTACACTTCCAAAAGCGACCACAAAAGTGACGGCAAAAGCCAAAACGGACAAAACCGTAGTTCTGAGCTGGAAGAAAGTGAAGGGGGCAACCGGTTATCTGCTATATCGTTCCACAAAGAAAAATGGCAGCTATCAGAGGATCGCAGTGCTGAAAAAAGGAACGAAATGCACATACACCGACAAAAAAGGACTGAAAAAAGGAATGAAATACTATTACCGTATCGTGACAGTGAAAAAGAAAACCTATAGTCCTGCAAAGACAACAAAAGCAGTAAAAATAAAAGCAGCAAAGAAAAAATAATAAACTGAGAAATATTTTCAGAACGGCAGAAAGAAAATAACGACTGCTTTTCCGAAAGCCGAAAAAGAATACCGTCGTAATTCGCAAAAGAATACGGCGGTATTCTTTTACGATTGGTGACATATCTGTGACAAACAACGGTGAAAAAAAGCGGAAATGTACAGAAAAAAATAAAAAATAACGCCAAGAAACACTTGCCTTTTTATGTGCTTTGGGATATTATTAACACATAAGTGGTAAAGAATGGTGCATAGTGGTAAAAAATGGAGTGAAAACCACAGCCACAGCACGAAAGAGGGTGTGCCGTATGTTCATGGGCGAATACAATCATACAGTTGATGCCAAAGGCAGACTGATCATCCCTTCCAGATTCAGAGAAGAACTGAAAAATGAGTTTATCGTTACGAAAGGTTTGGATGGATGTTTATTTGTATTTCCGGGAAATGAATGGCAGATCTTTGAAGAAAAATTAAAAGCATTACCGCTTACAAACAAAAATGCACGGCAGTTCTCCCGGTTTTTTGTGGCGGGAGCTACACCATGTGAACTGGACAGGCAGGGGAGAATTCTCTTACCGTTACCGCTGAGAGAATTTGCAGGTCTTGAGAAAGATGTAGTGCTTGCCGGTATGTTAAACAGGATTGAAATATGGAGCAAAACCAAATGGATGGAAAATAATTCCTGCGATAACATGGACGATATTGCAGAGCAGATGTCGGATTTGGGACTTTGCATATAGCCTGGGGAGGACAATATGGAATTTAAACACAAATCTGTACTATTGAAGGAAAGCATTGAAGCTTTGCAGATCAAACCGGACGGCATATACGTGGACGGCACGTTAGGTGGCGGAGGGCATTCTTATGAAATATGCAGACATCTTTCGGATAAAGGAAGGCTGATCGGCATTGATCAGGATGCAGCTGCGATCGAAGCGGCAAAGGAGCGATTAGGGGAGTTTGGAGATAAAGTTACTATTATTCGCAGCAATTACTGCAATATGGTAAAGGAACTGAAAAGCATTGGCATTTCATCGGCAGATGGGATTATTTTGGATCTCGGGGTATCCTCCTACCAGTTGGATACGGCTGAGCGGGGATTTACATACCGCGAAGACGCACCGCTTGACATGAGGATGGATCAGCGTCAGGATATGACCGCAAAAGATATTGTGAATGGATACAGCGAGATGGAGCTGTACCGTATCATCCGCGATTACGGCGAAGAGAAGTTCGCAAAAAACATCGCGAAGCACATTGTAAATGCAAGGCAGCAGAAAGAAATTGAAACAACTGGGGAGTTAATTCAAATCATAAAAGCAGCCATACCTATGAAAGTCCGAGCAGTAGGCGGACACCCGGCCAAAAAGACCTTTCAGGCAATTCGGATCGAACTGAACAGAGAACTGGAAGTTTTAAGGGATTCGCTGGACAGCATGATCGATTTTTTGAATGACGGAGGAAGGATCTGTGTGATTACATTCCATTCGCTGGAAGATCGAATCGTAAAAAACAACTTCAGAAAAAATGAAAATCCGTGTATATGTCCAAGGGAGTTTCCTGTCTGCGTATGCGGCAGGAAATCCAAGGGCTTTGTGGTCACCAGAAAGCCGATTATACCGGGTGAGGAAGAACTAACATATAATAAACGAGCAAAAAGCTCCAAACTTCGTGTTTTCGAAAGAAGACGGGAGGAAGAGGAGTCATGAAACAGGTAAACAGAGACAAATGTAAGAGACAGGAGGGTCGATATGGCAGAGAGAAATTATCGCAGAGATGATAACATAAGACAGACAGGTCGATATGCTTATATTGATGGCAGTACCGTTCGCAAATTACAGACTCGCCCTGTACCGGAAAAGAGAGAAACCGAGAGAAGACAGGAACAGCCGCGACGCAGAAAACGGACGAGTGCCAAAACAAGACGCAACCGTGCACGTGCACTGCAGATGCATCTGCGTGACGTTATCTTTCTTGGAATTGCAGGAATGATCGTGGTTGTTTCATGCATCAACTTTCTTCAGAAACAGGCATTGAATACATCCTATCGTAATCAGGTGGCGACACAGGAGGCCAAGCTTGCAGATCTCAAAGAACGCAATGATGCTGCCTATGAAAGTGCACTGAAGTCCGTAGATCTGGAGACGATCCGCAATATTGCCATCAACAAACTGGGTATGGTTTATGCCGGAGAAGAACAGGTAAAAACTTACGATGACAAGAGCAGCGACTATGTAAGACAGTACAGTGATGTTCCGACAGAGTGAGTAATCAGACAGGTGGTATAAAGTGGCAGAAAAGAAAAGAAAAAAAAGAAAGCACTTTTCAAAACTAATGCAGAAAAAACTGGTGGGAAGTTTTGCATTAGTTTTGTTTGTGTTACTGGGATTAAATTTAAGAATTGTATATATTACAGCCAAAAACGGCGATAATTATGCAAAACAGGTGCTGTCACAGAAACAGTATGACAGCAGAACGATCCCATACAAACGCGGAGAGATCCAGGATCGCAATGGAAATGTGTTTGCAAAAAGTGAAAAGGTCTATAATGTCATTCTCGACTGTGTAGCGGTAAACGGTGGTGATGAAGAAGAACAGGCAAAGCTGAAAGAGCAGGAAATTGATTACATTGAACCGACGATCGATGCACTTGTGAAAACATTAGGTCTGGATGAAGCAGAGCTTCGTTCACTGATTACTGATCCGGCAACATCCGGTAGTCGTTATCAGGTTCTGAAAAAGGGCATTTCTCTGGAAGAAAAGCAGACATTTGAGGACTATACGGAGATCGATTCTGAAAAGGAGTACACCAAGACAGACCTTGCAAGGCGGCGGTGTGTTCAGGGTGTCTGGTTTGAAGAAGATTACGTCCGGGATTATCCGCTGAAAACACTTGCGAGCAATGTGATCGGAGTCGGAAGCAATTCCGGCGGTGCAAGCGGGTTGGAATCTTACTACACAGATGTCTTGAGCGGGACAGACGGCAGAGAGTTCGGTTATCTGGATGAGAACTCCGACCTGCAGAGGACGATCGTTGAACCGACCAATGGAAATACAATCGTTTCCACCCTGGATATCAACATCCAGCAGGTTGTGGAAAAGTACATCGCTGAATTTGATGCAGAGTACGGCAAAGATGCCGAGGACGGCAAAGGTGCGAAAAACATCGGTGTCATCGTCGGAAATCCGCAGAACGGCGAGATTTATGCGATGGCGAGCAACCACGGATTTGACCTCACGGATCCGGACGATTTAAGCGACAAGTATACGGACGCAGAGCTGAAATCCATGACAGAGGAAGAAAAATCAGATGCTCTGAATGAGAAATGGTACAATTACTGCGTATCCGAAAGTTTTGAGCCTGGCTCTACGTTTAAACCGATCGTGGTAGCATCGGCACTGGAGATGGGTGCGATCACGACAGATGCTACCTACGTCTGTGACGGTGGAGAATTTGTCACCGATACAGAAATCAAATGTGATAATATTTACGGTCATGGAGATGAGACGTTAAGTGATGTTATCAAAAATTCCTGTAACGATGCGATGATGCAGATCGGAATGAAAATGCAGATCACACCATTCCTGAAATACCAGAGACTGTTTAATTTCGGAAGCCGGACAGGGATCGACCTTCCGAACGAAAGTACCGGTGTACTGTATGACAGGGACAGCATGCACGAGGTAGAGCTGGCGACCAATACCTTCGGTCAGACTTTTACCAGCACGATGATCCAGGAATATGCGGCATTTAATGCAGTGGTAAACGGCGGATATTATTATGAGCCGCATATGGTAAAGCAGATCCTGGATGATAACAGCGGAGTGGTAAAGAATATCAATCCGGTCCTTCTGCGTCAGCCGGTATCCACGAAAAATGCAGATTTTGTGTTAAGTGCCATGGAGCAGACTGTTCTGGATGGTACCGGAAAAAAAGCAAGAGTGCCGGGCTACCGTGTGGCAGGGAAA
>ERZ779850.3962-NODE-3962-length-9888-cov-5.915895_pt1 | contig 9888 bp, 10 predicted proteins | sample MGYA00511249_ERZ779850 | MGnify/ENA primary metagenome ERZ779850 (study PRJEB29588, sample SAMEA2162475) | human gut metagenome | biome: human gut; feature: human-associated habitat; material: faeces | place: Denmark | collected 2008/2010 ...
ATGTAGTGGGCAAATACGCCAAGGCGGACCTTGCCGTTGGCGATTATATTCTCGCCGCCAAGCTCTCGGACGCGCCTGCCGCCGAGAATGCGTATCTCTATAATCTGGATGGCACGAAGCAGGCCATCTCAGTCACCATCAAGAGCTTCGCCACAGGACTGTCCGGCAAGCTCCAGAGCGGCGACATCGTATCAGTCATCGTGGCGGACTACCCGGAGGACGGCGAAACCACCATCCCCGCCGAGCTGCAGTATGTGGAGATCATCTCTGTTACCGCCAGCACCGGCTATGACGCCAATACCGGTGAAGCCACAGAGGAGGAAAAGGAGCTGCCCTCTACCGTGACCTTCCTCGTTCTGCCGGAGCAGGCCAAGGTGCTGGCGGAGCTGGAGCAGGTCGCCAAGCTCCATTTAGCGCTCGTCTACCGTGGCACAACAGACGGCGCAAAGCAGTTCATCGAGGCGCAGGACGCGCTCATTGAGGAGTTGTACGCAGAGCCCGAGGAAGATCCCATTGAGGAGGGCGAAGCTGCCGATCCTACCGCAGAAATGCCGGAGAGTGAGGTGACAGGATGAATTTCAGAAAGGCCAGCATCTTTCAGCGCGACACAGAGAAGCCGGAGGAGCAGAATGACAGCGGCGGTATGCTGGCGGTCTGGGGCAGCCCCGGCAGCGGAAAGACAATAACGGCGGTGAAAATCGCAAAAATGCTCTCCGCCAGGAAGAAGAATGTCATCCTTCTGCTCTGTGACATGGCCGCTCCCATGCTGCCGTGCATCTGTCCCGCGGACGCTCTGGAGAGCAATGGCTCTCTTGCCGGCGTCCTGGCAGCCGCCCGTATCAGCGAGAACCTCATCAAGCATAACCTTGTCACCTTTAAGCGCAACAGCTGCCTTGCGGTATCGGGACTGCTCGAACGGCAGAACGAGTACAGTACCCCGCCCTTTACGCAGAAGCAGGTGGTAGAGCTGCTGGACGGCCTGCGTCAGATCGCGCCCTATGTCATCGTGGATTGCGGCAGCTACATTGCCAACGACATCCTCTCCGCTGTGGCGCTGATGGAGGCGGACAGTATCCTGCGCCTTGCCAACTGCGACCCCAAGAGCGTCAACTACTTTGCAAGTCAGCTCCCGCTGCTGGACGGGCCCGAGTGGGACATGGACAAACAGTATAAGGTGGCATCCAATGTGAAGCCCTATCAGGCAGCGGACCACATCGGCAAGGTGCTGGGCGACACGGCCTTCGTGCTGCCCTATTCGCAGGAGCTGGAGGAGCAGTATCTTGCCGGCAACCTGCTTGCCGACCTCACCCTCAAGGACAGCCGCCCCTTCCGCAAGGAGTTAGAGCGTATCATCGCGGAGGTGTTTTAATATGGCTCTTAGCGAAAAGCGAAACGGCTCGGTCTTTGCCACAGCTGCACAGCGGCGGGACGCGGCGGAATATCAGGTCGCCTCGGAGCCGGAGGTAGTCCCCGTAGTGGTGGACGACACGCCGCAACGGACTCTGAACACCGATATTGGCACCCTCGGACGGGCGCACAACCTGTTCTTTACCCCGTCGGCAGAGGGCAGGGACTTCAATTCCGTGCTGCAGGAGGTGCAGGAGTACATCTCCGGCGCCTACGCCGCACTCATCACCGAAGGCGGCGAGGACTCCAAGGAACAGCTCATGCGCTACATCACCAAGTACCTGCAGGACCGGCGTATCGCCGTAGCAGGCATGACGCAGACGGAGCTGGTGGACGCCATCTATTCCGAGATGGCGGAGTTCGGCTTCCTGACCCGCTATATCTACGCCGACGGCATTGAGGAGATCAACATCAACTCGTGGCGGGATATCGAGGTGCAGTATTCGGACGGTCGAAGCGAAAAGCTCACGGAACACTTCGATTCGCCGGAACACGCCCTCGCCGTCATCCGGCGAATGCTCCACGCCTCCGGTATGGTGCTGGACAACGCCAGCCCTCTGGTCACGGGGCACCTGACCCGCAACACCCGTATTGCCGCTATGAAGTCCCCCGTGGTGGATGAGGATGTGGGCGTTGCCGCCTCCATCCGAATCGTCAACCGCCATAATCTCAGCCGTGAGGATCTGCTGCGCAGCGGCACAGCCACAGCGGAAATGCTGGACTGGCTTTCCGTATTTTTACGCTATGGGATCTCCATCTGCGTGGCGGGAGCCACCTCCTCCGGCAAGACCACGGCGGCAGGCTGGCTGCTGACCACGATCCCAGACAGCAAACGCATCTTCACCATCGAGAACGGCTCCCGTGAGCTGGAGCTGGTGCGGGAGGAAAACGGTAAGGTGACCAACTCGGTGGTCCATACCCTGACACGTGACAGCGAAAATGAGCGTCAGCGGATCGATCAGATCGCGCTGGTGGATATCTGCCTGCGCTTCAACCCGGACATCCTGGTGGTGGGTGAGATGCGCGGCGCTGAGGCCAATGCCGCGCAGGAGGCCGCCCGCGTGGGCGTGGCGGTGCTGACCACCATCCACTCCAACTCCTGCGAGGCGACCTACCGCCGCATGGTGTCCCTGTGCAAACGAGCCGTGGATATGTCCGACGAAACGCTTCTCAGCTATGTGACGGAGGCGTATCCTATCGTGGTCTTCTGCAAGCAGTTGGAAAATAAGCAGCGCCGCATGATGGAGATCATGGAGTGTGAGATCCTGCCCAATGGGGATCGCCGCTACAACACGCTGTTCCGCTATGTCATCACGGAAAACCACATGGAGAACGGAAAATTCGTCATCGAAGGACATCACACGCAGGTGAACGAGATCTCCGTGAGTCTGCGCAAACGCCTGCTGGAAAACGGTATGCCCAACGAGGAGCTGCAGGCTCTTTTGAAACCCGAAAAGGAGGTGAACGCCACTTGACAGCCCTGCTGCTGACTGCGTGCGTCGGCATGATCACCGGCGCATTCCTTATCTTTCGCATCTCGCCCATGGACTTCACGCTGGGTGTGTTCCGCCGGTTGACCGCCGGGCCCAAAAGCATCCGGGATGACATCAATGAGACGACCCAGCGCAAGAAGCCCGGCCTCTTCCGCCGTGAGATATCGGAAGCGCAGACGGTCCTGCAAGCCACCGGCAAGGAGGAACGCGTTCCCGTGCTTTGCGCGGCATCCCTGCTGCTCTTTGCCGTGGGTGCGGGCATCGCCATCATCATGAATAACCTCTTGCTGGTGCCGGTGCTGGCGGCCGGCATGATGTTCCTGCCCTTTTGGTACATCAAGCTCACGGCCGGACACTACAGGAAAGCTGTTACCGCCGAGCTGGAAACGGCGCTCTCCATCATCACCACGGCCTACCTCCGCAGTGAGGATCTGCAGACCGCCGTGGAGGAGAACATCAACTACCTGAACCCGCCCGTGCAAGGCGTGTTCCGCAGCTTCCTCACCCGCATCAAGCACATCGACCCGGATATGAATGCGGCGTTGGCGGAGCTGAAGTCTGCCATTGACAATGAGGTGTGGCGGGAGTGGTGTGAGGCACTCTCCGCCTGCCAGTATGACCACAGCATGAAAAGCACCCTTAATCCCATTGTGGCAAAACTCTCGGATATGCGCATCATCAATGGGGAGCTGGAAAATCTCGTGTTCGCTCCCCGTAAGGAATTCATCTCCATGGCGGCGCTGGTGGTGCTGAATATCCCACTGCTGTACTTTCTCAACAAGGACTGGTATGCAGCCTTGATGACCACCGTACCCGGCAAAGCGGTGCTGGCGGTCTGCGCCGCCGCTATCTTTGTCTCCTTTGCCAGAGTGGTCAAGCTGACCCAGCCCATTGAATATCGGAGGTGACGGACATGACGATCTTACTGTTCCTTTTCGGCGTGGCCGTTGCCGCGGGTCTGTTCTTCATTCTGGCGGATATCCTGAAGCTGCCCCGCCTTTCCACGGAGAAGGCACTTCTGTCCGCAGGGCGAGCCGAGAAAAAGCGGATGAGGTCGCTGGACGCGATCTTCCTTGGCTGGGCCATCAAGCTCTCCAGGTTTATCCGAATGGACGAGTACAAGCGTCACCGCATGGAGCGCACGCTGAGTGCTGCCGGCATGGATATGACGCCGGAGGTCTATTTGGCCTATACCATCCTCAAGCCTGCCGCCGCGCTGCTGGCGGTCATTCCGTGTCTGCTGATCTTCCCTCTGCTCTCGCCCATCGTGGTGCTGCTGTCGATATTGCTTTACTTCAAGGAGAGCCGCAAGGCGGAGGAAAAGGTCACCGAACGCCGCGAGAAGATCGAGGGTGAGCTGCCCCGCTTTGTTGCCACAGTGGAGCAGGAATTGGACGCAAGCCGCGACGTGCTGACGATCTTGGAAAACTACAAGCGTCACGCCGGTCCCGACTTTGCCCGTGAGCTGGATGTGCTGACAGCGGATATGCGCTCTTCCTCTTACGAAGCGGCACTGGTTCGCTTCGAGGGCAGGCTGGCGTCGCCCATACTCTCGGACATCGTGCGAGGGCTCATCGGCGTCCTGCGTGGTGATGACGGGCGCATCTATTTCCAGATGCTCTCCCACGACATGAAACAGCTGGAGCTTCAGCGGCTCAAGGCACAGGCGGCGAAGATCCCGCCCAAGATCCGTGTGTATTCCTTTATCATGCTGGTCTGCTTTATGCTCATCTACATTGTGGTCATCCTCATGCAGATCCTCACCTCGATGGGAGGGCTGTTCGGATGAAATACAAATGGAAGAAACGCTCCGGCGAGGGCTACATCGACACCTGCGTCCTCATCCTCTGCGCCATGCTGGTGATCGCATTGGCGGTGAAGGTGCTGCCGGTGTATGTGGCAAAGCAGCAGCTTGACACCTTCGCCGCCGAGCTGGTGCGGGAAGCCGAGATCACCGGCAGAGTCGGGAGTGAAACGACCTCCCGCGCGCAGGTGCTTTCCGAGCGGTTGGAGATCGACCCGGACATCCGCTGGTCCCGCACCGGCCGCATCCAGCTCAATGAGGAGGTGACGGTGACGCTGACCATGGATGTGGACATCGGCTTTGGAGGGCTTGGAAGCTTCCCCATTGAGCTGACGGCACAGGCCAGCGGCAGATCGGAGGTGTATTGGAAATGAGAAAGCTGCTTTTTCGCTCCCACTCCGGTGAGGGCTATCCCATGGTCATCGCTGTGACCCTCTGCCTGCTCATGCTCTTTATGGTCATAGCGGAATATTTCCGGGTGAACATCATCGTGCAGGGCGTGCAGGACGCGGTGCAGCAGGCGGTCATTGCCACGGTCAATGAGAACTATGACGATGTGTACCATTCTGTGCGGGAGGGCTATGCCGCAGGTTGGTTCCCGGAGGGGGACGGCGAGTGGTTCGAGTCCATCGACGCCGGTGACATCTACGGCAACCTGTCCTATATTCTTGGCCTTACCACAGATGGCGAAGGCTACATGAAATACGCCGGAAACGAGCTGGAATATACGCTCTCCGACCTGTCCGTACATATCTCCAACAACGCCATCGCCTCAGGCCGGAGCGAGGGGTATCTCGCAACCGCCACCCTCCATCTGGAGGTCCCCACCCGCTTTGCCGGACGGGTGCTACCGCCCGTAAGCCTAAATCTGCAGGTGCAGGCCAAGTATATCCCGAAGTTTTAGTTCTTTTTGCTTCTTTCGGTAGACTTCCGAAGAAAGCTGTGGTATGTTCGGGATAAGAAGAAAAACCACTGACCCCTACAAAGGAGGAGTTCGACCTATGACAGACAAAACAAAACGCATCATCCTCATTGCGGCAGGCATCCTGCTCTGCGCGGCACTGGTGGTGGGGATCGTCAGCCGCCTTGCGGCGGTACCCATGCCCATCGACCCCGCCATCCCGGACGATACACCCAACACGAAAGATCCGGTTGTGAACATCAGCGATCCAGAGGTAAAGGTGGATAGCAAGACGGATGGTAAACAGCATGATCCCGGCAGGGATGCTGACAGCTCCGGTACAGAACAGACCATTCAGGGTGCGCCCACCAAGCCGGACGCGCCGGAGCATCCCGGCAAGACGGAAAAGGACCATGTGCCGGATGATGTGCCGGAAGCGGACCGCAACAAGGAAACGCCGCCCACCTACAAGCCGGAGCAGACTGAGGTAAAGCCCCAGCCCACAGAGCCTGCGGGCGGCAGCACCAATGATGCCGGACAGGTGTATGTCCCCGGCTTCGGCTATGTGACGCCCAGCGGTCCCAACGATGGCGGAACACTGAATGATATGTATGAGAACGGCAACAAGATCGGTATCATGGGCGGCTGACCTCGCCCTTCCAAGAGAGACACGGCTAAGAAGAAGCCGTGTCTTTCTTTATCTTCATGACAAGGAGGAATGCGCATGAAAAGGCTTTTGCCCCTGTTGCTGGCACTTGTGCTGGTAATAACCGCCATCGTTCCCGCCTATGCCACAGGGGATGGCAACTTTGACGGCGGTGGAGGCAGCATGGGGGACGGTACCAAGACCAACTACTGGAATCCCGGCATGGACGGCGTGAGAGTGTCTATCGTGGATGTGGGTTCCCATTCTGTGGTGCGAACCCCTATTGACTTAACCAATAAGGTTCCTGTAGCAAATGTTGCTCACTTCGGAAAGGTGTCCAAGTTGGCTTACAATGCGGGACGAGGATTGTCCGTATCGGTCAGCGGATATTCGTATCGAAATCCGAGTCAGAGCCTGCCCAAGATCATCTCTACGAGCAGCAGTAAAGCCAGTATTGCTGCCATCCGAAGCTATTTCACTGATGAACAGGTTATCCGTTCCATTGCCGGATACGCAGGAATGGACTTCGATACGCTCATAGGCGGAGACTATAAGCTGGTAGTAGAGCCGCTGGCCTATCTTTGCTATAACGGTCAGCAGTTTGCCATGACCGCCACGGAAGCGGCTCTGTATGACCAGATCGTCAACGGAGATCTTAGAAAGAAGCTGGGTACGCTCACCCATAAAAATCTGCCGCTGGCGATTTTTCTGGAGGAAGCGGATCTCGGCTACACTGCATGGTCCGGTAGCCGCACTGAGAAGGCATCCAACGGCGACATCATCTCCTCTCTTGGCATCGGCATCGTCCGCTTCAACGAGGTGACAACGCCGCCGGAGATCAATGACTTTGATTATGAATACCGCGTCAACACAGAAGTTATCACCTCCGTGGAGGTGCGCGGTGGACAGTCCGACCCGGACAACCCCGTATCGGTACGCTTTAACATTCAGGGCAGGACTTACACTGTCAGCAATGTCTACTACCCGGACGGCGACAGCCAGCTGGCATGGGTGCGCTGGCGTACTCCCGAGGAACCCTGCGTCATAACGATTTCCGTCAGCGTGTACGGCGGCGGCTCGGCGCAGGGTACCATCACCTGCAATATCGTGGATCTGGACGGCAACGACCCGCCCAATCCCCTGGCGGATGACCGCAACAACGGCTTCAGGCCGGCGTCTGTTCCCGAAAAGGAGCAAGTGACTTCGGCGTCCTGGGGCATCTGGTCACCGTGGTGGCAGGAGAATTGGGAGTGGGTAGAAAACTGGCAGAAATGCTGGCACACAGACCGCTGGACGGATGCGGACGGCAAGACCCACAGGGACCGCTGGTACCATTGGGTAGACAACGGCTGGTGGGAGGACCATGGCTGGTGGGAGTTTGACTACAACGGCTACTCTGCAAGCCTGACTGCATCCATGCGCATCACGCCGGACGAGAAGAGCCCCACGGCGACCGCATCCACACTGAAAAGCGGCTATGGCGTTCAGGAGAAGGTGACCGCAAAAGTCACCACAAATCAGAGTGCGGCGGTGACGGCAGCGCAGAACGCCGTGACCTATTTCCCGGAGTTTGGCTATGCGAACTATTGGCGGCTGCTGGAGGCGGATATCTCCGGGCGAAGCACGACCTTCCAATTCAAAGCCAACCCCTACAGCACCTACAACCGCCGTACCCACTTCACGCCCATTTGGTATCCGGACGGCAGCTATACGCCGTATACCTGGCTCCTGGACTGCTGGACACCCACGGGAATGCTCAGTATGAACCTGACGGACAGCGTCACCATCCGCGGGAATCTTTGGGAGGAGTGGCATATTGCTCCCGCAAAACAACGATAGAAACGGAGGAATCTATGAACAACACAAAACGCAAACGCCTTTGTGCGGCACTGGTGCTGTCCCTGCTGTTGGTCTGCGTGATGGGAACCACGGCCTTCGCTGCCGGTACCGGCGATGTGGCAGGCGCGGTGGAAAGCACATGGCAGACGGCATCCGGTCAGATCAAGACCGTGGTGAACAATGTAGTCTTTCCCGCCATCGACCTGATCCTGGCGGTATTCTTCTTTGCCAAGCTGGGGACAAGCTATTTCGACTTCAAAAGAAGCGGTCAGCTTGAGTGGACGGCTCCCGCCATTCTGTTCGCGTGCCTCGTGTTCACATTGACGGCTCCGCTGTACATCTGGCAGATCATCGGGATTTGAGGTGCAGACAATGACATTTTACGAACAGGAGCTTCGGAAGATCGTCGGAGAACGGTACCCCGACGCTACTTATGTGGGCAGAGCCTGCTATGTGCGTCTGAGCGATATGAACCGGGCAAAGATTCAATTTGTCACTGGAATCGTCTCCAATCAGTACAATGCCCTGCAGATGACAATTCTGAACCGCAGCGAAGGACAGGTGGATACCCTGCGCCTGCGCTTCTCGGATCTGCTGGGGACAAAGATGACCTCAAATCCCAACTTCCGAAATGGTGTAGAGCCCCACATTTGGGATGACTATGGAAAGGTGAGCTGGTATTTGTATCGCCCCACCCGGCAGGACTATGAGGCGCTGTCCGATGCGGTGTCAGACTATCTGGAGGTATTTCAGGATATGAGCCAGTCCGCTGACCGGGCGTGGGAGCAGACAATGTAACAAAAGTGTGATTTGAAGGCCGTACCAGCTGTACGGCCTTTGCCATATCCCAAAGCAGCTGGTGCGGCCTCACCCGGAATAGTGAGGTGAAACCGATCAATGTTCATTTGGGATTTTGTTGCCGCCAAGGTGTTAGGCCAGATCGTGGACTGGTTCTACAGTCAGATCGTAGGCTTTCTCGGCAACTTCTTTTCGGAGATGGGAAACATGGGCGCGGAGCTCTTCACCATGGATTGGGTGCAGAGCATCGTGCTGTTCTTCTCCTATTTGGCATGGGCACTCTACGGCACAGGGCTGGTGGTGGCCTGCTTTGAAACCGGCGTGGAGTATTCCAGCGGCCGCGGCAACATCCGTGAGACCGCCCTCAATGCCATCAAGGGCTTTATGGCTGTCAGCCTTTTCACCGTTGTTCCGGTCCGGCTTTATGAGCTGTGCGTCTCTCTGCAAGGAACCTTCACCGCGGCTCTCACCGGCTACGGGACTTCTATTGGCGATGTGGCCAGTGAGGTCATGCAGGAGTTCAACGCCGTGGAATCAATATCCGACCTGACGGCAGGGCCGCTGCTGGGCTTCGGCAGCATCACCAGCGGGATCATGATCCTGTTCTGCCTTATCCTCATGGCTTATGCCGTCGTCAAGGTCTTCTTCGCCAATCTAAAGCGCGGCGGCATCCTGCTCATCCAGATCGCCGTGGGAAGCCTTTATATGTTCAGCGTCCCTCGCGGATATACGGATGGCTTTATCCAATGGTGCAAGCAGATCATCGGCCTATGCCTGTCGGCGTTCTTGCAGGCGACGATCCTTGTCGCCGGACTTATGGTGTTCAAGGATCATGCCCTGTTAGGGCTTGGACTCATGCTCTCCGCCGGCGAGATCCCCCGTATCGCGGGAGCCTTTGGACTGGATACCTCCACCAAGGCAAACCTCATGAGTGCTGTCTATACCGCGCAGGCCGCCGTCAACACCACGCGCACGGTCGTACAGGCGGTGGCGAAATGAG
>ERZ779850.3984-NODE-3984-length-9858-cov-2.490666_pt1 | contig 9858 bp, 8 predicted proteins | sample MGYA00511249_ERZ779850 | MGnify/ENA primary metagenome ERZ779850 (study PRJEB29588, sample SAMEA2162475) | human gut metagenome | biome: human gut; feature: human-associated habitat; material: faeces | place: Denmark | collected 2008/2010 ...
GATATCAGGCGGCCGGTTTTATTTCTTATAAAATTTTAATTCAGTAATTAATCCAGATCAATAACATCCATCTTAAATGTGTCATCCATCTCCGTATGACTTCTCTTCTTTTCCGGGTGATTACTTAAGAGATCTGCCGTTGCATCAAATAACTCATCGTCGTCATAATCATAGTCATTTGAACCAAACATATCGTAATCATCATCCGAATAATATCCTTCAAAATTATCGAACTCTTCTTCATCTAAAGGAGTAAATTTTTCAAAATCATCTGTATCCTGAAGATTAATGTTCTTTACAGGTTTACGGATAGCAGGACCTGTCTCATCTAAAGAACGTACACCCTTTGCAGCTGCTTTTTTTGCCGTTGCGTGTTTGACGCTCTTCTGCTTCTTTGGTTTTTCCATGGCTTTGGCTATGTTTTCTGTAACCCAAAGATCATCCTCATCGTATCCTTCAAATTCATCTTCATCATCATATTTCTTAGCTGCTTTTTTCGAAACCTGTTTTGAAGCTTTCTGTGCTTTCTTTTCCTGTTTCTCTTCTTTTTTCTTAGCTTTTAATGCTTCCTCTTCTTCATCCAGATCAATTCCATATTCATCATACAGATCATCTAATTCCAGATCTCTGTGTCTAAGCTTGACTGCTGTGACAATAAGTACCAGAACAAGCAGTAAGATTAATGCAATTGCTATAATAACTACAATATCCAGGAAATTCTCTACAAAATTAAGGATTTTTCCCCATATTCCTTTTCCGTTACTTAACTTACTTTCTGAAGAAGAACTGCCGGTTGATTCCGGTGTGTATTTCTGATAGGTTCCATCTGTCGTATCATAACGATATGTTGTCTTTTCACCGTCAGAATTCAAAGCATAAATAATATAATATTCTGCGTCTTTTGTATCCTGCCAGGTGTCAAATTCTTTACCATTTAATGTCAGAGTTGTCTTCTGATACTGGCTTGGCAGATTCACCTTTCCATCATTCATCAATGGGATAATATATCTGTCTTTTGCAATCTCAACTTCTTCAAACGGTGCGAAAGATCCATCATCGCTGTTATACATATAGAAATCTGCATCATCGCTGTCTTTTTCAGTCAGATACATTGCATTGATTCCACTTGCCTCCTGTGTGATCACAGAATACTTTGAACCTTCAAATGTCAGCTCGCCTTTTTTAAAACCTTCCGGAATGATCTCTTCCGAAAAATCGCTGGTCACAACATACTTCTTGCCGTTCACTTTCACAACGGCACCATCTGCTGTCGATGTTGTTGTATCTTCGGTACTGGTCTCTTCCTTAATCAGAGACGGATCGCCAGCTCCGATCGTAACTGCAGAACTTCCCTGTGTTACTTCCAGGTTCGTTCCGTCTTCCGCAGTACCCGTAGCACTTGACACTTCGATATTCGAAGTACCTTCTTTTAATGCCTGAAACTTCAGATTAAATTCTGCAGTTGTTCCACTTCCGGTCCAGGAAATCTTAATGGTTCCATCCTTTCCCGTCGCATTATCACCGCTGATAAATCTCAATTCACTTTTGTCATACGTTAAAGTCGCTTCCATAGACTGCATTGATGAAGCAGAAGTCAGCTTGGTCTTTACATCAACTTCCGCTCCTACTGTAGTGGACGGATCCGCAAAACGCAGTTCTGCTGTCGCTGCTTCTGTTATCACCGACAGACATGGACATATCATACATATCGCCAAGAATGTTACAAATATCTTTTTAATTCTTCTCATGTAACCTACCCCTTTATCTTTTATTACTATTTATTCCGTTCCTTCTGTCGATCCAGTGGTTCCCGAAGTGCTGCCTGCATTATCTCCGGTCGTTCCACCTCCTGTTGTTGTCCCTTCTGTTCCTCCGGTTGTTCCCGTAGTTCCTGAGGAAGTGCTGCCTGTACTTCCGGTCGTTCCGCTTCCCGTCGATGTTCCTCCGGAATATCCGTTTGACGTACCGTAAGATCCGGTTCCGTAAGTGCTTCCACCCGTTGTTCCGTAGGTACTTCTTGTTGTACCGGTTCCGGATGAATTATTGGAATAATTTTCCGAATACCCCTTACTTCCCGGTGTCTCATCATCCTCGATCGTTGTACCGCTTTTGGCCTTATCTGACGCTTTTGCAGTAATACCACTTTCAATGCCTTCAATCGTGCTGGATACAGAATACCCATCACTTCCAAACAGAAATTTATGCACCTCAAGTACATTCGAAGACAAGGTCTTCGGGATTACGACACTTCCTACTTCATTTAACATATCCGTTGTATTTTCAGCCGGAAAACCAATCGAATCTCCTAATTTATACTTTGTAAGATTCTTTGCATATCCGATCATTTCAGCCAGTGTAAAGTTTGTTGATATCTGCGGAAATACACTGTCTATGATCTTATTAACAGTGCCGACACTCATGTTCTGCGCTTTATCTGCAATTTTCTGTAATACCAGGCGCTGACGTTCTGCACGCTTAAAGTCTCCTCCTTCCGTATAACGGATTCGGGAATAAGACACTGCCTGCACACCATTCAAATGATATGTACCCTCTACTTCCGGCTCGATCTTCTCATAACTTTTTCCTGTTACTTTTGAAGTTTCGACACAATAGTTGTTCATATGCACAACTTCATCATGCGTCAGTTCCAGATCCAGTCCTCCTACCGCATCGATAACATCTACCAGTGCATTAAAGTTTACGGTTACATATTTTTCAATATTCATATCCAGATTACGGTTAATCAGCGATACTGCGCCTTCCGGTCCTCCAAAAGAATATGCAGAATTCGCTTTATTATAACTTCCGTCATCTAATTCTAATAATGTATCACGATAAATAGATACCAATTTAACTTCTTTCGTATCATTATTCAGACTTGCTATTATGATCGTATCACTTCGATTTCCTTTGCCCAGATCATTTTCTCTTGAATCCAGACCAAATAACGCTACATTCGTGTATCCTTTTTCATGTTTTACTTCATCAGAAATGTTTAATTTATCTGTATCGAGTTTCACCGAACTCAGTTTATTCATCTTACTTGCCAGAATGACTGATCCTATAACTACTACGCCCAGAAGAGTTCCGCCTAATACAGCACCTATTTTCTTCCCTATAGACCAGGTCGCAAAGCCTCTTTTTCTGCGACGCCCTCTTCGTCTGACCTTTTTCCCTGTATTTCTTGCCATACTTCATATCCTTTCCGCATTTATCCTAAATTAACACAAACCTTTTTACATATTACCCTATTTTTTTCTAAATTTCAATATTTTCAGTCCTGTTTTCCTGTTTATGTCCAATATCTCGGATTCATTGTGCATTTTAATACAATCTTTTTCGGCAGTTTTTGATATTTTCGTCCAAGAAGATATCCTGCATATTTCGCTACACAATCTGTGAAAAGTTTAAAAACAAGCCATGGCCTTCTCTGTTTTATCAAAAAAGCGACTGTATTCTTTATCAGTTTCATTCCTTCTTTTTCTGAGCTTACCTTCCGGAATATCTCAGGATGCTGTGCCTGGGAAACGGCCATATCAAAGTTTCGGTGAAACTGTTGTGCAAAATTGTAATTATGCGAATGGATTACCCTTGCTTTTGCATTATAATATACTTTCTGTTCATTCTCTATAACCTTCGCTGCGTATATCATATCTTCATTAAATATTGCTTTTTTCTCGAATCCACCGTTTTTCAAATACATATCCCGGTTATAGGCTGCACATACATCCGAACAGAAGAATGTTTTGATTCCCATTCTTTCCAGATCTTTCGAAGATTTCACTTTGCTTTCCGGCGGATAATTAAATTGTCTCGTATATCTTTCTAATAATGTACTTTCTTTTCTAGGAAGCTGTCTCGCATACGCAACTGCAACATTTGCTTCTTCCAAAGCCTGTACCAGTTCACTTACCAGATACTCGTTATCCGGGCAGGCATCCTGTGTCATACAGATCACAATATCTGCATCCGATTGCCGGATTCCTTTGTCTCTCGTTGCGGCATGATCAAATTCATCCGGAGTAATCTCTTCAACTGTCACATTTTTATAACGTTCCTTCATGCTTTCCAGACTCTGTCCGTCTGTTGTATGCATCAAAAAGATACGGTTTACTTCATAGGTCTGTCTTTCCAGACGCTCCATCAGCTTTTTAAATTCTGATCCCGGATGATATACCGGAATTACGACATCTACTTTCTTCTTATTCATTTTGTGATGTTCCGCTTTCTGTTGTATTTGGATATACATTGGTCATATCATTCAAAGTATTACTTATATCTGTAACCGTTGCCGTCGGTGTATAATCCTTATTCGGATATAAGAATTGATGCAGCTTTATTACATTTTCTTCCAGTCCTTTCGGGATGACATATGAACCACTGTATCCCGGTATCTGTTCCGGAGTTTCCAGATCAAACGGGAAACCTGTTGTTTCGCCCAGCTCATAATCAAAGGCACCTGTGGCAAGACTTAATATCTCCTTTGTAGTGAAGCTTGTTGATACCTCCGGCATTACCTTATCTATAATCTTATTAAGCGTTGCCAGATCCTGCTGTTTCAATTTATCTGCTGTTTTCTTAAGGACCAGTCTTTGTCTTTCTGTTCTCTTATAATCACCGCCTGCTGTATATCTTATTCTCGCATAAGATACCGCCTGCACGCCGTTTAATTTATACGTTCCGGCTACTGCCGGTTCGATCTTCTTATATTTCTTACCTGTTACTTTAGAAGTCTCTACACAATAGTTGTTCATATGCACAACTTCTTCATCCGTTAATTTTACCGTAATACCATCAACCATATCTATCACATCGGCTAATGCAAGGAAATTGACACTGACATAATCCTGAATATTAAGATCCAGATTCTCATTGAGCATATTGACTGCCGTCTCAGGTCCGCCTACTGAATAAGCCGCATTGGCTTTATCATAATGTTCTCCGTTCTGTTTTAACATCGTATCCCTGTACACAGACACAAGCTTTACTTTTTTGGTTTCATTATTGATGCTTGCGATCATAATCGTATCTGTCCGGTTTCCTTTTCCAAGATTCTTTTCTCTTGAATCCAGACCAAATAATGCAACATTGGTATATCCGGTCTGTTTCAGTCCGTTGTTCTTTATATTCGAAAGATTGGTGCGTTCCATTTTTCCCAGCTTAAATAAGCCAAACGCCGTTGTTCCCAGAATACACAGAATGATCAATTCCAAAATAATTACAAGTCTTCTGCGTCTTCTGCGTTTTTTCAGTCTTTTTCTTCGTATTTCCTGCTGTCTTCTGGTTAATCTTTTTTTATTACGTTTACTCATGACTTCTCCTTAAAGCTAATAGGCATTTTTATTAATAAATCCTTTGAAAAATGTTAAAAATATAATCTTAAAGTCAAATCCAAGTGTCCAGTTTTCAATATAATACAGATCATGCTCTATTCTCTTCTTAATAGACGTATCTCCTCTGTATCCATTTACCTGAGCCCATCCCGTAAGTCCCGGTCTTACCTGATGTTTGATCATATACCGAGGTATTTCTTCTTTAAACTTTTCTACAAACTGCGGTCTTTCCGGTCTCGGCCCTACAAGACTCATGTCCCCTCGAAGGACATTAAAAAGCTGAGGCAGTTCATCTATACTTGTTTTTCTTATAAACCTTCCGACCGTCGTAACACGCGGATCATCTTTGGTCGTCCAGCCTTTCTTTTCTTTTTTCTCATCCTGTACGATCATTGAACGGAATTTATACATTTTAAACGGACGATTCTGCAGCCCTACTCTTTCCTGCGAAAAGATCAAAGGCCCCGGCGAAGTCTTCTTGATCATAATTGCCGTTACGATCATAACCGGAGAAAAGAGAATAATTGCTACAATTGCTCCAAATATATCCACTCCGCGTTTCATCCATTTATTCAGCGGATCACTTAACGGAACTCTTCGGATATTGATCACCGGAAGTCCCTGCAGATCTTCGGTGTACGGCTTGGTCGGTATAACGTTATTATAATCCGGAATAAATTTCGTATGCACACCTGATTTTTCACACATTTTAACAATTCTTTCCAGCTTATGATATTCAGCCAGACCCAGTGTAATTACGATTTCATCCAGTTTATTTTCCGGCAGCACAATTTCCAGATTATCAATTCTTCCCAGTACCCTGACCTTCTTATATTCTGTTCCTCTAGGAACATTATCGGCAAGGATACCCCGGATATTATATCCCCAGTCCGGATTTGCCAGGATTCTGTCAATGTACTGTTCTGCCGCACGGCTGTATCCGATCAGTAAGATATGTTTCTGATTAAATCCCTGACTTCTGATCTTCCGAAGTCCCATTCTGATCACATTACGCTCTACTATTTCCAGAAAAATATTAATACAGTAAAAAACAAAGATCATCGTTCTGGAAAAATCTGTCTGATGTCTGAAATAAAGTACTAAAATAAATACCAGAAAGCCTATCGTGTTCGCCTGAAGGATATTCCATGCTTCCAGTCTTCTTCCTCTGACTCTTTTCGGAGTATATAACTGAAAAATATAATATAGCAACAGATATCCCGGTATAATGAATATCAGTACACTCATATATACTTGCAGAGAAAGATACCACGGATCCATCTCAAAAATGCCGCTCCTGAATCTCAGATACCATGAAAGCACATACGAAATTACAATCACTACCGCATCCAGTACCACATGTATTTTATTTAATAACCCTTGATTTTCCTTGATCAATTTTACTCACCAACTTTATCTATTATTTCGTTTTCCTATGCCAAACGCCGGAAAATATTTATCCATAGTTCTATCTGAATCTTTATATAATTCTTAAGATGGCCGGATTCATATTTTACTTTATCTGATTTTTCCCCCATATGCAGCCCTTCTTTAATACCATTGACATATAGCTTTCCGTATCCCTTGCGAAGGAAAAACAGGTACTTCCCCAAAAATCCCACAAAAAGGAACGGACTGTTCAGTATCTTCTGTACAACCGGCATATTTTTATATATCAGATATACATTATTGCGTGAAGACATCTTGACTTTAAATTCATTATATCTTGCTCCGCTTGCCGCACTTCCCACATGGATCACTTCTGATTTGGGTTCATATAAATTATCGTATCCCGCTATCCTGGCACGATATCCCACATCTATGTCTTCCAGATATGCAAAATGCTTCTCATCAAACATTCCAATCTCTTCAAATACTTTTTTCCGATAGATTGAAGCCCCTCCGCATGCTGCAAAAATCTTTCTTATATTATTGTATTTCTTCACACTTTTGTCTTTTCCATATGCGTATGCCCATCCAAGTGCATTATAATAGGTTCCTGCGCTGTCAATTTTGGACGAATCATGGTACTGGATCATCTTAGGCTCCACAGAAAATATGTTCGGATCTTTCTTGATCGAATCCAGCAGATACTTTACATAGTTATCTTTTATCACCGTATCATTATTTAACAAGATCACATATGGTGTATCTGTCTTTTCAATACCGATATTAACTGCTCTGCAAAAGCCATAGTTCTTATCCAGCATCACACATTCAACTTCCGGATATTCTTTTACAACTTCCTCTATACTTCCATCATTCGAGGCATTATCTATGATCAGGATTTTCTTTTCTGTCTGATCCTTTTCATACAAACTTTTCATACAGGAAAACAGATACTCTTTTCCTTTGTAATTAGGTATTACGATTGTTACTTCACACATAATTTCTCCGTTAGTTCACTTTCAGGGAATAGTCCCATTTTTTTAAGGAAAGATTCGGATTATACGCTGGATCTCCATTTTTCAATATGTCAATCCAATGGCTGCGCATATATTCTATCTCTCCCTGAAATCTGCGCACTTTTTCTTTCGTATCTTCAGCTCCTCTGGTCTTAGATTCATAATGATATAACTCTACATATGGATCATACACGATCAGATGTCCTTTTTCCCGTATTCTAAGACATAGATCCACATCATTAAACGCTACTTTCAGCTCTTCTTCCAGTCCGCCGACTTCTTCAAATACCGAACGTTTCATCATCATACAGGCCGCTGTCACGGCACTTAAATCCTGCTGGATAGCCGCTCTGTGCATATATCCTGTATAACCGCGTTTCATACCGACAAAGACACTGCCGGCAACTCCTCCGATTCCAATGATAATTCCCGCATGCTGCACCGTATCATCCGGATAATATAGTCTAGCACCTACTGCACCGACTTCTTTTCGCTGACATGTTGAAAGCAACTCTGTAAGCCAGTCACGACTTATCACTTCCATGTCATTATTTAACAGCAGTAAATAATCTCCCTTTGCCTGTTTTGCACCAAAATTATTAATTGCCGAATAATTAAATTCTTTTTTCCAGTATACGACACGGATCTTATCATTGCAAATCTGTTCATAGTATTCAAAAGTCTTCTCTTCCGTACTATTATTCTCAATAATGATAATTTCATAATTCTCATAATCCGTCAGTTTTTCTATTGACTTCAGGCATTTATCTAATGTCTCTGCCTGATCTTTATTCGGGTTATTGATATTTGCATCCGGGTGATATTTTCGGCTTAGTGCCCGGTATGCTTTTTTTATTTCGTCATCAGTAGCGCCGCGGGAAATGCCAAGGACGCTGTATGGATCATTCATGATTGTTCTCCTTATTCTGGTTTTCATATCGTTTGGACGTAACCATAGTATACCTGCACCACACCCCGGAATACAAGATGTTTCTTAAAATATCTGCGTGAAGCAGAATCGGAAGCTGTTCAAATTCTCTGGAACATTCGGCCATCATCATGGTCAGAAGAGTGCGGCATTCTGTGGCGAACTGTTCTGGAGTTTTTTGCAAAAATGCTTCCTTTAGCGGATTGTAGCTGTTATTTCCAATATCCTTTTCTACATCTTCATAGGCGTCCATGAGGTAAATGAATTTGCCAAGGAAGAATCCGATTTTTCGAAGAGATAATTCCCATGCGTCTGGTTCCCAGGCAAAGATTTCAGCCATGATATCACCGAAGAGTCCTGCCATAAGGTCAAGATTTGTCTCACCTTTTTTTTCATATTGATTGATTTCTTTTAATTTTGAGTGGATTAGCCGGACTTTTTCCGGGTAATTACTTTCAATCTTTTTGATCTTCGGCTCCAGCGCTTTTGCAGCAATATATCCTTTTTTCTTTCGCTCATCAGTCCAGTCGTCCTTACATTTATAATAGGAAAGAACGAGATTCATGGAAGCTGCATAATCTGTATATTCGTTGATTTTTGTCGGATGTTTCTCAAGAGGGTGCGCAATGCAGCGAGTTTCACCGGCTATAGTCTTTGGTTCGTAAAGCCCGGTGAGCAGGACAATGAGAAATGTCATGTCGTAGGACAGTGTCAGTTGACCACGCTTTCCGTAACATTCTTTCAGACGGCGACAAAGACCACAATAGTACGCCTGGTACACATCGTAGTCTTTGAATTTCATTTCAGCTTTGTTGATTGCAATATATCCAAACATAAAAAGCCCCTTTACTTAGCTCTTCTTGATAAATGTTGTGTTACATTTCGGACAGCGGATTTCAATACGGCCTTTGCCTTTTGGTACACGTATTTTCTGTTTACAAGTCGGACATTTGTAAATGTGATGTGTCTTTCTCTGTGCCATTATACTTTTCTGTGAGGCGAAGAAATGTCGAACTTTCGCTGTTTTTGCCAGATAAGCCTGGTTCTCACAGGCACGTTTATAAGTTTGTCTTGAGAACATACGGAAATATGTGTAGATCAAAAGTGCCCAGCACAGCAGGGATAATACACTTCCCAGTCTTGCAGGTACAAAGTTCGCCAAAAGTATCAGTACTAAAGAGACTATAATTGT
>ERZ779850.3990-NODE-3990-length-9835-cov-10.170859_pt1 | contig 9835 bp, 8 predicted proteins | sample MGYA00511249_ERZ779850 | MGnify/ENA primary metagenome ERZ779850 (study PRJEB29588, sample SAMEA2162475) | human gut metagenome | biome: human gut; feature: human-associated habitat; material: faeces | place: Denmark | collected 2008/2010 ...
AAACCTTCTTTCTCTTGCTTGACGGAACGTTTCCGTTCCGCTACAATAAAAACGATTCAAAGACACATTCTATTTCAAGATAGAGAGGAAAATTTCCGTGAAAATCTTAAAAGTAAAATGTCTGGCCCCCACCCGGCTCGACAACTATCTGATGCAGCAGTTCCCGGCGCTGAACCCGGGCCGCCTGAACAAGGCTCTGCGGGAGAACAAGATCAAGCTGAACGGCAAAAAGCAGCCCCTTTCCACCCGCGTGATGGCAGGCGACGAGATCAAGCTGTTCATCCTGGACGAGGTGCTGGATGCCGACAAGCGGGTGGAAGGCCCGGCGTGGAAGAACGCCCGCGGCCCGGCACAGGTCATCTACGACTGCCCGCAGATCCTGGTGGTGAACAAGCCTGCAGGCCTTGCCGTGGACGGCCCCGAGGACGACACCCTGCTCAACCGTGCCCTGCTCTACCTCAACCAGCAGGGCGAGTACAAGGAGAACGATCTGTACACCCCGGCCCTCTGCCACCGGCTGGACACCGGCACCAGCGGCTTGGTCATCATTGCCAAGACCCCCGAGGCCGAGCAGCTGTTCCTTGAGGTCATCAAGAACCGCGAGGTCAAAAAGACCTACCTCTGCGTCACCTTTGGCCGCCCCACCCCGCCGGACGGCACCCTGGGCGGCTACCTGCTCAAGGATGCAGACCGGGGCATCGTGAAGATCGTGCCCGACAAGCAGCCCGGTGCCAAGGATGTGGAGACCCAGTATGAGACCGTTGCCGTCTCCGGCCGTCTGGCCCTGCTCAAGGTCCGGCTCATCACCGGCCGCACCCATCAGATCCGTGCCCACATGGCAAGCATCGGCTGCCCCATCCTGGGCGACAGCAAGTACGGCAACAACACCGCCAACCGGGAGCTTAAGCTCAAGTATCAGGCCCTCTGCGCCTGGGAGCTGGTCCTCCCCCGCTTCACCTCCCCCGACTTCGCCGACCTCTCCGGCAAGACCTTCCGCGCACCGAAGCCCTGGTATTACCAGCAGGTATTGGATGGAACGTTGAAGTAAACTTTGCTTTATCAATGTTGATTGCGAGGATGTTTTATGGCTCTTCCAAAGTATAACGAGTTTTATCGGCTTGTGTTGACCGTTTTACAGGATGGTCAGTCGCATTCCATGAAGGAGGTTCGAGATTCTATCGCTCAGACGCTCCAGCTGACCGAAGAGGATCTTTCCGAAACGCTTTCCAATGGTTCTTCAGTCTATGCCGGGCGGGTCGGCTGGGCAAAGACCTATCTCAAGAAAGCTGAAATGATCGACTCCCCTCAGCGGGGTTATATTGCCATTACACCGGCTGGCCGCTCGCTCCTTGCCAGCACAGAACCAATTACCAATGCAGTTCTTGCTCAGAAGTGCCCCGCGTTTCTCGATTTCTACCGGCCGCAGAATACAGACAGCACCGCTTCTGCACAACCGCAGGCCAGTGTCCCGGATGACGCGCCCGAAACACCGCAGGAGACCTTCGAGCGGGTGTATACTCTTATCAACAATCAACTGGCGGACGATCTGCTGACGGATATTCTGAATCAAAGCGCTGCTTTCTTTGAGCATCTTGTGGTTGATTTGATGAAGGCTATGGACTACGGCGATGGATTTGTTACCAAATACAGTGGTGACGATGGCATCGACGGCATCGTCCACGAGGATAAGCTGGGATTCAACCTCATTTACATTCAGGCCAAGCGCTGGAAACCCGACACCACGATTGGAAAACCGGAACTCCAAAAGTTTGCAGGTGCCATGATGGGGCCGCCCAGGGTCGATAAAGGACTTTTTATCACCACTGCCAAGTTTTCGCCCAAAGCGAAGGAGTATGCCAATGCACAGCACATCATTCTGGTGGACGGTGAAAAATTGACCAACCTGATGATTGAGCACGGCGTGGGTGTTTCCACTCAAAAGACTTACCTCATTAAGCGCATCGACAGCGATTATTTCTCGGAAAACGACTGACCAAAAAGCGGCACCTCTCCGTGCAAACGGAAAGATGCCGCTTTTCTTATGCTAGTTCATCAGATCCTCACCATATCCCGGGTGATCTCGGCCAGAGAGTGTGCGCCGCACATCTGCATGGTATCGGCCAGCTCGGCGGCGATCTTGTCGATGTAGCACTTCACGCCTTCCTCGCCGCCGCCGTAGACTGCGGTGACAAAGGGGCGGCAGATGAGCACAGCGTCAGCGCCCAGAGCCAGCGCCTTGAACACATCCACGCCGGAGCGGATGCCGCCATCCACCAGAATCTTCACACCGCTGCCCTTGAGGGCCTCTGCGATCTCCGGCAGGACCTCGGCGGTGGCGGGGCACTGGTCCAGCACACGGCCGCCGTGGTTGGAGACCACGATGGCAGCAGCACCGGCTTCCTTGGCCTTGAGGGCACCCTTGACGGTCATCACACCCTTGACGATGAAGGGGCGCTCGGCCAGCTTGACGATCTCGGCCAGCTCGGCAACGCTCTTGCTGCCGGCGGGCGGGGTCATATTTTTCAGGAAGGGCAGACCGGCGGCATCCACGTCCATGGCCACGGCAAAGCAGCCGCTGGCCTTGGCCTGCTCCATCTTGGCCTTGACAGTGTCAATGTTCCAGGGTTTGATGGTAGGCACGCCGCAGCCGCCTGCAGCGCCAATGGCCTTGGTGGCCATAGTCATCACATCAGGGTTGGTGCCGTCACCCGTAAAGGCAGCAATGCCGTTTTCGGCACAGGCGCGCACCAGCACGTCATTGTAGGTCATATCGGTGTAGGTGTCGGAATAGTGGAGGTTCACCGCACCCACAGGGCCTGCAAAGAAGGGATACCTGAAGGTTTTGCCAAACAGCTCCACACCGGTGTCGGGGGTGCCGTTCTCGCACAGGGTGTCCATGTTCACCCGGATCTCCGCCCACTTATTATAATTGCGGATGGCCGTATCGCCCACGCCCTTGGCACCGGGGCCGGGGATCTGGTTTTTGCAGGCCACGCCGTTGCACACGGGGCAGGCCTTGCAGTACTGCCCGATGCACTGGCGGGCATTGTTCAAAACATCAGCGTAATTCATATCGCATCCTCCTGTTCAGGTTCCATTTTTCGAGTGGAACCTGCAAATTCCAACCGTTCTCTGCCCACATCATAGTCCGTTTTTATGGGTTCGTCAAGGGGATTATCAGGTCCCGCTTTTTCTAACGAAAAAATGTATGGCACAGAAACGTTGATTTTTAGATTTTTCAAATTTTTTCAAAAAAATCCTTGACAAAAGTCATCCTTTCAGGTATTATAGTGGAGCGCTGAGGGCCACGGCCCGAAACGCTGAAAACTGAAGATGTGGAAAGATGGCTGAGTTGGTCTAAGGCGCACGACTGGAAATCGTGTAACGTGTCAAAAGCGTTCTGGGGTTCGAATCCCCATCTTTCCGCCAGAAACCCCGGAACGAATGTTCCGGGGTTTTTCTGTTGACGTAAAAAGGAGTTTCTACAATGTCTGCTGCTATTACGATTGCAATGCCGCGCATGGTGCCGAACCAGCTGCTGGCGGATGCCCACGCAAAATATCCTGAAAGCCTTGCCCGGGCCGGGGCAGAAATGCGCTGGATCGAGCTGGACGACCCCGACAAAGCCGTGCAGGATGCGCTGGCCTGTGACGGCCTGCTGCTGCCGGGCGGCGGCGACATCGACCCGAAATTCTACGGGCAGGAGCGCATCCCTGCCTGCGGTGAGCCCAACGTCCTGCGGGATACCGCCGAGCCGCTGCTGCTGCGCGCCTTCCTTGCCGCCGACAAGCCGGTGCTGGCCATCTGCCGGGGCATCCAGCTGATGAATGTTGCGCTGGGCGGCGATCTGTATCAGGACATCAAACCCTTTGAGCACGTCCCCCACAACGACCATTGGGGCAAGATCCACACCGTCACCGTGCGGCGGGACACCCTGCTCTCCCGCATTCTGGGGCAGGATACCGTACTGGTCAACAGCCAGCACCATCAGGCGGTGGACAAGGTCGCCCCCGGCCTTGTGCTGTCGGCCCTGAGCGAGGACGGCATCGTGGAGGGCATTGAGAAGCCGGACGCAAAGTTCTGCCTGGGCGTGCAGTGGCACCCTGAGTGGCTCAGCGCTGCCGACCCCGCCATGCAGGGGATTTTTGATGCCTTTGTGGCGGCCTGCAAATAAATTATAAAAAAATCAAAGCCAACTTGAACGATTTTTAAGCTCTGGATCGTATTCCTTATAAAGAGAACAGGAGGTTCTGCCATGAAATCTTCCAAAAAGCGTTCCCGCGCCGTGGTCACGGTGGTGGCCTGCATTCTGGCGGTGTGTCTGGTGGCTGCGCTGGTCCTTTTCAGTCTGGTCAACAGCAAAGTCCGTGCCTTACAAAAGGGTGCGGCCTTTGAGTTCAGCTATAACATCACCGCACAGGACAGTTCCAGTACCCCGGCCCTGTACAATATTCTGAAACAGGTGGGTGCAACCTCCGGCGATGTGGCCGGGCTGTATTCGCCGGGGCAGCTGCAATTGTACCTGTACCCCTCCGGCGGGCTTGCCCGCGCCGAGACCGGCGGCACCGACTTTTTCACCGACCTCTATATTGATGCCAACGACACCTACTTCGATGCCGGGCGGCTCTACCGCACCCTGCGAGATTCCATCGCGGACAGCGTGCCGCTGGTGGGTGCGTTCCTGCCGGAGTGGTCTCTGCCCAACTACATCACGCAGGCCCAGCTGGCAAAGATCCTCGGCGTGCCCAACACGCAGGTGGCCATGCAGGAGATGTCCGGCTATACCATGACCCTTAGCCGCCAGTGCGTCGTCCACCCCGATTATGCCAAAAAGGGCTACACCTACTACCAGTTCCCGTCTGAGGGGGAGGACGCGGCTGTCCTTGTGGTGGGCCTGCCGCTGAAGTCCCTGCTCTTCGATGACACCATCCCCGTGGATGTGCATGTGGAGATTCCCGCCCACGGTGTCAACGCAACCCTGAGCGGCACACTGAAAGCCGGTGTCAACAGCCTTTCGGCTCCCGTCAGTGTCATTTCCGACAGCGACATCGATTCCATTGTCCAGCTCCGGGAACGTCTGGAGCAGTTTGCCGATCTCATCAACACAGCATTGAAGCGTGTGCAGTAACAAAAAAGCAGAGCCGTGCAGCGTTTGAACTGCACGGCTCTTATCTATTTCAGCGCTTATGCTCAATGTGTTCCTGGATCCATTTGCCGCCATCACCGCTGCCCACCGCACTGTTATAGACAATGCCGGTCAGCTCGCTGGTCAGGTCGGACTTCATCTTTTTGTACTCCTGCTCTGCCTGATCCGCAACGCTCTGGTCACGGCCATTGTCCCGCAGGTACTGGCGCAGCTCTTTCAGGATGGCGTTGAACTCCTTGTCACACTCGCCCTGAACACTGGTCAGCTTGGCAGTTTTAGAAACCACGATGGAGACCTTCATCCCCAGATTGCGCTCCTCCACCGGGTGGGAGATGTACTCATCGTAGGCCTCGTAGATCACGCCGTAGAGCTTGGATTCCGTCTGCTTCTTCAGGTTCTGCAGCTGGCGGATGTAGCTGTCGATCTTGGCATCCACCTCATTCTCCGAAGCAGCGGAGCTGCTGGAGGCATGGCTGCTGCCGGGGGCCTGACTGCTGGCCGCATGGCTGCCGGAAGCCGCAGAGGACGCGGGCACCGAGTGTGCAGCACTGGAACCGGACACTGCGGAGCTCACGCTGTCCGCCTTGCTTGCGCTGGCGGCAGAGGAGGCCTCACTGGACGAAGCTGTCTCCGAAGAGGAAATGCCAAGTTCCTCTTCCAGCTGTTCCAAAAAGGACGAAACCGGGGATTCTCCTGTTGCTTCACTGCTGACGGCGCTCTCGCTGGAGGCGGCGGCGCTGGAGGGTCCCTCAGCTTCCCCGCCGGGCAGAGCGGAGGACGGCACAGAGCTGGCCTGCGCCTCGGACACAGGGGTGCTTTTCCGCATCCCTGTCAGGATCAAAGCAGCTGCCACGGCCACCACAAGAACGATGACCGCAGCCAGCTGGTAAATTTTCTTTTTCTGCATCTGGTACAAAATTCTCCCACTTCAGATTTCGTTCCCGGACTTTTGCCACGCAGGAACAGGTCTATCATATCATCCCCGGGGGAGAATTTCAATGGATAAATCGTGAAAAATGTCGCCTAACTGCCTTTTTATAACTGGATTTCGTCCCATTTCACAGCCTGCCGGAGACGCGGTCAGTCTTTTTTCACGGCCACAAGAACGCGGATCTTTCCACCCGCCGCGCTGCCGTGGGCATCGTACCAGCCGATGAGGCTGTAATCCTCGGCGTTGATCTGAGAAAGGGTGGTGGCGTAATACTTGCCCTTGTACCACAGATACACCTGCATGTCATCGGCAGTCTCATAGCGGGTGGAGCCGCTCCGCACCGAGGCCGCCCCCAGCTGATCCACCGTGACCGGGAGCAGCTGGGCCATGGTGCCCACACTGCCGGAAGCAGTCTTGCGCACCGAGATGCCGCCCGCCAGCACGGGATACTTCACGCTGGTCTTATAGGTGGTCTGCTCACCGTTGACGTAGCAGACATAGTTTGCGCCGCTGCTCAGGTAATCCAGCACCGAGCTGACCACGCCCGTGGTGCTGTTGGCACCGATCTTGAGCAGATAGCTTGCCAGGCTGGCGGTGCTGCTGGTTACGCTCTCCCACAGGGTGCTGCCGATGCTGCCATCGACCAGGCCATACAGCAGGGTGCTGGTGAAGGGCATCACACTTTTCACCGCACCGGCCACAAGGTCAGAGGCGCTGGAACCGGTGGTGTTGGAGGTGGACGAGCCGGAGCCGGTGTTCGTGGTGGAGCTGGCTGCGGTGCTGATGAGATTGGTCACATCATCCAGCACCCCGTAGGTCCACAGGTCGCCGGTGGCATCGTTCAGGATGAGCCGGTCAATGGCACCGTTCTCATCCACGGTATAGTAACGGACATCCGAGGCAGAAAGTGTCACCCCCGATAGGCGGCTGGGACTTACTGTCCCAGCCAACCCCTCCGCTGTCGTATCCAGGATCTCCACATCCGAAGCAAGGGCCGCATCGCCCAGCGCGGTGCCGTCCGCACGGATGGTGCCGCTGACCGATTGGCCGCTCAGGGTCTCCACGTTCTCCCCGTCGGCGTTGACGGTGATCTTCACCAGCCAGCCGGTGGGAAAGTTCAGGCTCTTGTCCACATTCACGGTGCGGGTCACGCCATCGGTACAGGCCACCTGCACGCTTTGGAGCACATCCGCGCCATTTTCCTCGGTCAGGCTGCGGGAGGCAGTCTGCACCACACCGTAGAACACGCTGTCGGCTTCCTCGCCGGTCAGAACGGCCACCGCCTCGTTGTTCATGCCCAACAGCAGGGTGACCACCTGCCCCACTCCGCCGCCGTTGAGGGACGAGAGGACCGATGCCGCTGCCGAGGAAGCCAGCGTGTAACTGGTGCCTGCCACCGTCACACTGGTGGGGGCGCTGGCGCTGGGCGAGACCGCCGTGATGCGGCCCGCCGCCTTGCGGAAGTAGATCCAGACCGTTCTGGCGCTGGCGCTGTAATAGTAGACATCGTAGGCGTTCAGAGCGGCATCTGTGGCCGCGGTATCATTGCGGTAGACCGCCGCCGGGACAAAGGGCAGCTGGGTGGTGCCATCGGCCACAAAGGGGCCCTCCACACTGCTGAGCAGCACTGAGGACAGGTCGATCCGGCCATCCGTCACGGTAAAGCCCAGCGTGGCGGCATAGGTCTGGTTTTCAGCGGTGCTGGCCGTCAGGGCATTATAGAAGAGAACCGCGGCATCTTCCAGGGTCAGGCCCTGCCCCTGCACAGCGCTCAAACCGGCCCGCAGGCCCAGGCTGCTGGCCTTGTTGAGCTGTGCCGCCGGGAAGCTGCCGCTCAGGGTGGTAACATCATAGCCCAGCAGCTTGAGGGCGGCGGTGCAGGCCTCTTCCAGCGTCACACCGTTGTCGGGCCGGAAAGAGCCGTCGGTGTAGCCGCTGAGCCACCCCTGCTGGACGGCAATGCGGATATAGGGGGCATATTCGTTCCCGCTGTCCACATCGGTGAACAGGGTGCCGGTATTCCCCTGCGTGGCGGCGCTCTCCCGGTAGGCCGAGAATGCCACCAGCAGCTTTGCCAGCTGGCCCCGGGTCAGGGCGGTGCTCAGGGCGGAGGCCTGTTCGCTGGTCAAGCCGCCCAGCGTCACGGCAGTCTGCACCGCCGCATTGCTGGCAGCGGCATTTGCCGGCACCACCAGCATCGAGCAGACAATGCAAACGGCCAGAAGAAATGCTAGAAAACGTTTTTTCATATCGAACTCCTTAACAAAGGGTTTCATTGATCCTTGGCTCCCCTATCAGAGGAGCTCCGCAAGACGCTGGCGAAGCCAGACCGAAGCGGTGAGAGGTTTAATCATATCTCAATGCTTCAATGGGGTTCAGCCTTGCGGCACGCTTGGCAGGCAGGTAGCCGAACAGTACACCGATGCCCACCGAGATGCCAAAGGCCACCAGCACCGAGGTCATGGAGGGGGCCACCGTCAGTTCCATATCCGACACCAGCAGCGAGAGCACCCGGTTGGCCAGAGCGCTGAGCAGATAGCCCAGTGCAATGCCAAGCAGGCCGCCCAGCGCGGAGGTGGTGGCCGCCTCGGTGACGAACAGGGCAAGAATGCTGCGTTCCTTCGCGCCCAGCGCCTTGCGAATGCCGATCTCCCGGGTGCGCTCGGTGACGGACACCATCATAATGTTCATAATGCCGATGCCGCCCACCAGCAGGGAGATGGCTGCAATGGCGGTCAGGATCGCCACCACCATGTTGATCATGCTGGTCATGGTCTCCAGCATCTCGCTCAGGCTGGTGATGAAATAGCCGTCCTCCGCGTGGAGGATGGATTCGATCCCTACTACCAGAAGATTCTTACCCTCATCGGCAAGTTCATCGCTCACCAGAACCACGCCGTAGGAGCTGGCGCTGGTCTTGCTGATGCGCTGGGCGGTGGTATAGGGCACAAAGATCATGTCATCGTCGGTGCCCTCCTGATCGGTCGTACTGCTGACATTGGCTTCCAGCACGCCCACGATGGTAAATCTCTCACTGCCGATCTTGATGGTCTGGCCGATGGCGTTGCCGCCGTAGGCCGCACGGGCAATGTAATCGCCCACCACGCAGACCTTTTTATTGTCCGTAATGTCCACATAGGTCAGGCCCCTGCCCTGGGCCAGCGTGCGCCCCATCATATCCAGGTAGGTCTCACTCACGCCCTTGACGCTCGTATAGCCATAGGTGGTGGTATCCACCTTCACGGTACTGTCCAGCGTGGTGGTGGGCGACATGCCGGTAAACACCTCCGGGTGGCTGTCCACGATATCGTACAGCTGCTGCACGGTCACGGTGCGGGAGCCGCGGCCCGTGATCTGGACACTGAGGACATTGGTTCCCATCTCAGAAAAGCTGTCCTTGATGCTCTGGGTCATGCCATTGCCCAGACCCACGATGACGATGACCGCCGTGACACCGATGATGATGCCCAGCATGGTCAGAACCGTGCGGAACTTGTTGCTCCAGATATTCTTGACTGCTTCGCGGAAGGTCTCGTAGATCATGCGTTTTCCTCCTGTTCTGCCGGGCCGATGTTCAATGTCGGCTGAACGATGGCTTCCGGTGCCCGGGCATCGCCATCGTAGACCACACGGCCATCCTCCAGCCGGATGATGCGCTGGGCCTGCACGGCAATGGAGTTGTCGTGGGTGATGAGCACCACGGTGTTGCCCTGCCGGTGGAGCTGCTGCAGCATTCCCAGCACCTCGCGGCCGGTGTG
>ERZ779850.3991-NODE-3991-length-9833-cov-2.851401_pt1 | contig 9833 bp, 9 predicted proteins | sample MGYA00511249_ERZ779850 | MGnify/ENA primary metagenome ERZ779850 (study PRJEB29588, sample SAMEA2162475) | human gut metagenome | biome: human gut; feature: human-associated habitat; material: faeces | place: Denmark | collected 2008/2010 ...
GGAAAAGCGCGCGGAAAAACCCGCCGCCGAACAGACCATCTCCCAGATGCAGGCGCTGCGCGAGGCGATGCAGGGAGACCGGGCGCAGAAGCAAGAGCTGATCGACTCGTTCCGCGTGCAGATCGAAACAACCGAGCAGGACATTGCCGCGCAGTACGCGCAGATAGAAACGCTTCAGAAGGATGCAGACGCGAAGGAGCAGACGCTGAAGACAGAGGTTGAAGCGCGCACGGCAATGGAGGCTAAGCGCAACCAGACCGAAAAACAGGCGCAGGAAAAGAATAAGGATATTCTGCTTCTCGAGCGCGAGTCGGCAAGACTCGAACAGAAGAAAGCGACGAGCGAACTGGAACAGAAGCAGCTGATCGACAAGCTCTGGGAATCGTATGAGCTGACGCCCTCGAGCGCGAAGGAGCAGACCGTGGAGGTCGAATCCATAGCAGCTGCCAACCGGCGCATCGGCGAGGTCAAACGGAAGATGTCGTCTCTCGGCACGCCGAACCTCGGCGCGATCGACGAATACGCCAGAGTCAGCGAACGCTATGAATACCTTTGCTCGCAGCGCGACGACGTGCTGCACGCGAAGGGTGAGCTGGAAACTATCGTCGGCGATATCACGCGCGAAATGACGGAGATCTTTGTGCGCGAGTTTGCGCGCATCAACGAGTATTTCGGCGCGACGTTTACCGAGATGTCCGGCGGCGGCAAGGCGGCTTTGGAGCTGGAAGACGAAAAAGAGCCGCTCTCGTGCGGCATTGAGATTAAGGTCCAGCCGCCCGGCAAGCAGCTCAAGACGATCACGCTTCTTTCCGGCGGCGAGAAGGCATTTGTGGCAATTGCGCTGTACTTTGCCATTTTGAAGGTCCGCCCGACGCCATTTTGCATGCTCGACGAGATTGACGCGGCGCTGGACGACCGCAATGTCGAGCGGTTTGCAGCGTATCTTCATAAATTCAGCGGCAAGACGCAGTTCATCGTTATCACGCACCGCCGCGGTACGATGGAGGCGGCGGACGTTCTGTACGGCGTGACGATGCAGGAGCAGGGCATCTCCAAAATTCTGCATCTGGACCTGGATGAATTGCAGAAGCAGCTTGGAATCACAGCATAGACATAAAGGAGAGCATACATGGGATTTTTTGAAAAACTGAAGCAGGGACTGAGCAAGACGGCAAGCTCCATCTCGAGCGTCTTCACCGCCTCGGAGCTGGACGACGAGTTTTATGACGATCTGGAAGAGCGCCTGATTCTCGCGGACCTCGGTATGCAGACAACCGAAGAGGCGATGGAAAAGCTCCGGGCGCTGGTGCGCGAGCGGCACATCAAGACCGTCGAGGAGGCAAAGCTTGCCCTGCGCGAGGTGCTTGAGGGCATGATGGACGTGGGCTCGACAAAGCTTGATCTTTCCACAAAGCCGTCGGTGATTCTTGTCATCGGCGTCAACGGCGTGGGCAAGACGACGACGATCGGAAAGCTTTCCAATCTGCTGCGCGAAAGCGGCAGGAAGGTCCTTCTGTGCGCGGGCGATACGTTCCGCGCGGCGGCGGCGGACCAGCTGGAAATCTGGTCGAACCGCGCGCATGTGGATATTATCCGACAGAACGAGGGCGCGGACCCGGCGTCGGTGCTGTTCGACGCGATTGCCGCGGCAAAGGCAAGAGGCTCAGACGTGATCATCTGCGACACGGCAGGCAGGCTGCACAACAAGCAGAACCTGATGAACGAGCTGGGCAAGATTTCACGCATCATTGACCGCGAGCTTCCCAATGCGAGCAAGGAGGTTCTTCTGGTGCTCGACGGTACGACGGGGCAGAACGGACTCATTCAGGCAGAGCAGTTCAGCCAGATCGCCGGCGTGACGGGCATGGTTGTGACGAAGCTCGACGGCACGGCCAAAGGCGGCATCTGCGTCGCCATCGCGCAGGAGCTGGGCGTGCCGGTGAAGTACGTCGGCCTCGGCGAGGGCATCGACGATCTCCAGCCGTTCAACGCGGAGGAATACGTCAAGGCGCTGATCTAAGACAAAAAAGCATAAGACTCGCGAGACAATAAGGAGACGAATATGGAAATCACTTCTGTTTGCCCCTATTGCGGAAAGGAAATGCGAGATGGAGCCATCCCTGTCTTGCGTGATATTTACTGGTGTCCAAGAGGTGAGGACGGCATGCTCAAAGACGGATTTGGCGACGAGAAGGAACAGGTCTGGCTTGGCAGAGCGGGGCTGTTAGGAGATTATTACACGCCCGCCCGTTACTGTGAGAGCTGCAAGGTGGTCATCGTGCCCGTGCCGGAGATCGAATGGCCGCTTGACAAGCTCGATAAAAAGTTCACAGCCTGGCAGGAAAAGATGAGCGCGCAGCGCGAAGAGCGCAAGGCGCAGCGCGAGGAAGAAAAGCGCGAAGAAAAAAGCAGGAAGAGACGGGAAAAAGACCCGTGGGAGGTTTGACGATGAAATTTGTTTTGGCAACGCAGAACCCCAAGAAATTGAAGGAAATGAGCGCTATTCTGGGCGAGCTCGGCGTGGAGGTCGTGTCGGAAGCCGACCTCGGCGTGAAGATCGAGGTCGAGGAGACCGGCGAGACGTTTGCGGAGAACTCGCTTTTGAAGGCCAGGGCCGTCATGGAGGCGACGAAGCTGCCCGCCATCGCGGACGATTCGGGCTTGTGCGTCGACGCGCTGAACGGCGGCCCCGGCGTTTACAGCGCGCGCTTTGGCGGCGAGGGGCTGGATGACACCGGCCGCTACCGTCTTCTTTTGCAGATGATGCACGGTCAGGCCGACCGCCGCGCCCACTTCCACACGACGATCACCTGCGCGTTCCCGAACGGCGACGTCTTGCAGGACGACGGCGAGGTCGAGGGTACGATCGCGTTCGCGCCGATGGGCGAAAACGGCTTCGGCTAAGATCCCGTGTTCTTCGTGCCTGACAAGCGGAAGACCTTTGCACAGCTTTCGGCAGAAGAAAAGGCGGAGATCTCGCACCGCGGCAAGGCACTGCGGGCATTCAAGGAAACGCTCAAGAATTATCTTGCGGAACATCAATAAAAAGGATAAGGAAATACTATGGAATTAAGCAGCAAACAGCGCGCGTATCTGCGCAGCCTTTCCAATGACCTCGACGTGATCGTCCACATCGGCAAGGACGGCATCGGCGACAACCTCGTCAAGCAGGCGAACGACGCGCTGGAGGCGCGTGAGCTCATCAAGTGCCGCGTGCTTGAAAACAGCATGCTCACCGCGCGCGAGGCGTGCGACGAGCTGAGCGCCTTGACGCGCAGCGAGCAGGTGCAGGTCATCGGTACGAAGTTCGTGCTCTACCGCCCCTCGCACAAAAAGGACAAGAAGGACAAGATCGTGCTGCCTAAGGCAGCGAAGAAGACCGTGTAAAAGAGAAAAAGAGGTCGAACAAACTTGAAGATCGGAATTTACGGCGGCAGCTTCAACCCGCCGCATCTGGGTCATATGGCCGCGGCCGAGAGCGCGGCAAAATATTTAGGGCTCGACGAGCTCCTGCTCATCCCGGCGGGTATCCCGCCGCACAAGATGCTCTCCGCCGACGCGGCAGGGGTGGACGACCGCCTTGCGATGACGCGCCTGATGGGCGAGCAGATCGCGCTCGACACGGGCGTAAAGGTCACGATCTCCGACATGGAGATCGCGCGCGGCGGCAAGAGCTACACCGCGGACACGTTGCGCATCCTGCATGAGCAGCGCCCCGACGATGAGCTGTGGCTTCTGATGGGGACGGACATGTTCTTGACGTTCCAGTACTGGTACAAGCCGGACGAGATCGTGCAGTATGCGGGCCTGTGCGCCTTTGGCCGCACGGAAAAGGATGGCGAGGAGCTTTTCGCCCCGCAGCGCAAGTACCTCGGCCAGCGCTTTCCGGGCAGCCGCATCGTGACGATGACGCTGCCGAACCTTGTCGACGTCTCGTCGACGGAGCTGCGCGCGCGCATCCCGAAGAGGGAGACGGATGGGCTTCTGGCCCCCGCGGTGCTGGGATATATTTACCGCAAGCATCTTTATGGAACAAATCTCAATTTAAAACGTCTAACCTTAGAGGACCTGAGACCCATCGCGCTCTCCTACCTCAAGGCCAAGCGCATCCCGCACGTGCTCGGCACCGAGCAGACGGCCAAGGCGCTCGCGGAAAAGTACGGCGCAGACGTCGAAAAGGCGCGCTTTGCCGCGCTTCTGCATGACTCGACCAAGCGTCTTTCGATGGAAGAGCAGCTCGCGATGTGCGAGCACTACCACATCGTGCTCGACGAGCTGGAGCAGCATGCGCTCAAGCTGCTGCACGCCAAGACCGGCGCGGCGCTCGCGCGCGACGTGTACGGCGCGGATGACGAGATTTACAACGCGATCCTGTGGCACACGACGGGCAAGGCAAATATGACGTTACTTGAAAAGGTCATCTATCTTGCCGATTACATCGAGCCGAACCGCGACTTCGACGGCGTGGAGGATCTCCGCAAGGTCGTGTGGGAGGATCTGGACAAGGGCCTTGAAATGGGCCTTGCCATGACCGTGGAGGAAATGGAGCAGATGGGCAACCCCGTTCACCACAACACGCTGCAAGCGCTGGAGTATTTGAGAGGACATACCCATGAGTGATCAAAGAGAGATTTACGAGAGAGACAGGGAAGACCCCTATTACGAGGGGCGGCACACGCACCGGAAAGAGGGCTTTTTCGAGCGCAACTGCGACGAGGCCTGGGAGCAGGTCAAGGAGACCTTTTCCCACCCAGGGAGGCTCTTTGCCAAGGTGCTGCTCATCGCGCTGCTGTGCGGTGTGGTTGCCGGCGGCAGCTATCTGCTGAAAATCCGCGCGCCGGAGCTGCCGAGCAAGGACGACGGCAGCAAGAATAACAACACCGAGCAGACCGACGGCATCGACTATGGCGACGGCGTGCGCCCGAAGGCGGGCGGCGAGCGAAAGAGCAAGGATTTCTACACCGTGCTCATTCTCGGCCGCGACACGGGCGGCGGCGGCAACACCGACACGATGCTGCTCGCGAGCTATGACGTGACGAACCAGAAGGCGACCGTCATGTCCATCCCGCGCGACACGATGGCCAACGTTCCCTGGGACATTAAGAAGATCAACTCCGTCTACAACTACTACGGCGGGGGGGACAAGGGCATTCAGGCGCTCTATAAGGAGATTGCCCAGCTCGTCGGCTTTGAGCCGGATTATCAGGTCGTACTGGAATGGGATGCCGTCGGCGAGATCGTGGACGCCATGGGCGGCGTCTATTACGATGTGCCGCGCAACATGAACTACGACGACCCCTATCAGGATCTTCACATCCACCAGACCAAGGGCTACCGCAAACTCAGCGGCAGCGATGTGATGCAGGTGCTGCGCTACCGCCACGACAACGATATGCGCTATGGCTATCCGGACGGCGACCTTGGCCGCATCAAGACGCAGCAGACGCTTTTAAAGGCGATGATCGAGCAGCTTTTGCAGCTCAAGAACGTGACGAAGATCGGCGACTTTGCTCGCGCGGTGAAAAATAATGTTACCTCGGATCTTACGTTCGAGGAAATGCTCTGGTTCGGCTCGCAGGCCGTCATGGGCGGACTGACGATCGACTCGGTGAACTTTGTCACGATGCCGAACACCGGCAAGATGGTTTACAGCCGTTCGATCGGAGGAATGCTTTCCTACGTGGTGCCGAACGCGCAGGAGCTTTTGGATCTCGTCAACAACGAGCTCAGCCCGTTTGTCGAGACATTCACAATGCGCGACCTTGACATCATGTCCGTCAACTCGGATGGCTCGGTGTCCTCGTCCACGGGCCATGTGGAGGACAGTAAGGCTGCCAAGCCGCAGAACCACCATTCCTCCTCCGGCTCACAGACCGGCACAGGGGACAGCGGCACGACGACCGATCCGGGTACGGCCACCGATCCCGGCAATACCGGCGACAACAGCGGCACGACGGTCGACCCCGGCAATACCGGTAACAACAGCGGCGGTACGACCGTTGATCCGGGCAACACGGGCGATAACAGCGGCACGACCACGCCAAGCGAGCCCACCACGCCTGTCGATCCCGTGACCCCGACCGGCCCCGGCACGGGAGAGAGCGGCACGACCGGCGACAACAGCGGCACGGCCGGCAGCGACGAAATGCCGGAATGGCTGCGCCCGTAATGTAAAAGAATAAAAATAATCAAAAACTCAAAATAAGAAAAGGAGACCCCCTATGTTACCTGCAAGAGAAATGGCCGAGATCGCCGTCAAGGCGCTCGACAGCAAAAAGGGCAAGGAGATCAGACTCATCCGCATCGACAAGATCACGACGCTCGCAGAATACTTTGTCATCTGCACCGGTACGTCCAACACGCAGATCAACGCGCTGTGCGACGCGGTGGAAAAGGAACTGACCGAAAAGGGCGAGGAGCCGCTGCACCGCGAGGGCTACCGCGGCGGCACGTGGGTTCTGCTCGACTACGGCTGCGTCGTCGTCCACGTCTTCAACGACGAGGCGCGCAAGTTCTATTCCCTCGAGCACCTGTGGGCCGACGGCGAGGAAGTCGACCTGAGCGCCATCCTGCCCCACGCGGAGTAAGGGTGATCCCACCTGAAAAATAACGCTTGACAAGGCGGGACAAAACGCCTAAAATGGTCATGCTGAATTTATGCAAAACGCGATGACGGAGCAAAAAGACGCGTGATTTTCACCTGAAGAGAGCCGGCGGTCGGTGCGAGCCGGTGGGAAAATGCGCGTGGATGACTCACTCCCGAGCAGTCCGCCTGAAAGGGCGGAACGGTCGCCCCCGTTACGGGCAAGGCTATGAAGCCGCTGAGGGCTCACGGGAAACCGTGCGCTGAATCAGGGTGGTATCGCGTAATGTGTTCGTTACGTCCCTGACCGTTTGAAAAACGGTCAGGGACTTTTTTCGCATCAAAATACTATTTCACATAAAGGAGAAGATCCATGAAGTACGATTTCGCAGCCATTGAGAAAAAATGGCAGGACAAGTGGGAGCAGGTAAAGCCCTACGCCGCCGTGACGGGGGACAAGCGCCCCAAGTTCTACGGCCTGATCGAATTCCCGTACCCCTCCGCCGCGGGTCTGCACGTCGGCCACCCGCGCCCGTTCACGGCGATGGACATCATCTGCCGCAAAAAGCGCATGCAGGGCTACAATGTCCTCAACCCCATCGGCTTTGACGCCTTCGGCCTGCCGACGGAGAACTTTGCCATCAAGAACCACATCCATCCCGCCATCGTCACGCAGCAGAACATCAAGAACTTCACCCGTCAGCTCAAGATGCTCGGTTACGGCTTCGACTGGGACCGCGTGATCGACACGACCGACCCACAGTATTATAAATGGACGCAGTGGATCTTCCTCCAGCTGTTCAAGCACGACCTTGCCTACAAGACGACGATGCCCGTCAACTGGTGCACGAGCTGCAAGTGTGTGCTGGCCAACGAAGAGGTCGTCGAGGGCGTGTGCGAGCGCTGCGGCGCACCCGTTATCCGCAAGGAAAAGAGCCAGTGGATGCTGCGCATCACGAAGTATGCCGACCGCCTCATCGACGATCTCGACGACGTCGACTACATCGAGCGCGTGAAGACGCAGCAGCGCAACTGGATCGGCCGCTCCACCGGTACCGAGGTCACGTTCAAGACCAACACCGAGGATGATATCACCGTTTACACCACCCGTGTCGATACGCTGTTCGGCGTGACGTACACGGTCATCTCTCCCGAGCACCCGCTGCTTAAAAAGTGGAAGAGCATCATCAAGAACTGGGACGAGGTCGAGGCCTATCAGGCTGCCGCCGCCCGCAAGAGCGACTTTGAGCGCGGCGAGCTCAATAAGGACAAGACCGGCGTTCGTCTCGACGGCATCGAGGTCATCAACCCCGCGACCGGTAAGGTCGTGCCGATGTTCGTCTCGGACTACGTTTTGATGGGCTACGGCACCGGTATCGTCATGGGCGTTCCGGGCCACGACCAGCGCGACTGGGACTTCGCCAAGGCGTTCGGTATCCCCATCGTCGAGGTCGTCGAGGGCGGCGACATCACGAAGGAGGCCTTCACGCTCAAGGATGACACCGGTATCATGGTCAACTCCGGCTTCTTGAACGGCATGACCGTCAAGGAGGCCATCCCCGCGATGAAGAAGTACGCCGTCGAGCAGGGATGGGGCCATGAAAAGGTCAACTACAAGCTGCGCGACTGGGTCTTCTCCCGCCAGCGCTACTGGGGCGAGCCGATCCCCCTTGTCAACTGCCCCAAGTGCGGCTGGGTGCCTGTTCCCGAGGAGGAGCTGCCGCTCGTTCTGCCGCAGGTGGACAGCTACGAGCTGACCGACGACGGCGAGAGCCCGCTCTCCAAGATGACCGACTGGGTCAACACCAAGTGCCCCAAGTGCGGAGGTCCCGCCAAGCGCGAGACCGACACCATGCCCCAGTGGGCCGGCTCTTCTTGGTACTTCCTGCGCTATATGGACCCGCACAACGACCAGGCGCCCGTCTCCCACGAGGCGGAAAACTACTGGGGCCCTGTGGACTGGTACAACGGCGGTATGGAGCATACCACGCTGCACCTGCTCTACTCCCGCTTCTGGCATAAGTTCCTGTACGACATCGGCGTCGTGCACACGAAGGAGCCCTATGCCAAGCGCACGAGCCACGGCATGATTCTGGGCCAGAACCCGCACTACGTCGGCAACGTCTCCACGCAGGAGGAGAAGGACGCGCTCATCGCCAAGTACGGCAATCAGGCGCTGCGTCCGGCGGTCAAGATGAGCAAGTCCCTCGGCAACGTCGTCAATCCCGACGATGTGGTCAAGGCCTACGGCGCGGACACGATGCGCCTTTATATCATGTTCATCGGCGATTTTGAAAAGGTAGCGACCTGGTCTGACGACGCTGTCAAGGGCTGCAAGCGCTTCTTAGACCGCGTGTGGAACCTCGCCGATCAGGTGACGGACGAGGAGGGCGTTTCCGAAAAGAACGCGCCGATCGTCCACAAGACCATCAAGAAGGTCACGGACGATATTGACACGCTGAAGATGAACACCGCCATCGCCGCCCTCATGGCTATGGTCAACGAGTTCTATTCGAACGGCGTCAGCCGCGGCGACTTTGAGACGCTGCTGCTCATGCTCTCTCCGTTTGCGCCCCACATGGTCGAGGAGCTCTGGGAGCAGAAGGGCTTTGCCGCCAAGCATGACGGCAAGATGGCGATGCAGTGCGATTGGCCCGTCTACGACGAGAGCAAGACCGTCGCCTCCACCGCGGAGATGGCCGTTCAGGTCAGTGGCAAGTTCAAGGGCACGATCATCGTCCCCGTGAATAGCGATCAGGATACTGTTGTCGAAGCGGCGAAGGCGAACGAAAAGGTCGCCAAGGCCATCGCCGGCATGCAGATCGTCAAGGTCATCCACGTCAAGAACAAGCTCGTCAACTTGATCGTGAAGCCCTGCTGAGCGGAATTTCGGATTTTTTCAAAAATATGAGGAAAGATTATTGACAAGCCGTGATTTTTCTCATATAATACCACCGTTAGTCATGTGAATGACTCTTAAAGAGCGCCCAGGATCAAGCCGGGTGTATCGGAGGGAGGGAAAACATAAATGTCCGAGATCCACGTCAAGGAAGGCGAATCTCTCGACAGCGCGCTCAAGCGCTTCAAGAGAAGCTGCGCCAAGGCCGGTATCGTGGCGGAGGTCCGCAAGAGAGAGTGCTATGAGAGCCCCAGTGTCAAGCGCCGCAAGAAGAGCGAGGCCGCCCGTAAGAACCGCAACAAGCGTTATTACTAATTAGCTCAAAAAAGACCTGCCACAGATGTGGCGGGG
>ERZ779850.3997-NODE-3997-length-9821-cov-2.621032_pt1 | contig 9821 bp, 6 predicted proteins | sample MGYA00511249_ERZ779850 | MGnify/ENA primary metagenome ERZ779850 (study PRJEB29588, sample SAMEA2162475) | human gut metagenome | biome: human gut; feature: human-associated habitat; material: faeces | place: Denmark | collected 2008/2010 ...
CAAGCCCCAGAATGTTCTTTTTGTCCGTTCCTCTGACCAACTCAATGAAATAATCCGAATACATTCTACAGGCCTCCACGACATGGGACTCGCTGCGGATTAACGCTGCAAGCTCCTGCAGAATACTGTCGCCGGCCTCCTGTCCATAATTTTCATTTACATAGGCAAAGTTGTTCACGTCCAGATTTACCAGCGCGTACACCATGTTCTCATCCTGCGCAAGCCCACCGCTCTTTAATTTTTTCCGGATCAGCCTGCGGAATGTGTCCAGATTATACAGTTCCGTCAGCATATCCTGATTCTGCAGATGCCGTATCTCTGCCTGGTCATCGCTCTGCCTGCTGCGAAGGGAGACAAATACAGCAACCACCCGCGCGAGTTCACTGAGCATCCCTGCTTCCTCTTTGGAAAATCCCTCTGCACTGCTGCTTCCCACACACAGGCAGCCACTTCTGTTACCGGAAAATTCAAACTTTACATTTCCACAGTTTTTGATGGAAGTTCCATGATATTTCTCCGCCCCCAACTGGGGAACCTCCGTTAATATATCTTCCGTTGGCGTCGAGACAAAACGCCCGATTTCCGCCTCCCGGAACACTGTAACCGATTGTGGGAATACCTGTTGTTCCACCCGGCTGCCATCCCGGTTCCAGTAATTCATCAACACCATTTCCTGCTGTTCTTCCCGGTACTCAAACACCATGGCAAAGCCCAGCCCGTATTTTTTCCCAATCTGTTCGATCAGCACGTTCAAAGATCCGTTGATATCTTTCGCATGCGAGAGAAGGCTGAACGCAAAATTCAGGAACTCTTTATCCACCTTCTGCCCGCTTTCCGGAGCATATTCAATCCTGTCGCGCCTGCGCTCCCGCTCTGCTCCCTCTTGCTGCTTTTTGCCCGCAAACGAATAGTGGTCTTTTCCTTCCCGCTTCGTGGCATACATCGCCCGGTCAGCCATCGCAAACAGGGTCTCATAATCTCTTCCATCCTCGCCGTATACTGCCATGCCGATGCTGAGCGTCACCTCAACGATGGCGTCGTCGCCGATCAGCTTTTTTCTGGCTTCCCGGCCCAGCGCCGCGGCGCACGCTTCTGCCTCCTTTGGAGCCACATCCCGCATCAGCGCCAGAAATTCATCTCCTCCGACTCTTGCGGTGACATCTGTCTCCTGAAACTGGCTTTGCAGCACGCCGGCAATATCAGTAATTACCGTATCTCCGACGGTATGCCCGAATGTATCGTTGATCCGCTTAAAATTATCAATATCGATCAGGAACAGCACATGCTGTTTTTCCGGCTCACTTTTTAAAATCCGTTCTACCTCTCCGGATGCCGCCACCTTATTATAAAGCCTTGTCAGCGGGTCGCGCTTCGCCTCCTCCGACAGTTCCTCCTGAATCCTGCGGTCGGAGCTGACATCGTAGCTGCGTCCGATGATGCGGATAATCTGTCCGTTGTCCCCGACAATGCTCCGGTAAATCGTCCGGTACCACACATATACAGGTTCCTCCCCGGCAGCCGCCACATTCATCCGGTAATCAATACTTCCTGTCCGCACATCCCTGCTGGCTGCCTCCAGCACCCTGGCATACGCGGCACGATCCTCCTCGCAGATATCCGCGAGCATCTCCTCATAATCCATATATCTGCGCCCTGCCGTTCCCGGCTGCCCGTTCCCGCGATATTTGCGCGGCACCCTGAAACGCCGCTGTGCAACGTCGTACTCTAGCGGGAATTCATCGGTGACCTCTTCTAACATGCTGTACTGCTCCTCCATCAGGCGCAGTTCTTCCTCCAGATTCTTCCGCTTGTCTATGTTCCAGCTTGCCAGGATATAGTAAGGTACCGCGTCCCGGTAATAATACAGTCTGCACCGCATCAGTTCCCAGCAGACGCCGCCGCTCTTCGTACGGATGCGCAGTTCAATCTCCTCCGTGGTTCTTAGTTCCCGGCACACTTCGATGGCATCCTCGAACACACCGGTATCGTCCCGGTACAAATACTCCACAAACGGCGTATTTCCGGTCAGTTCCTCCCTGTCATACCCCTCTGCATGCAAAAATTCCCGGTTCACCATCTCAATATACAGCTCATTCCCGCCGCGGACTACCGCTATTCCGACCGGCATCTTGCCGATCAGATCTTTTCTCTGCCCCCGCTCCATGTCTATTGTATTTATTTGCGTATCCCCATACTCCATAAAATCAATCTCCTGAGATGCAATTTCCTCTGTCATACTTAAGATAACTCCGATTGCCTTCCCGTACATTATATCAAATTTTTAACGAAATCCAAACAATTTGTCACAGCGTGAAAGCCCTTTTTAATAAGAAGTTCCGGTTGCATTTCTCCGTATTTTTTAGTATGATACGAATTGGTGCAATAAAAGCAGGTGATTTACAAGAAAAGTTAGGAGAACATAAATATGATCAGTACAAGCAACATCACTTTACGAATCGGAAAAAAAGCTCTCTTTGAAGATGTCAACATCAAATTCACAGAGGGCTGCTGCTACGGTCTGATCGGTGCAAACGGCGCCGGAAAATCTACGTTCCTCAAGATTCTGTCCGGCCAGCTTGAACCGACGAGCGGAGAAGTCATCATCACGCCGGGTCAGCGTCTTTCCTTTTTGCAGCAGGATCATTTTAAATATGACGAGTACACGGTACTCGATACCGTTATCATGGGCAACAAGCGTCTCTACGATATCATGAAGGAAAAAGACGCGATCTACATGAAAGAGGATTTCACGGACGAGGACGGTATCCGCGCCAGTGAGCTTGAAGCCGAGTTCGCAGATATGGACGGCTGGAATGCTGAATCCGATGCAGCCACCATGTTAAACGGTCTTGGCATCCCGACGGAGGATCACTACACGCTCATGGCGGATATGCCAAGTGCCTTAAAGGTCAAGGTTCTCCTTGCACAGGCGCTCTTCGGCAACCCGGACATTCTTCTTTTGGATGAGCCGACCAACCATCTGGATCTCGATGCGATCAGCTGGTTAGAAGAATTCTTAATCAACTTTGAGAACACGGTCATCGTTGTTTCCCACGACCGCTACTTCTTAAACAAAGTCTGCACAAACATTGCAGATATCGACTACGGAAAGATCCAGCTCTACGCCGGCAACTATGATTTCTGGTATGAGTCCAGCCAGCTTCTCGTAAAGCAGATGAAGGAAGCCAACAAGAAAAAAGAGGAGAAGATCAAGGAGCTGCAGGAATTCATCTCCCGTTTCTCCGCGAATGCTTCCAAATCCAAGCAGGCGACTTCCAGAAAGCGTGCCCTGGAAAAGATTCAGCTCGACGAAATCCGTCCGTCCAGCCGTAAATACCCGTATATCGATTTCCGTCCGAACCGTGAGATCGGCAATGAAGTTCTGACCGTCGAAGGCATTACCAAGACCATCGACGGCGTCAAGGTGCTCGACAATGTCTCCTTTATCGTCGGACATGACGACAAGATCGCGTTTGTCGGAAGCAACGAGCTGGCAAAGACAACGCTCTTTAAGATTCTTGCCGGTGAGATGGAGCCGGATTCCGGCACCTACAAGTGGGGCGTGACGACCAGCCAGTCCTACTTCCCGAAGGATAACACCGAGATCTTTGATACCGATCTTCTGATCGTTGACTGGCTGACACAGTTCTCCGAGATCAAGGATGCAACCTATGTCCGCGGTTTCCTCGGACGTATGCTGTTCGCCGGAGATGACGGTACCAAGAAAATGCGTGTCCTCTCCGGTGGAGAAAAAGTACGTGTCCTGCTTTCCCGCATGATGATTATGGGAAGCAACGTGCTGATCTTAGATGAACCGACCGACCATCTGGATATGGAGTCCATCACCGCATTAAACAACGGACTCATCAAGTTCCCGGGCGTTATTCTTTTTGCCTCCCGTGACCATCAGGTTGTCCAGACCACAGCGAACCGTATCATCGAGTTCCTGCCGGACGGCACCTTTGTCGACAAGGTATCCACCTACGACGAATACCTCGAGAATGATGAGATGGCAAGAAAACGTCAGGTATACTCCATGTCATCGGATGACGAGGGCGATAACTAAGACCCGGTCTTTTTTACAAAATCACACGGGAGCGCTGTGTCAGGAAAAATCTCCGGCATAGCGCTCCCGTTTTCTGTTCTTCTAAATTCTGTTTTCACTCCCGCCGATTCCGCGATCCTGTTCTCCGGCGCCCCTACGCTTCCTTAGGCTTCCGGTACTCTGCCTCCCGCATACCGAGCGCAAACGCTCCCATAATACCCGGCTTTTCTCCAAGTGCCGGCGGCACGAGGTAGGTATCGATCTCCTTTAAGATTTTCTCATTGGAAATATACCCGCCCAGCAGTTCCTGCACTTTCGTGCGCACCATTGAAAAGAGCTGGCTCTGGTGCATAATTCCGCCCCACAGCACAATCTTCTGCGGAGAATACGTCAGAACATAATTTGCAACCGCCTCCGCGAGATAGAACGCCTCCATCTCCCAGACATCCTCCCGGTCCGCCAGTTCCTTTGCCGGTCTGCCCCAGCGCGCCTCCACCGCCGGACCGCTTGCAAGCCCTTCCAGACAGTTGGCATGGTACGGGCATTTTCCGGCGTAGGTGTCTTTCGGGTGACGCTGCAGAAGAAGATGTCCTGCCTCCGGGTGCACCAGCCCGTGCATGAGCGCCCCGTTACAGTAGACGCCCACGCCAACGCCGGTGCCGACGGTAATATAGATTGCCGTGTCGCAGTCTTTTGCGGCTCCCCAGGTAACTTCGCCAAGCACCGCCGCATTCACGTCCGTATCAAATCCGACCGGGACGCCGAGCGCCCGTGTAAAAGTTCCCACCATATCGACATTCTGCCATTCCAGCTTCGGCGTGCTGGTAATATATCCATAGGTCGGGGACGCACGGTGCAGATCCACCGGTCCGAAACACCCGATTCCGAGTGACGAGATTCCTTTTCCCTCAAAAAACGCAGCCATGCGCGGCAGGGTAATCTTGGGCTTCTCTGTGGGAATCGTCACACGCTCTGTGATTGTGACCTGATTTTCTCCCGGCTGTCCTTTGTCTGTCTGCACTTCCCCGATCGCGCACACCATCTTGGTGCCGCCCGCTTCTATTCCACCAATCCGCATCCTTCTCTTCCTCCCTTTTCTTATATATACCACTTCGGAGTTCTCTCCGCCAGTCATATTTCAAAGAACCGGAATATTTAAGAGACAGCAGCCCTCCCGGATGAATTAGAAAATTCTCCGCACCGCCAGCACGCTGCGGTAGGTTACCGGAGAAGTCAGCGTAATGCCTGTCTTTTCATTGCTCGCATGAATCAGTGTGTTATTGCCCGCATAGATGCCGACGTGGCCGCTATAGCAGACAATGTCGCCCGGCTGGATTTCCGACAGGCTGACGGCATATCCCACACTCCGCTGTTCCGACGATGTGCGCGGCAGATTGATTCCAAATGCCGCATACACGCCCTTGACAAATCCGGAGCAGGCGGTTCCGTTTGTCAGGCTGTTGCCGCCGTATACATAAGGGTTTCCCAGAAACTGTCTCGCGTAATCGACCACCGCCTGACCGTTGGAGGAAGCCGTCTGCGCACTTTGCCCCGCACTGCTTCCGGAACCGCTTCCCGCGCTGCCTCCGGAACTGCTTCCCGCGCTGCTTCCGGAACTGCTTCCCGCACTGCTGCCCGCGCCGGATTTTTTCACCTCCTGTTTTTCTGCCGCTTTGCGGGCTGCTTCCTGTTCTGCTGCCGCACGTGCCGCCTCCTCCTCTCTGGCTTTGCGCGCTTCCTCCGCCGCACGGGCTGCCGCCTGCCGTTCTGCTTCCTCTCTGGCAAGCCGCGCCTCTTCCTCCGCTTTTGACTCTGCATGAATGTACTCTGTGGACAGCGTCACATAATCCAGTGCCACATAACCGTCACCGTCCGCGGTGGACACTTTCGCCCAGCCTTCCGTCGACTCGTCGGTTACCACAACGTCATCGCCGTCCGGCAGCATGGTAAGCACCTTCGCCTCGGTTGTCGGCTCCGTCCGCACGAACAGGGTCGTCGTTGTGACGGTCGCCAGGCGCGTTCCCACACTTCTGGCAAGCTCCTCATCCCCCACGACCACATATTCCGCCTTGACATATCCGTTCACATTTCCGGACGTAATCCGGTACCACCCGTCCTCCGTCGTCTCCAGCACAGTGGCTGCGGATTTGTCGTAAAGTTTTCCAAGAATTTCACTCTCCGTATCCGGTTCCTGCCGCACGTTGACATAGTGATTCACCTGCGCCACTGCAATATCCGCAAACTCTGACGCGGTCTGCGGAAGTTCATTTTCCGCAATCTCCGCCGTCTCCCACGCTTCCTCTGCCACCATCTCCGGTTCCATCATCCGCGCCACAGCCGCGTTACTTTGCAGTTCCTCCACAACATCCGCCGTCTGCGCCTGCACTCCTCCCGCTTCCTTAAGCACCTGTGCCAGCGTCTGTGTCACGCCCGCCACCGGCACCTCACGTTTTTCCTGTCCTGCCTGCACCATTCCATAGCTTCCCAGTGTGACGGCTCCCGCCAGCAGAAGCGCCAGTATTGTCATTCTTTTCTTCATTATGTAGAATCCTCCCGATTTATTCCATATGCTTCCATATTGTTACTTATTTGTTACAAAAATATTTCATTTCTGCAACAACCGTATTGTAACAAAGGAACCACATGGAATCTACAGGGAACTCTTTCCATTTTTCGCTCTCTTTTGTCCGGTCTGCCGCTTTGTCCCGCAACGCAAAAGGAACCCAAAGGTTCTTTCGTCCCTGCGGGTTCCCTTCGTATTTTCCTTCCGGTTTAACCTAAACTTCCTTACTAATAGCAGAAGCTGTGTCCGCCGATCTTTTGGTCCAGTCTCGGCGTCAACGGTTCCGTAGAAAAATATAACGTATCATTTCTTAATATATGTGTATTTCCATTCAATACCTCATGAATCGAAGTGTATTCCTTCTCCGTGGGGTTTGCCCGCTCTCTGTTCTTCCAGGAACAGAACTGCGTCGGGTTTCCCTGACTGAGCACGTCATACAAGGTATCTGGATATTTTTCGGAAGCCATCCGGTTAAAAACTACCTCGACCACGGCTTCCTGCCCTTCTGTCGGCTCGCCCTGCGATTCCAGCCAGACGATTTTTGCCAACAAATCTATCTCCTCCTGCGTCAATGTGATATTCCAGCGGTTCTCTGCACCGGCCGTCGTCTCTGCCGTCGCAGGCTTGCTCTCTGCCGCCTCCGGCGCCTCTGCTTCCTCCGATGCTGCCTGTACTTTGGCTTCCGGCGTCTCTGCTTTCTCCGATGCTGCCTGTACTTCTTGTGCCGCATCGGACGGTGCCGCACTTGCTACCATTGTTCTGGGGTTCTTTGTGATTCCTGTCGCTTCATCTGATTCTGTCGTAAATGAATATCCGGATAAAACACGGCACACACCCGCAACCGGAACCTCAGTTCCGTCTGCCGCAGAAATTACATACGCGCTGCTGATCTCTTCTCTGCTCTCCCGTATCGTGTTCTTCTCCTCAATGTTGGCCGCAACCATAAGACAAATGCATAAAGTGCACAGCATTGTCACGTCCAATATTTTTCTGTTCATTTTGCTCCTTTCCTCAAGAATGATACTCTGTGAGCTGCTCTCGCACTCGTTGTTTCATCATACTAGATTCTTCCCAAAAGTCAAATTTCCCATTCACAAAATTCCAGAAAATTTTTCTTTACATTTTCCCAGAAATGCGGCAAAAGCGTGTTCTGTCGTATCCAATACTTCCGAGGAATGCTTTGATGTGTTAAAATAGAACTGCTCAAACTCACAAAAAAAACATCCCGAAACGGGATGTTTTCTATATTCCTTCCAATATTCCTGCGCGGTTTCTGCTGTCGCAAATCCCGCCATTTTTGTACCTTTTCCGGCACAATCTTCCTCGGCTACCGTGTGAGAAACAGTTCTTCAAACACCGGGATTTTGTGTTCCGGATCCGCCTGAAAGATCGCAACATGCGCATCGTCTGTGCTCCTGTCGGCAAATGCCGGATATAAAAACCCGCAGACCGGCCGCCCCGGCTCGTACTCTCCCCCCAACGGAGCGACTGCACCGATCAGATATTCATATACCTCCTCCGACTCCCCCTGCCGCTCCTTGTCCGATGCCTTTACCGGCACATCATAGCGGTCGTGAAAGACCAGAATCGCATACGGCTCCCTGCTACGGTACCGGGCACCCACAAGCTCATAAAACGTGTACAGCAGCGCATCATTTTTCAGTCCGCACTCGCGCATTCCGTACAACAACTGGCGCATTTTCCTCTGTTCTGCGCCATCCCCGAATGCGTAGCTGCGCAGGTTTACATTGGTTGCTGCAAACGGAACCGCTTTGGCAATCGCCAGATTTTTCTCCTTTTCCGCCGCAGACAGATTGAGAAAGTTCACATTAAAACTCTCATCGATCTCTCCGTCCGGCTCCATATAGCCGCCTGCCACACGCGTAAAGGAAGTACGGCTGGGCGTCATTCTGCGTGTCAGCTCCAGCATATCTTCTCTGTTTATCATAATTTCTCCCGTCCCGTGTTTTTATGATAACATTTCATTGCCGGCACATCCATGCTTGTCTTCACCACACTTATGTTCTGCGCAGGAATGCTCATGCTCATGATGAGAACATCTCACATCGGGATTGTAATCTAATTTTCCTGCAAGATAAGCTTCTACCGCTTCATCTGCCGCACCGGACACTCCACCATACAGCTTTATGCCGGCAGTTGCAAGTGCGCTTTGCGCACCGCCTCCGATTCCGCCACAGATCAGCACATCCGCACCCGCCTCCGTCAAAAATCCGGCAAGTGCCCCGTGTCCCTGTCCATTTGTGTCGACAATCTGGGATCTTACCACCTGGCTATTCTCAATATCATATAATTTAAACTGTTCCGTGTGTCCAAAGTGCTGAAATATTTCTCCATTTTCATAGGTAACTGCAATTCTCATCTGATCTGTTTCCTTTCTTTGAATATCATCTTTTCCGACGGACGTTGAGGTGCGCCTGCATATTTTATTGCAGCAAAACAGGGCAGTTCCATCACACAATCGATAATTCCCACCTGAAATCTCCAATGTCTTTCCATTTACGATGCTGTCTGCCATTTTGTATCTGGCTGACTCATAAATTTCGGTCACTGTTGTGCGGGCAATCCCCATCTGCTTCGCACATTGTTCGTGCGTACACTTCTCAAGGTCTACAAGACGAATCGTTTCATACTCATCCATCGTCATAATGACTTTTTCCCTTGCCGGAACACCATTCGGGCAAAAATTATCATATGCCGCTTCCATACAGATTTTTCTTGCTTTTGTCGGTCGTGCCATCTTTTCTCCTCATACCTATTTCCGTCATATGTCAAAAATCATTATATCGCAATTTTCTTTTTTTTACAACTCCCTATGAAAATTGATATACTGACCGTCTGCCGCCATCACAATGCGATCCCGTTTACAATCTGTAAGAATATGTAAAACGCCCGTATTGTGATCCCGCCTTTGCATATACTATCCTGTAGGAGGTGAGATCATGATCGCCTGGTTTCTTTATCTGATCTTAACTGTAAAAAAAGATTCTTCGGCTCAGAATTGAGCCGGCTGTTTCATCGTAGGATACAAATAGAAAAATATAACGGGAAAAAGATTCTTACAGAAGGGAAAAGAAAGGATATGATATAACATGAAATGCAGCACAGCATGAAAAAAACACCGAATTTACGGTGTTTTTAGAGCAGGGGATGAGAGAATCGAACTCCCACCAAAGGTTTTGGAGACCCCTATCA